>SDBV01009857.1_pt1 | contig 12613 bp, 15 predicted proteins | sample 2277081 | NCBI WGS metagenome assembly SDBV01 (sample SAMN10402039, study PRJNA504765) | marine sediment metagenome | isolation source: marine sediment core GS10_PC15, 223 cmbsf | place: Arctic Ocean: Southern Knipovich Ridge | collected 2010
GACAGCTCCGGGCCGGGCGCGCCGCTGGCGGTTTTGAGGGTCCCGGCCAGCGGGCCGTTTCCTCCGGTGCCGGCGGCGTGGAGGGTGTAGACCCCCGCGCCTTCGAGGCCGTTTCCGAACAGGGCGGCGGCGGCGTCGATGATATCGAGGTATACTCCGTCGAAGCCCGCATCAACGATCCTATCCAGGTACGCCATCAGGATGGTCTGCCAAGCATCCGACCAGTACTGCACCTTGTAATTGCCCTCCCAGTCAGGGTTGGTGCGCCCCAGCCAGCACGGTGCCGGCGCGGTCGGTTGGAGATCGCCGGACGATTCGATCCAGGACTCGTCGAAGTAGTAGCGGTACGATTCGGCCTCGCCGATGCTGAAATAGGACAGGGCAACGATCCCCGCGGTCTCCAGCGTGTCCAGGTCGCCCGCGGAGTAAGCCTCCTCATCGCTGCCGCCGCGGGAGTAGTCCATGACGACGATGTCGAAACCCGAGTCGGCGATCTGCTCGATCACGCCGTTCTGAAGTTGGTAGAGCAGGTTACTGGCGGATGGTGCCTCGCCCGTCGTCGCGTCGTAGCTTGCGGCCACGTCGGTGCAAATCCCGGCGGTTGCAGTGTCGTCACCACCCTCGCAGCCGACCAGTAGGGCGCCTGCGAGCAACAGCGCCGCGACGGGCGACAACAGTGAGGCGCGAAACGCCTGAGCACAAGTGTTGGTTGAGTGGCGGGGCAGCATACCGCCTTTCACGTTTTGGATGACCCCCCGGAAGCGGTGGCCTCGTACCGATCGGAGCCCCGTGGGAATGCCGGACGATGGGCCGGGTACCACAAACCGAAATTTTCCAGATGGAGTCCCTGATTGTGACCGGTGGGACTCCCTGGGTCACTATACCGCATTTTCGGGCAATCATATCCGCATCGCTTTGGCCGTTTGGAGTCTTTCCGAAAAATACCCGCGGCCCAAGGCGGGTGCCGTCCTGCCGGAGGTGCTGTCCGCGGAAAGGTCACGAGCGCCGTAGAAAAGCGGGAAACGGCGGTGAATCCCAGACAAGGCGGGAAAACAGCCCATGTCCATTTTGCATTGCTGGGGTGCCCACCCCTGCGGAGGAGCGGTGGTTTCGAAATGACCCCATAAAACAGCCCGAGTCCGGCTTTTCTGGTCTGAGGAGCACTCTACCCCACCGGGGCGGGGCGTCCTGCCGGACAAATGCGTTTACGCCTTATGAGAATTCCCGAGTCGGCGCCGTGAGGTGGTGGTGGCAGAGGCGGCAAGAATCTGGGCCGCCGGCCTCCCATCCGCCAGTTCAAAGCCCACCGGATGGCCCCGGCCCGAAGCTCACACAGCAGCGATGACCATGATTTCCACTAGGAGGTCCGTCCGCGCCAAGCGCGCTTCCACCGTCGCCCGGGCGGGCGTGTTGGCGCTGTCGACCCACTCGTCCCAGACCGCGTTCATGGCCTGGAAGTTGCGCATGTCGGTGATAAAGATTGTGGCGGATAGCAGGTTCGATTTACTCGTGCCGGCCGTCGCCAGATGCCTGTCAATCTTCGCCAGCACCTCCCCGGTCTGTGCCGTGATGTCACCTGATCCGTTGTCTGCCACCTGCCCCGCCAGATAAACCGTATCGCCGTGCACCACGCCCTGGCTCATGCGGGCGTTGGAATCGTTACGCGCAATCGTCATGGTACCTCCTTGTGTAGGGCAATTTGCTTCACGAAAAAAGGCCGAGGGTTACGATGGCATGGGCCTTTCCCCGACACCAGCGGAGTTTTACTGAGGCCGCCCCTGGCTAAAGCTTGGCCAGTGGACGAAGGTATTTTTTGGTCTGCCAGCGCGAGCCCTGGAACCGCTTCACCGCAGGGCTGATTTCCGCTATGCCGTGGTGCGGGGAGCGCGTGTACGCCAAGAAAACGTGAAAACAGGCGACGTCTGCCCTTTCTGGCCGGGGCCTACCCTACCCCACCCCTGCGGGGCGTCCTGCCGGACAAATGCGTCTTCGCCTTGTTGACTCCCCGAAGCAGCCCTACTGGCAAGTTGGAGTGGGCCCGCGCTCAATGCATCAAATGTGATTCCGCCGCTTCCTTGGTTTCGATCGGCGACAAAAACCGGAATAGAATGCGGATTTTCTGGTGCCCAAAAAGAGAGGGGCCACCGTTCCAACTCCGTTTTCCAAAAAAACCCCGCCCCCTTCCCGAGGTGCTCGTTTCCTGCGCAGTCACGGAAGGCGTTAGAAAGACATTTCGCCCAAGCTGTAACTTTTGCGCCGCGCCGAGCGACAGAAAGTTAATTACCCAAAAGCAAGGCGAAGGATGCACAGACGATTTCACAAGTTGTTGTTCACAATTGCGGCCGCCGTGCCGCTTTCTTTCTTTTTGCTCCTTTCGGGCGGAAGCCTCTGACACCTCGGCTCCTCAGCCCCGTGCGGGTTGCGAAGAAAAACCTACCGATAAAATTTCGCGGCCGGGCCTTTCCGTTTTCACCCAGCACCGTTTCAGCTGCCAGCCTTTTCAAAAAAGGATTGTTGGGAAAAACTCCCAGGGAGCCTTCGGGGTCGTAGCCGGAGGTTCGCGTGCCAAACCCGGAGGCCGTGGAACGGGGGTGGCCGCGCTGCCCGGAGGTGCGGCCCGTGAAGCGGCTTTGAATGCGGCCAAAACGTGCGGCAGGTGGCGATTCGCAGACAAGGCCGAAATCGGCCGACGTCTTTGTTTTCGAGCAGAGAGGTAGCCCGACCTACCCACGCGGGGCGATGGACCAGACAAATGGCGTTTCACCCGGAACGAACGCCGGAAACTGGCTTGCATGTTGCCAGGGGTGGCGAGCTCGGCAAATCTTCGCGGCACGCGGCGGTGGGGGACCCTTGGGTGACCAGTAACGCTAACTGTGCCCGTGTACTCCTGAACGAATCAGCGTGACGTTTCCGCCTGCGACCTCAAAGCTCATCAGGTCTTCGCCGACGTACAAGGGGCCGGACCAGTGTTGCCGCACATCGCCCACCAGCCGGGCACGGTCGAATACCACCGGCACAAAATGGGTGAGCGCCAAATGCCCCACGCCGGCCTCGTACGCCACGCGGCCCACTTCATCCGCGCCGGTGTGGTAGGCGCCCACGTTGCGCCGTCCTTGCTCCGTCGTGCCGGGGCGCGGTGTTTCCATGTGCCAGTGACAGAACACCTCGTGCACCAGCAGGTCCGCCCCCTTGGCCAGTTCGATCAATTCCGGGCAATAGGACGTATCGCCGGAGATCACCGCGCTGCCGCCTTCCGCCTCGAAGCGGAAGCCGAAGGCCTGGGGAATTGGCTCATGGCGCACCTCCGTGTTGGTGATGACGCAGGTCGGTGTCTCGAGGCGCCAGTTGCCATCAATCTCGGTGATGTCCACCTCCAATCCCGCGGTGCTGGTTCGCATCTCGTAGGCCTTGCGCTGTCGCATTTCGGGTTCCCAGGCTGCCAGCAGCGCATCGAGAAACGCCCGCGTCCGCGTGGGACCATAAACCCGAAGTGGGCTGGTGCGATTCTGGTACCAACCGGACTGCTGGAGCTGGATAAAATCCATTGTATGGTCTGAATGCAGGTGGGTGAGAATCAGGCCTGTCACCTCCGCTCCGTTGGTGCCGTGTTCTAGCAGGCGCTGTGTTACCCCACTGCCGCAATCGATCAGCCACGTTTCACGGGCCTCGGTGGGGCCGGTCTCTACCAGCGCAGCGGGACCGTAGCGGTGTACATCGGCTTGGGGGCAGCCCGTGCCCAGCAAGGTTACACGCATGGGGCAAATCTCCTTTTTGGGTTCTCCATGGGGAAAAAAGAATCGGTGCAGAAAGAATGCCGCGCGGGGCGGCCGAGGCGGGCCCGCATGTGGAAACCACATCACGGCCGCGACGGCGCTACCACTCCCAAGGAAATACCGAATGGCGGAAAAGTCGCGAAAATGGGTGATGTCCGCCTTTTCGGGCCAGAAGCCCCCACACCCCTACCCAGCCCATATGGCAAGCCCGACAAATGGCGTTTCGCCTTTGAGAAACCCGTGAAAAAACCCCTGTGGGGTGGTAGTTCCGGCAGAGGGGCAAATTCCATGGGTGCCGGCCGGTGGAGAAAGCGCCGAACACGCGAGGGTGGGGTGGCGATGCCGCAATAGCACGGGCCGATTCGGAAATATCTCGGACGGAAAGCAAAGGGGTAAAGGCCGCGGGCGAAACCGCTTCTCTCCAACTCATAACCGGGAAACCCCTCGCGGGTTGTGAGTGCGTGCGAAAAAACCGGGAAAGAGGAAAACTCACAGAAACCCCCGATGAGTACTTGTCGTTACAATAGAGTAGGGGGAACTTGGATATTACTATGAGTCCAGACGGGTTCCCAACCATTGCGCCTATGTCACGCAATAACGACGAGCGAGCAAGCGACGGCTTCTCAATGGCCATTACCTCCCCGCAAAGGGAAAATCATGAGCTCCAAGAAAACCAAAACTGAACTGGTCGCTGAAAATGAAGCGATGAAACACCGACTGGAAGCCCTTGAGCAAAAGGGCGGCAACGAAGGGCGGAACGAAACCGACCACCACCGTGTGACCGAGGCGGCGCTAGGCGAACGCAGTCAGGTTGAAAAACCGACTCTTGACCAGCTGAACGATGCAATTGAATCCCTTCCGATTTCTTTTACCGTTTACGATGCGGAAGACCGCCTTGTTCTCAGAAATAGAAAGGCCCAGGAGTTTTTCTCAAGCTTTGGATCCGACGTCAAACCTGGCGCAACCTTTGAGGAATTGGTTCGAATGTCTGTGGAAAGGGGACTTGTCCATGTCGATCAAGCCGAGCAGGAGAAACATGTCCAAGAGCGCCTAGGTGAGCACAAAAGAAACTCTGATTTCAGCGAGCAGCAATGGGAGGACGGACGTTGGTTTGCAGCCTACCACCGACAACTTTCAGATGGAGGCACGGTTTGCATTCGTGTCGATATTACCGACCGGAAACGTGCCGAAAGGGAATTGCAGGAAAGCCAGCGGTTGTTGCAGACAGTGTTCGATGCGATACCCCACACTATGGTGGTCAAGGACATGGAAGGCCATTACCTCCATGTCAACCAAGCTTGGTACAAATTTTTTGGCCTCACTTCAGAGGGTGTACTTGGCAAAACTGTTTCGGAAATGGCTGGGAGGCGAGACGACGACAAAGCCACGGCCCAAAAAGAGGATCAGCTAGCTGTGGCAGGGGAGGAATCGGTTAGTTTTTTTGAAAGTACCCGTTTCAACCATTCTGGAGAGAAAAGGAGCTTCCAAAACACCAGAGCAAGAATCAAAGATGAAGAAGATAATGACGTGGGCCTTGTGGTGACTTCCCTTGACATCACCGAGCGCAAGCAGGCGGAGGAGGCATTGCGGGAGAGCGAGGCCAAATACCGAGACTTGACGGAAACTTCGCAAGACCTGGTTTGGCGGCTGGACCATGAGGGGCGTTTCACCTACCTGAATCAGGCCTGGGAGTCCATACTGGGATACAACCTGGAAGAGATGAAGGGGCAAAAGTTCACAACCTTCAAACGACCGGAAGAAGCGTACCGCACGCTTCAGACCTACAAAAAGATTTTGCAGGGCGGCTCGGCCACTCATTACGAGACCACCTACATTTCCAAAAACCGGCAAGGAAGTCACCCTGAACTTTAAAGCAATACCCATCTCTGATGCTTCTGGCCAAATTGCTGGTACACAGGGTACAGCCACGGACATCACCGAGCGGAAACGGGTTGAGGGGGCACTGCGGGAGAGTGGGGAAAAGTATCGCACTCTCGTGGAGGAATCACTACAAGGACTCTGGATTCATATTGATCATAGAATAGTGTTTTGCAATCAAGCCTTGGCCAGCATGTTTGGTTATGAAAACCCCGAAGACCTAATCGGGCTGGATATAATAGACACAATGGTGGCTCCCTCTGAAGGAGACCGAGTACGTTCTATATACTATTCTCGACTCGAAGGACAAGCTGAGCCGGAGCGATATGAAATGCAGGGGGTTTGCAAGAATGGTGAGACGATTTGGCTGGAGGTTTTTGGGTCTCTGACGCAATGGGAAGGGATACAGGGAGGCCAAGGTGTCTTGATTGATATCACCGAGCGCAAGCGGGCAGAGGAGAAGTTATCAGCAAGTGAAGAAAATTATCGTCTTCTATTTTCCAATATGCGCAGTGGATTTGCTGTGCACGAAATAGTCGTAGATGAAAATCACAAGCCAGTTGACTACATTTTTCTTGAAGTTAACGATGCATTTGAAAGCCTGACTGGCCTGAAACGGGCCGACTTAATCGGAAGGAAAGCAACCGAAGTACTTCCGGGTATTCAAAACGACCCAGCTGATTGGGTGGCGAAGTACGGAATAGTAGCTCTGACGGGCGAAGAAATCAGATTCGAGCAATACGCAGAACCGCTGAAGAAGTGGTTTTCTGTTTACGCATTTCGACAAAGAGCGAAGCAATTCGCAGTGATTTTTGAAGACATAACGGATCGCAAGAAGGCTGAGGAGGCAGTTGAGGAGAGCGAAGCAAAATATCGTCAGGTAGTAGAGACTGCTTTGGACGCAATCTTTATTACTGATATTCAAGGATACTTTGTTGATGTGAACCCAATGGCATGTAAGATGACCGGCTATCAAAGAGACGAGCTAATTGGTCTGCGTTTTCTGGAAATGACCGGCACAGATGAAATAGAGAAAAACAGAGTTGGATTTGAACAGTTGGGATCAAAGGGATCGTTATTCATCGAGTTCCAGCGGGCCAAAAGGAAGGATGGCACGTTCTTTCCGGCTGAACTCAACGCTGTGACCATGGCTGACGGGCGTGTTCTAGGTATCTTGCGGGATACCAGCGAGCGCAAGCAATTGGAGGCCCAACTCCAGCAGGCGCAGAAGATGGAATCCGTGGGCACATTGGCTGGCGGTATTGCACACAATTTCAACAATCTGCTCCAAGTAATTATGGGCAATACATCTCGGTTACTTTCGGAGACAGAACCCAGCCACCCACATCATAAAATTCTTACTACGATCAATAGTAGGGTAGAAAAGGGATCGGAACTTACGTCCCAACTATTGGATTTTGCGAGGGGCGGAATGTACCAGGTCAAACCTACGAATCTGAGTATGCTTCTTTTGCGCACATCGTATTTGTTTGGCTCTGCGCATGGGGGGATTTCGATTCACAAGGAGTTAGAAACAGAGCTTTGGCTTTCAAGGGTAGATCAAAAACAGATTGAGCAAGTCCTGTTGAACCTGTTTGTCAACTCGCAAGAGGCCATGCCCCATGGTGGGGAGTTATTTGTGAAGAGCGAGAATGTGACCCTTGACGAAACATTTTCCAAAATCTATGAGGTGATGCCGGGAAGATATGTCAAGATGTCTGTACGGGATACCGGGACTGGAATGGATCAGGAAACTCTGGGCAGGATTTTCGAGCCGTTCTTTACCACCAAGGAAATGGCAACCGGTTCCGGGCTGGGCTTAGCGTCTGCATACGGGATTATCAAGAATCACGGTGGAATCATCAGTGTTGACAGTGAAGTCGGTAAGGGGACGACCTTCGACATCTACCTGCCAGCAACCGATGAGAGGATAGTAGGGAACAAAGTGGAAACAAAAGAAGAACTGGAAGGAGCAGGAACGATTCTGTTCGTAGATGATGATGAGGATTTAATTGATCTTGGTCGGGGTGTGCTCAAAATGCTTGGATATGAAGTTTTGAGCGCAGGCTCTGGAAAAGAGGCCCTTGAAGTCTATGAGAAGAATAGAGGCGGAGTTGTCTTGGTAATTCTTGACATGATTATGCCGGGAATGGGCGGAGGCGAAACATTTGACAGATTGCGGGAGTTGAACCCGAATGTGAAGGTGCTCCTGTCAAGTGGCTACAGCTTGGAGGGAGAGGCAACGGAAATCATGGCCCGAGGATGCGACGGCTTTATCCAGAAGCCATTCGATCCTGATGCGCTGTCTGAGCAAATACATAAGATTTTGGATCAGGAGTAGATGGCACTGGCTAGTTCAGCCGTGCGGAGGCTGACGGCATGGGCTGCCGGAAGAGCCCCGTACGGTTAGACTGTTCGGAGTGTGGCATGTAGCACGCCTCAAAGCCCAAAGCCGCGGTGCAGAGCAGGAAACGCGCGAATGCGGCCCATGTTCCTAAAGCGGGGCCGCGGCGCACCCTCACCTTCCCAGCCCACATGAAGGGCCCGACAATTGCGTTGTTACCCTTGAACAACGCCCGAAACCGCCGCCCGCTGTGGCAGCAGGCACAGGCCCGACAATTTCTTTTGTGTGTCGGCGGAGTGGGGGTGGAAAAACTATCTCCACATTGCCACCCGAAAAAACGCGCTTGGTGTGGGCCGATCCCCTCGATTCCTGGTGTGTGGAAATCCCCCGCTACTCCGCAGCCCGCAAACCCGCCATAGGCGCGGCTCGCGTACCGTGAATTCTGGTGTGTCAAAACCATTTGGTTTTCGCACAGCCTCCGGTTAGGCTGGTGTAGGATGCAAACCTACACCGGAGGCAGATTTGGCGAAGACAAAGAAGCGCCCCAACCAAACCAGAAAGCTCAAGCCCCGCACCCGGCGTGTTGCCTTGTACGTGAGGGTATCAACGCGGAATGGGCAAAACGTGGCGAACCAGTTACGCGATTGCGCACCGTAGCCAAGCGGGCCGGCTGGCAGGTTGTTGGGGAATACAAAGACGAGGGATTTAGCGGGGCGAAAGGCCGGGAACAACGCCCGGCGCTGGACGCCATACTCAAGGGTGCCGCTCGGCGCGAGTTTGATCAGGTGGCTGTGTGGTCGGTGGATAAGCTGGGACGTAGCCTGCAAGACCTTATTGGCACCTTAAGGGAATTACATGACGTGGGTTGCGACCTATACCTGCACACACAAGGGCTCGACACCCGCACCAGCGCGGGCAAGGCAATGTTCCAAATGATGGGGGTGTTTGCCGTGTTTGAGCGGGCCATGATTCAGGAACGCATTCACGCCGGGTTGGCCCGCGCCCGTGCAGAAGGTAAACGGCTTGGGCGGCCCCGCGTGGAGGGCGACGCTGTTGACCGTGCCCATGCGGCCCTGGCAGGGGGCGCCAGCTTGCGGGGTGCCATGCAGGCCAGTGGTGCGAGCATGGCCGTTGTGCGGCGCCTCAGGGCCGCCGTTTCCTCGAACTTGGGGGGAAAGGGGCAGGGATGACGGACATGGAATACATGAAAGGGGTAATCAGAACCCTTGAGAGTGCATATACAGAAATGGAGAAATCCCGCTTCCTGGAGAAACCAGTCTGGGTATCGAATACGCTAAGGTATCGCTATGAGCGGAAATCCGATGTATTGCTGATATTTCTGAAGGGCGTGCGCTGGGTCAGCATGCTGAACGCCTCCGTCGTGCTGCTCAATGCTGGCTACACTCAAGAGATAGGGATTCTCTTCAGATGCATGGATGAATCCCTTGAGGATATGTTGTTTTTCGCGGAACCGCATGAACCGAACGGCGAGCTGTCCAAGGATCAGTTGCGGGCGTTCACCGAGTTTTTTCAGGAGCAGATCGAAGACCCGGATAATATCCGCCCGATAAAGCGAGATCGAGTCCCCCGCAAGAAGGTACGTGCTGCTATTACTCCGCCTGGGAAGGTTCCTGCCGAGACCAAGGGCAAGGAAGCTATAGGGCTCGTCTACGACGCATTTTCGGGATTTATTCATGGTGCGTACCCGCACATAATGGATTCCTACGGGGGCGATTCGCCACGCTATCATATGTCGGGGATGCTCAAGACCCCGCGGATCGAGCAGTATGAACGGCAGTTAACCAACTACGTTTACCGCGCTATTTTGGGTGCGCAGTTGGTCGCGGGGCGGTTGGGCGAGAAGGAAATTTCCGATTCCCTCCTTCAGATCAAAAATGAATTCATGGGGCGGTTTCCGGGGTTGTTTCCGTCCGGCGGATGATTGAAGGAGAAATCTTCGAAAAGTTGGTCTGATTTCAAGCCAGGGAGAATTAATTTGCAAACGCCGCCACTGCCTAGTGGGGGCCAAAACCCCTCCCGAATGCCAAAGGTTCTTGGTTGCCAATTTGGCCCGTGGTTGCCTTGTCGGGCCTTGCCCCCACCCTTCTCCCACCACCCCTTTTATGACGACGAAGTTACAATTACGTACTCTCGCGGCCCGGGATTGCGTTGCGCCCCAGACGGGATAGCGGTAGATGGTAGTGCTATCGAAAAGGAGGAGAAACCATGGAAGAACGGATCGCAAAGCTAGAAAGGAGCGCGTTGAGGAGGTGCGCTATGGGGTTTCGGGGTTTTGCTTTTAGTCTGGCACTCACGTTGTTGCTGGGATGCGCAACCATCGAAACGCTGAAACCGGGGGAGGGGAGGAAATTTGTAGTCGCCGGAAAAACCTACAACCAAGTTTGGGCGGCTGCGGTGCGTGTGGTGACACGTAGCAGATTGGCGATATTGGTAGCAGACAAAAAAGGCGGGGTGCTAAAGGCGGAAGCGCCGGCTGGAATGTTCACATGGGGGGAGGTGATAGGGGTTTTTATTTCCCCGGAAAGGGGCGGCGAAATTTTTGTCGAGGTGTTGAGCCAAAAACGTTCGCGAGGCCAAATAACCGGGCAGAATTGGGAACCCACAATTGTCGAGGGGATGAAAGCAGAACTCGCCCAGTAAAGTTTTAGGGTGAAAAGGAGGGAACATGGAAGAACGGATCAAAAAGCTGTTTTTGGTTGGGCTGGTGGCGTTGGTGCTTGGGGCCTGTGCGGAAAAGGACGGGACCTTGGTGATTGTTAATGATACCTCCCAGCCGGATTGCGCGCCCCCTCTGCGGGTCGACACAGGCGGGGCTTTTACCGTCGAAGTCGGAAAGTCAGCCAGTTTCAAATTGGAGCCGGGTGACTACCTACTGTCGCTCGCTGGCCCTGAGCCCCCCGGCTGCAACTACACCGGTGGTTTTCATGTTGACAATGAATGCCCATTTGAAATTGAGGAAGAAGAAACCACAATTATTAGACTCGTTGATGATGGCGAGGGGTATGTCGCGGTGGGGCGCACCTCTGGTTGTAAATGAGCTTTCGGCTAGGGAGAGAACATGGAAGAACGGATTGCAAAACTGGAACGGCAATGCCGGTGGTACCGCAACCTTTTCGCGCTGCTCCTGGTCGGCATTGTGGCAGGGGTGGGGCTTGGGGTGAAGCACCAGGGGACAATATACGACGTTATCTCGGCTCGGCGATTCAATGTGATAAACGAGGACGGGGAAATCGTTGGCAACTTTAGTGGCAATCGGGTCGGGGGGCTGCTCGAGCTAGGCCTTCCGGGGATGCGCGGCATAAGCATCGATAGCCAAGGCATACTGGGAGGCTCAATCACTGTTTGGAACGGACGCGGCAAACAGATCGCGCTGCTCTACGCCGACGAGTACGGAAACGGCATGGTGGGCGCATACAACCGCAAAGGCAAGGGACGGACGCTCAAGCCGGGGCCATGACAATCCCGCCCCTCAAAAACGGGTCTCCCATACCTCCCGCGCGTGGGGCAAGTCCACAGTGAACAGCCCCGGCTCAGGCTACGGCGGCCACTTCCGGGCCGTGCAGGGGTTTCGGTATTTAGGGGAGGGAGGATGGAATTTTGGAACAATGCGGTTATTGGAGGGGCAATTGGCGCCCTTGTTAGTTCCGTGCTTTTTATGGCGTGGAATTTTTGGCAGCGGCACCAAAGCCGAAAGGGACACGCTACGGCGATTTGGGAGGAAATCAAAATTTGCTGGGAGTTTGCAGAAGAGTTCAGAACGAGGGGTGTTCTGGCTCCAGCTTACAGGCTGCCTATCCTCACCTACTTATCATTCCTTTCCCCAACTATTGGCGGACGGGGCCCTCGATAATAAGAAAACTCGCGCATTGACCTTGTTCTTTAACGAGGCTGAAACCATAAACCGGCTTTTAGATCAAGCCACCAAAATCTTTTACCAACCCAACGCCTATGAATCTACCGAGGGACAAGAAAACGATTGCTCGTTAGCAGATTTTGGAGATTTGAGCCCTGAACTAGAGGCGTCCCTTGAAAAAAGGGGTTACCAGCTCCATTCGGCGTACTTGTTTTTGCCTCCAGCGGAAATCCCGCTGAAGCAATGGAGAGAATTTCTTCGCACTCTTCTGAAGGTTAGAAGGTTATTGGATGAACTCTATCCCCCAGCCCGGGACGCGGTTGCTCCCATTTCGGATCGGCAGTGGAAATGAAATGCCCGTTGCAAGGGTTCCGGTACATGGGGGATTGAAGGGGCGTTGCAACGGTGTTGCAAAGTGGGCGCAATTGAAAGTTTGCTGGGTTCTCAAACAAAGGTGAGATGACATGGACGACCCCAGGTTCGAAACCCAAATGGCCGCAGGATGCCTAGGCTTGATAGGTGCCATCCTTGGGTTCTTGGCGGTTTTGGATCGGAAGTAGAAGGCTGCAAAGGCCAGATCGGGCGGGCCGGGGCTGACGGCAGGGGTTGCCATCCCAGTCAGTGTAACCTACGTAATCCCGCCTAAAAATTGAAAAATCGAAATCCCGCAAAACCGCTTGGGAGTAGGGCGAGCGATGGGGTTTGAACCCACGGCCCCCGGAACCACAATCCGGTGCTCTGCCA
>SDBV01009858.1_pt1 | contig 12612 bp, 8 predicted proteins | sample 2277081 | NCBI WGS metagenome assembly SDBV01 (sample SAMN10402039, study PRJNA504765) | marine sediment metagenome | isolation source: marine sediment core GS10_PC15, 223 cmbsf | place: Arctic Ocean: Southern Knipovich Ridge | collected 2010
AACGGCGATGGCTCATCGCTTTCAAGGATAGTGCTGGCGGATTACGGCAATGACGTAGCCAACTGGAACGCAGCAACACCGACACCCGGACTGCCCTAACCTTAGAAACGATAAATAAACTGACCGTTGGTCTCTGAGCGAACGATAGCGAGTCGAACGGATCTATAAAAGAGCGACTTACACAAATGGCGACATTATTTTAGGTTCAAGGGAACTTTTAGAGCGTGGGTTTGGCCAGTCTCTTATCATTGCACGCAGAAGCATCGAAAGAATGTTTGGCAATCTGGTATGCTTCCCGTGCGGCCTAAAGCCACTGCCGCATTGGGTTAGAACATTGCACAGGATTCGGGCGCAATTAAGGGAACCGGGTTCCCTTTGCGATAAAATAGGGCAATTCATGCCCTAGGTATTTATAGCTTTTCTACAGAGCATACCAGATACCTTTTCCCATTAAATTTATCCAGCACCAATTAGTCCACTGACGTTTATCCAGCACTTACAAGGTAAGTGCTGTGGTAAATTGGTGCTGGGCTTTTTCTCTTTTTTTATGCTTTTCAGGCATTTTTTTGCCTGTCCTGAGTGCAACGAAGGATCTCCTATCCCCTCTTTTTTTCTCTTATCTTCTGTGGCAAAAAACACCTTTTGATTCAGTTGTAGTTTACGCCTTAGGTGGCTGGAATAGTTTTAATCATTATCTTTTAGATATTAGGATTTGTTTAGGATTTAGATATTAGGATTTAGTGCTTCTCCCTCTTAAATCCGCCCCGGCCAAAACCCAAACCAGCCTTTGGCTGGAGACGTTGCAAACGTCCTACCCGCTAAACGCTGTACGCTATCCGCTAGAATAGCCGCTTCCCTAAAGAGATCAGCGCTGTTGCTGCCTCCGGTTCGATACTATTTTTACTTAAATATAGGATACTCATTGCGGCCTACGGAAGCAACTGCTTCCCATCCCACGAAAACTTATGGAGTCTTGAACATAGCATTGCTCAGACAGCTAAAGTAATAGATTGATTATCTGCCTATTAGGCAGCTCGGTGGCAAAAAACACCTTTTAATCCTGCGGTAGGTTTACGCCCTGGGTGAAAAATTCCAAAAACCCCGAAGGGGTTTAATGTATCAGCCCAGGGTTAGCCCGAAGGGCGTAACCCTGGGAACGCGTAACAAAAAAAAACGCAGCCCTGTAGGGGCTGCATAAAACAATAACAGCTTGCACTACGTCTTGCCACGGAGCAAGCTGGCAATACCTGTTTTTAGCCCAAAAAGCCGACTTTCAACCTTTTTCTCGTCCATATTTCACACAGGAACGATGAAGCTCAACTGCGATGTATTAGGCATTTAATCACTATCACTAGAAAAGCGTGTTGACAGTATTGAAGAGTGCTTCGAATCGTTTCAGTGTGTCCTTATCCAGAGAGGTGGGTGGGTTGCTTACGAAGTATGAAGCTACACCGTAGTGATTAAATCCACCACTAGGCCGAATTTGAATCCCTTTCGTAGCGATATGTCGCTCAAGGCGATCAATAATGCGGTCGCCTGACGGAAGGTCTGCCTCATTAATAACTGTCCCCTTGAGCGGCTTAGAGAACGCGCCATTAAAATATTTCAAGTACAAGGCAGACTCGAAGAAATCCTCGGTGTCAGTAGGTTGTCCGCTTTTGCCGATGTTCTTGAGGTCCCGGAACTGTGAAGCGTTTAGTAATGCTTTGGGCGAAATCATCTTTTGCTTCACGAGGTCCATCAACTTTTGTTCAGGCGCGCCTCGATAATCATGAAGTACCGCAAGTTTCAGGCCGCTTGCTCCAAGTAGGGCAATAAACGTGACGACCTTATCGAGACCTCCTACTGGAACGATCGTTACGTCATCACGCAGGCCAGTTCGTCCCTGCGTATCGAGCAATGCGGAAACGGCCTTAAGGTATATGAGGTCGGAAGGTCCCTCGACCAAGAGATTGCGTTCAGAAATGAATAAGTTCTGTGCAATGGTCCAGCCAAGAGCCGCCTGCAGAGGAAAAATGGAGCGAGGATCTGATCCAGAGATATTATCTGAAATGATCGTGCCAATCGTCTTCTGGTCCTCGACCACCCGCACTTGGTTTAATCGATCTGAATGGACCATGAAAGGTGAGTGGGTCGTGTAAAGAACCTGATGCTTAGTCGCGAGCTCGTTTATGTACCGCAGGAAGTCTGCCTGTGCTGTTGCGTGAAGGGTTAGTCCTGGCTCATCGAGTAGCAGAATAAGGTTCCTTTGCTCCATCTTACTTGATGTATCAATCTGATATTGCACACTGTCGAACCAGACAAGAAAACTGAAGAACCAGATGAACCCACGGCTCCGTTGCTGGAATGGCGTGCTGACGCGATGACGGCGGTTCTTGATGCGAAGATAGAGGTTCGGACCGTTGTTGTAAGGAGCATCGTCCGTAGGGTCGGGTGTAATATCAACCTCAACGTCCAATTCTTCATTCTGTTTCCAAAACTCCATGATCTGGTCAGTAAGACTTATCGAGACTCCTTCGATCTTTGCCTTAAGCTGTTCATAGCCTCCGGGCTTTGTGAAATCACTGATCGCAATATCAGCCATCCGCAAAAGTGCGAGTACGGCACGGTGTTCTGGCTGAAGGTGTTTTGGGTCATTCTTGGCCTGTTCGACACGCTGAGCCAAGTCTATGAGATTCATCTTGCTCGGCAGCAGGTCGTAATCGCTGAAGTAGAGGAATTTCGGAATTCTCGACTCCAGCCATTTCCACATCTCCCATTCAACAACTGACTCCCACTCTGCCTCCTTGATGCGTGTTTCGATCTCCGCCAAAAAGGCCTGATCATCTTCTGTAAGACTGATGTCTTTTAACATCTCCGGAATTGCGCGAAGAGAGCTTGCCTTTTTGATTGCCGCCTTAGCGTCGGAGTTTAGTGTCGATCCGACGAGCAGTGAGCTGATTACTGGCTTTTCGTCGACGCTGAAACAGCCGGTAATACTGTTGCCGTAATTGTGTGTAACAGAGAATTTGAAATCGGGTTTCAGCTTCGTGTGAAGTTCATTGTTTAGCTCAACAATCTCTTCGCCGTTGAGACTGTAGGTCAGCACAGTAACCTCTTCAGGCTTTATCTTGTGCCGTTTCTGGTAGGCCACAAGGTTCTTTCTTGGATAGTCATCGACCAGATTGAAGCTGGCGAGCCCCAGCGCATCATTAGATTTCTCCAAGGACTGGAGAAAAACGGTTTTACCGGCCTCATTCATTCCGACAAGTACTGTGACTGCGTCGTCAATCATTACGTCCTGAGGTTCATTGATTGACTTGAATGGACCTACTTTAGCTGATATAAGAAGCATTTTATTTCTCCATTACGGCGATTATTGAATGCGCCTAACAATAATTATCCAATCTGTATAAAACGGTAAACACAAACTATTTCTGCCATTATAAGAAGTTTCCGTTTCTTTTAATACCTTTTTTTACAAAACTACTTCCACTGTATTTAATTCGGGCGCAATCAAGGGAATCCGGTTCCCTTTTTGAGGGTTTAGGCAAATAACAAAAGCTTTTCCTCACTATCTCTTAAATCCGCCCCGGCCAAAGGCCGGACTCCACCGACTAAAGACCAACGACCAAAGACTGTTCGCCAGAACAGCATCTGCCGCCCCCTGTGAAATGCTGTTTTCGAATCATTAGCACACTTCTACCCTTTTACGGAATTCACAGATTACCCATTTTATAAATAAACGTACCTGGTACGAATTATGATAATATAGGGCAATTCATGCCCCAGGTATTTGCAAACATTTTTCTTCTTTTCCTTCTTTTCTTCATGCTGGAGCAAGGCGACAGTCCAGCACTTACACAGTTAGTGCTGGGGTGAATCTGCTTTTATCTTTTAATAAATCAGCCCGGCCACCGGCCGGCTCCACCCCAATAGTAAATAGTCATTAGTAAATAGTAAATTGAATTGATCCTGTCTAAAAAAATGCTTTTATCTTTTCTCTGCGTCTCTGCGTCTCTGCGCGAAATCCTATATAACGGTTACGCCTTAAACACCCTTTACCTGCGCATGCAGTAACTAATCACCATGTCGATCCATCGGTTTTTCCTGTCGATCATTCTAACCCCTCTTTTTTTGACAAGATAACAGGATGACTATATAATTCTTTCACTATTTCTTTTGGACTAAATTTAATTTTCATTATCTGTTTTTTTATCCTGTAATCCTGTCTAAAAACTTAAAACCGGCGAAGCCGAATATAATAGTCCCGCGCAAGTTTACGCCTTAGGTGCGGCTCCACAGCTACTATCTAATATCTAAAACCTAATATCTCAGATGCTTCGCATCTGCCCTCTGTGCACTCTGTTCTCTCTTTTTCCTCTGTGGCAAAAAACACCTTTTATTCAGCCATCGGCTGAACCAATTCGTGATATATTAGTGTCATTCGTGGCTAAAATTCTTTATCCATTAAGTCGTCTAACATTTACGATACAAACTATCCAGTCCCCATTTCCAGCCCCCAATCCCGCTATTAAGGGTTTTTTCCTACTCAGGTTTTTTCCAATTGGTGCGCGCAAAGTGCGCTGTGGTGCGCTGTGGTGCGCGCATTTGTGTTTTTTTGTCACTTTTTGCATAAAAGCGCGCGTTTTTCGTAAGTTCTTTCTGTCATTTTTCCCGCAATAAAACGACTCCTCTTTACCACTTCTAGCTCTTTTACCGGCCGTTTCACCCCCGTCACGGCCGTTTTACAGACCCACCGCCTCTCCTTGATCGACTCGGATACCCCCCAAAAGTTTTTTGCGCGCATTTTTCACCCTTTTTTCATTCACGACTTTTTTTGTCCGCTTTTGTGTCGAGCGCAGCAGGAAAAATATCTGCGGAAAGTTTTTTGCTATATTTATCAAAAAATCTTGACATTTGCAAAGCGGTTTAGTATTCTCGTCAACTCGTTTATCTGTGTGGATGAGCGAATTGCAGCATTTTAAGGTGTTTTGCGGTGTTTAGTAGCGTTGTCGTATTCACAGAAACGACGCAAGCGGCATTGCGAGGCAGAATATTATTTTGAGTATGGAGAGCAAAACATGCGTAAAGAACTAGCCCGCGAATTAATCGGAGCCGGCGTACACTTCGGACATGGAGCAAGTCGCTGGAACCCTAAGATGGCTCCCTATATTTTCGGTAAACGCGGCACGATCCACATTATCGATGTAAGGGAAACCCTTCGAGGGGTACTGATCGCCAAGAAACTTCTTTTAAACATAGTCTCTTCCGGCAAAGATGTTGTCTTTGTCGGGACCAAACGTCAGGCACAAAAAGGCGTCCGCGATATCGCCGCCAGCAGCGGGATGCACTATGTATCCGAGCGATGGCTTGGTGGTATGCTGACAAACTTTAGAACCATTCGTTCACGTTTACAGCGTCTTGAAGAGCTTGAGAAGATGGAAGCCAACGGCCAGTTAGCGGCTGAGAGTAAAAAGCAGGAATCGCGTATGAAACGCGAAATGCGTAAGATCGGTACTAACCTTGGCGGCGTTCGTAAGATGAACAAACTTCCTGGTGCGGTTATTGTTGTTGACGTTAAAAAAGAACTGACGGCGCTGCGTGAGGCCCAGAAGCTTGGGATTGCAACGATCGGTATCATTGACACGGACTCAAACCCGGACGACGTCGATGTTGCAATTCCTGCTAACGACGATTCGATCAAGGCTATCGAATTGATCCTTAGCGAGCTTGGCGAAGCTATAGCAGCAGGCAAACTGACCTATAAGCCTGTGGCGAAATCTACAACGGTTAAGCCTGCGGGCAAACGTCGTTCCCAACGGCGCTCGCTTGGCAGTGCGACCGGCGATGCACGGGCATCAGTAGCAAAACCAGCAGCACGGGCACCAGTAGCAAAACCAGCAGCAGCACCGGCGCCAAAGCCAGAAGCACCGGCTAAAGCAGAGGCACCGGCTAAAGCAGAGGCGCCGGCTAAAGCAGAGGCACCTGCTAAAACAGAGGCACCGGCTAAAACAGAGGCACCGGCTAAAACAGAGGCACCGGCTAAAGCAGATGCACCGGCTAAAACAGAGGCACCGGCTAAAGCAGAGGCACCTGCTAAAACAGAGGCACCGGCTAAAACAGAGGCACCTGCTAAAACAGAGGCACCGGCTAAAGCAGAGGCACCGGCTAAAGCAGAGGCACCGGCTAAAACAGAGGCACCGGCTAAAGCAGAGGCACCGGCTAAAACAGAGGCACCGGCTAAAGCAAAGGCTCCGGCTAAAGCAAAGGCTCCTGCTAAAGCAAAGGCTCCTGCTAAGGCAAAGGCACCTGCTAAAGCAAAGGCTCCTGCTAAAGCAAAGGCTCCTGCTAAAGCAAAGGCTCCTGCTAAAGCAAAGGCTCCTGCTAAAGCAAAGGCTCCTGCTAAAGCAAAGGCACCTACTGAGGAAAAGAAGGCCGATGATCCTGAGCAGAAGCCTGAATAAAGTTGATCGTTAATTGTTCCGGCTTTGTGCCGGGGTGAATATAGAGCAATTTAATTTTTCGTGCTCGCTTTCTGCCTGTTGTGGCTTCGGCTGTCGGCGTCAGAATTACTTGCAATATTTCAATATTGCTGCGTATTCTTCTTTGCCAGCCTTGTCCTCTCGACGGCATAAAGCGGAGCAGAAAACATTAAAGTGTTCTAAAATATTTTTGGCCTTGAGGCCTGACAGTGAATATGGGAGTTTAAAAATGGCAGAAATATCGGCTGCGGCGGTGATGAAGCTTCGCAAAATGAGCGGACAGGGCATGATGGATTGCAAAAAGGCCCTTGGTGAGACGAATGGGGATCTAGATGAGGCAATGGCACTGTTGCGTAAGAAGGGTCTTGCGACGATGGCCAAGCGTGCCGGAAGAGATACCGGCGAGGGCAGGATCGTTTGCAAGATGAGCGACGATAAAAAGACGGCTGTGATGGCATCACTTTGCTGTGAGACAGATTTCGTATCAAAGGGCGACGATTTTATCGCGACAGTAGATACGATGCTGGAATACTGTGACGCATGCGGTGCTGACAGCGGAGCAGAGGCAGTTCTCGATGCGGAGGTCGGCGGCAAGAAGTTTTCGGAAGTTATTACCGATCTTGTCAGCAAGATCGGTGAAAAGACCGAAGTTGGCGATTATGCCCGTTACAGCGTCGCAGGTACCGGCGTGATCGGATACTATATCCACTTTAACCATAAGATCGGTGCCTTGGTTGAGATCGAGACAAGCGGTGACGATGTTTCGGCAGCAATAACGTCAATCGCAACTGAGATCGCGATGCACGTAACAGCGGTTAACCCTGCGGGCGTTGACGCAGACTCGCTCGATCCTGGGGTTATCGAAAAAGAGCGTGAGATCGCACGCGAGCAGATGAAGGGTAAGCCTGAGAACATTATCGATAAGATCGTCGATGGTAAAATGGGTAAGTTTTTCAAGGATAACTGTGTTGTCGCTCAGCCGTTCGTAAAGGACGACAGCAAGAGCGTTGAAGAGGCGCTGAACGCGGCTGCTAAGGCCGGGGGCGGCGATGCCAAGATAAAAAGATTTATACGATTTGAAATTGGCTGATAAGTCATTATAATAGGCGTCGGCGACGAAAAGTTGCCGGCGCCTTTTTTTGTGCGAGAATCGCACTTTTGATCTTTATCCAGTTTCATGGATATCCGGATTTATGTGAAAGACGCAAACAAAAACTGTGAAAGCTTAGACATTGAGGTGCGAGAATCGCACTTTTGATCCTTATCCGGTTTTATGGATATCCGGATTTATGTGAAAGACGCAAACAAAAACTGTGAAAGTTATACACTGAGGTTACGATGGCAAAACCAAAATACAAACGGATATTGTTGAAACTTTCCGGGGAGAGTTTTTGTGCGCCCGGGGGATTTGGTATCGAGAGCGACCCGATCAACTCTATCGCCGAACGAATCGCACGTATATGTAAGCTTGGGCCCGAACTTGCGATCGTCGTTGGCGGAGGCAACTTCCTTCGCGGTGCAACCTTCTCCGAAAAAAGCAGCATCCCCCGCAACACAGCGGACTATATGGGGATGCTTGCTACGGTTATCAACGCGGCGGCTCTTCAGGAGACGCTGGAAAAGCACGGTCAGCCAACGCGCGTGCTAAGCGCGATCGAAGTAAAGGCGATCTGCGAACCTTTTATCCGCAGGGTATGCCTAAGCCACCTGAGCCACGGACGTGTAACTATCCTGGCAGGTGGGACAGGGAATCCTTTCTTCTCGACAGATACCTGTGCGGCGCTTAGGGCTGCGGAGCTTGACGCGGATCTTATCATTAAGGCTACAAAGGTTGACGGTGTTTATACCGCTGATCCGGTTAAAAACCCGGATGCTAAGATGATCGAAAACATAACCTATAACGAAGTGCTGCAGCAAAACCTCAAGGTGATCGATCCTGCGGCGATAAGCCTGTGCAGCGAAAATGATATTCCAATAATAGTGTTGAATATTTTCAAAGAAGGTAATATCACAAAGGCGATCAACGGCGAAAAGGTCGGAACATTAATATCTAAATAAAAGATCAAAAATTAATCCGTCTTCGTTAAAACTTCGACGTGACAGGAATGAAAAAATGAGGTATCGCCTTCGGCGATGCTACTTTATTTTGGATTGCCTGAGCAAAACGACTTTTTGATCGAATAATTAAACTTAAAATTGTAATGGAGTTTTAAGATGCCTACTAAACAGATCGTTGACGAACATTCAGCCGCTATGGGAAAGGCGTTTGAACATTTGCAGCATGAGTTTCGCAGCGTAAGAACGGGCAGGGCCACTTCCGGACTCGTCGATAACCTTATGGTCGATTACTACGGCAGCCCTACGCCGCTGAAGCAACTTGGGACGGTGGCAGTGCCGGAAGCATCGATGCTGGTTATCAAGCCGTTCGATCCTGCATGCCTTAAAGATATTGAAAGAGCTATCAAGAACAGCGAGCTTAGCCTTGCACCGGTGATGGACGGCAAGGTCATACGTCTGAATCTTCCGCCTTTGAGCGAGGAAAGAAGAAAACAGATCATCGGACAGGTCAAACAGATGGGTGAAAAGGCGAAGGTGAGCGTAAGGAATATCCGCAGAGACGCCAATAAGGCGCTCGATGACGAAGAGAAGAGCAAAGTCATCTCCGAAGACGATCGGGATAAGGGCAAAAAAGACATCGACAACATCACAAAGAAATACTCAGGGAAGGTCGATGCCGCTATCAAGGCCAAGTCCGAGGAGATCATGAGCGACTGAGATAGATATTAGATAATAGATATTAGATATTAGCTTTCACTTTCGGTGAAAGCTTTTTTTTCGCCTTGAGAACATTAACTTGCGTTTATGTGAAGAGATGGGATAATTTATACGATATACTAATTGGAAACGTAAATATTGGTTTTTTTGTGGAGCCAAAAATGGAACCATCGAACGGAATGCAAAGCGAGGTTAAAAAGCCTCTAAGCATCAGGATCTTAAAATGGTCATTGATAGTTTTAGCAATAGCGGTGTTGGCGGTTTTGTTGATCGTCCCTGCGTACCTATCTTCCGATGCGGGCAAGAAACTTGTCGTCAGTAAGCTGAATGATTCTCTTGACGGCAGGATAGAGGTCAGCGATCTGTCGATGGGATGGCTTAAAGGTGTCCGAGTCGAGGATCTTAGCTTTAAAGACACTGCGGGGCTAATATCTGTAAAAATCAAAAACTTAAAAACCAAACCGAGCTACCTTGCACTGCTTTCGGGCAATCTAGTACTGTCAAATACGGAAATATCGAAACCTGATATAACGATGAAATTCGAACGCGGGAAAGAGTCGGGAATCCTGTACGCCTCGGCGAACGAAATTTCCAGCAAGAATGTCAAAGCCAGCGATGCGGGACTGACGAGCATCAAGCTTGACATAAAAGGCGGTAATGTAGCAATCGCGCCACAGGATAATTCGCAACAGGCAGTGGTGCTTAAATTCCAGAACATCGAATCTAAAGTCGATCTGAAACCGGCTGGGAAGCGGTCGAGTTTTGATGTGAAGATGGATATAGCCGACGGGGCGCGAAGCTCAAAAATATCTGCAAAGGGCAATCTTAAGACGGGCAAAGAAAAAAGCTGGACGCTTAAAGGGACCAGCGGCGAGTTCGTAATAAAAATTGACAATCTTGACCTCAAGTCGCTGTCGCCGTTGTTCGCATTGATGGATGTGGAGGTCGATGCAAGCGGGAAGCTGAACGCAGACATAACCGCAAACATAAACGACGGGGTGTTCGAGAAACTGGACGCTAAAGCAGTGCTGGAAGGGCTTGAAAAAAGTTTCGACGGGAAAGCTACGGTGCTTGACGAGCCTATAAAAGTCGAAGCGAAAGTTTCGGCGAAAGGTAAAAAGATCAAGATCGACAAGCTTGACATCTCGTCATCATTTTGCCAGATGACGTGCAGCGGCGGAACTGATACGGTTGACTATACGATAACAGCCGATCTTGAAGGGACGCAAAATTTTGCAAAACAATTTGTCGATCTTGGCGGGTATAAGCTTAAAGGTAATGTAGTCGAAAAAGGTACGATGAGCTTTCGCAAAGGCGGCATGTCTGCTAAGGGGCTTGCAACGATCGAGGGGCTTGAGGTTAGTAAAGAGGGGGTGCGGGATATTTATCGGGACAACCTGAACTGGCCTTTCGATGTTGTGATAGATACTGAAAAACAAGTTTTCCAGATCGCATCGATGTCGATAGCGGGCAGTTTCGGCAAGCTGAACTTTTTAAGATCGTCAATCCCGCTTGGCAAGACGAGCAAGGAAAAAATGTCGCTTGATGTCAAAGCGGACATCGATCTTGGAAAAGCTAAAAGCATCATTGCATTGACAGAAGCGATGCAGGACGACATGGAACTTGGCGGACGGGTCAAATCGAAACTCTCTGTAAACAGCGGACGTGAAGGTTATCATATTGTAACCAATGGTGCGACGATAGAGAACCTGAGACTGGGCAAAGCAGGGCAGGAACCATTCACTGAAAAACTGATGACGGTCACAGTCGATATGATGTGTGACCCGGAAGATAAATCGATCTCGATAGATGAACTTGTTGTTGAAAGCTCCCAGATAAACATCACCAAAGGGAAGATCAAAAAGAGCAGCAAAAACGGTAAGACGACACTGAAAGGCAAGCTTGTCGCCAAGTACGATCTTAGCGGGGTGAGCAAGGCAGCGAGTGCGTTCTTGCCCGAAGGGCTTATGATGGAGGGCATACGCACGGACACGCTGACGCTTGAATCAGTCTACCGGCAGGACGATCCTGATGGGATGATGTCGAACATGAACGCAGATATGCAGTTTGGATTTGACAAGGCAGAGTACATGGGGCTTAACATTGGGGCGGTTGACATTGATGTTAACGTAAAGGGCGGGCTGTTAACAATATCTCCGTTTACTGCAAAGGTCAATGACGGGACGATGAATTTCGCAGCGAGCGTCGATTTCAACCAGAAGCCTTCGCTGCTGAAAATACCAATGCCCATTCAGATCGCGGATAAGATAAACATCAATGATAAGACGACGGACAAGCTGCTAAAGTACGTTAATCCTATTTTTGCGAACTCGGTGAACGTACGCGGCGTTGCGGATTTTCACTGCGAGCAGCTTAATATTCCGCTTGCAGGAGCGAGCAAAAATGATATGACGGTGATCGGGACGATAGCGATGAACGATGTTCATCTTAATGCGTCGAACCTTCTTGGGCAGATAATCTCGATGACGGGCGAGAAGGACCCTGTACTGACGATGCTTCCTACGCGATTCATACTGCAGAACGGGTACCTGAGCTATGAGAATATGCAGATCAATATCGGCGAAAGACCAGTGAATTTTCGCGGCAGGATAGGACTTAACAAAACGATCGCGATGGATATAGAGCTGCCCTTTACGTACTCCGGCAAAAAGACGAGTGATGCGTCTGCGAGCAACCGGGTCACCATTCCTATCGAAGGAGACCTTGATAAGCCCGGCATTAACACCGGCAAACTTCTGGAAAAGGGACTCGAAGGAGAGATCGATAAAGTCATCAAAGAAAAATTAGGGCCGGAAGGCGGACGAATATTGCGAGATATACTAAAGGGTCTTTAGCAAGGATAACTGTTTATTCTCCGATGATCTTTACTAAAAGTCGTTTGTCCCTTTTGCCGTCAAACTCATAATAGAAGATATGCTCCCACGGGCCCAAGTGAAGCTTGCTATCTGTAATTGCAACTACAACCTCGCGTCCCATTACCTGGCGTTTCATGTGTGCGTCCGCATTGTCTTCGTAACCGTTGTGGCGGTATTGCGAATGCGGTTTTTCGGGTGCTAGCTTTTCGAGCCATACTTCGTAATCGTGGTGCAGGCCGGACTCGTTGTCGTTGATGAATACTGAGGCGGTTATGTGCATTGCGTTGACGAGGACAAGGCCGTCACGCACGCCGCTTTCGGCGACAAGCCGTTCTACTTCATTATGAATGGAAACGATCGCCCTTCGCTGCGGCGTGTTTACCCATATTTCTTTTGTTAATGTTTTCATCGCAAAGCCTTTCGATTACTTGATGAGCTTATTGTAAACTTTTTCGATGACGTCTACCATTGTGTCGGGGGCGAATTGCTGTGTTATA
>SDBV01009859.1_pt1 | contig 12612 bp, 11 predicted proteins | sample 2277081 | NCBI WGS metagenome assembly SDBV01 (sample SAMN10402039, study PRJNA504765) | marine sediment metagenome | isolation source: marine sediment core GS10_PC15, 223 cmbsf | place: Arctic Ocean: Southern Knipovich Ridge | collected 2010
TATTATTAAATAAAATATTTTACTTGAAGATATGAGATAAAAATATTAAAATAGCTATCAAACTATTAAAAATCAAGATTTAAGGCAACATTAAGGGGTTAAAATGCTATCAGCACTCAAACGTATCTTGGAGCTTCAAGACTTAGATATGAAGATGTTAAGGCTTATGGGAGTCAAAAAAGAAAGACTATCTGAGCTAGAACATATTGCAGCTTTAAGAAGAGATCTAAAAAAACAGCAAAATGAAAAAGCAGTCGAAATAGAAGAACTTAGTAAAACCATTGTTATACAAGAAAACTCTATATCAGAGTTTAAAGAAAAGTTAAAAAAACTAGATGCAAAACAAAGCGCTATTAAAAAAGTTGAAGAGTTTAACGCTCTTACACAAGAGATGAGTACACTCGAAAGACAAAGAGTTGCAACAGTGCAGCAAACATCAGATCTAATAGATAAAAAACATATAGAAGAAGAAATTTTAGAAAAAATAAGACTCTCTTTGAGTTCATCAGAAGAGAGCTCCAAATCCTTAGAAGAAGAGATTGCAAATAACATCAATCTTATCAATAAAGAAGGAAAAGGACTTAAAGAAAAAAGAGATGTTTTATCAAAAGATGCTGACATAGATGTTTTAAAGATATATGAAAAGCTACTTAGAAATAAGAAAGATCGGGTTTTAGTTCCTATGGAAAATAGAACTTGTTCTGGCTGCCATATAGCGCTCACTGCGCAACATGAAAATTCTGTTAGAAAAGGCGAAAGACTAATTTTTTGTGAGCACTGCTCTAGAATACTTTTTTGGCAAGAGAGCGAAGATTTAGAAGGCCTCGCTGTTGCTACAAAAAGAAGAAGAAGAAGAAAAGTTTTAAAATCATAAATTTTTTAAGGGAAAAGCATCTAGTCGCTACTTTTAGTAGAGGAAAGTCTGGACTTTATAAAAGACGATGCCAGAGAAAATCTGGGAGCTGTAAAGCTACGGAAAGTGCAAAAGAGACCATAACTTCTAATTTTTAGAAGAGTGAAAAGATTTTTTTTAAAATCGCTTTAGAGTAATTTAAAGTGTTGTAAACCCCATCGAAAGCAAGACTATGTTATGAGAGATGCGTATCTTTTCGCTAAATCTCAATGGTGAGTCGCTTGAGGATTTTGGTAACAAAATCCCTAGATGAATGACTAGAAAAACAAAATCCGGCTTACGCTTTTCCCTGCTTTTTAAAAGTCTACAGTCAATCTAGCAGTAAGTCCATGCATTAAAAACATCCCAGAATTAATTCTAGCAATCTGCTCTGTTGTTAAAGCATTTGCATTTGTAGAGCCTGTTGGTCTAATGATTTCATGTACATTGAACCAACCATCTAGCTCATAACCTGCAAAAATCTCCATTCTACCACAATCAAAAGACTTTTGATAAGAAGGCCCTATATAAGCATCTACATTATATGCCCCACGGTATTTAGAGTATCTTATATTTTGGAGCTCAACTCCGCTCGTATCTGCTGTAATTCTAGCATTATTTTTATGTCTTCCAACTAAAGGCGCCGTAGATAATTTTCCTGTTAAATAAAAGTTATTTCCCCAAAACCAATCGAGGTCTAACCCTAGTCTAAAACCAATACCTATAAAGCTCCATTTATTGAAAATCCTCTCTGATAGTGCATTTGTATCGGTATATGTAACATTGAATCTCTGTTTTATTCTACCACCTGTAAAACCTCCGAAAAGACGAAGTCTTAGATGAGGATTAGTAATAAAAACTCTAGATACTAAAACATCACCTAGCTCATGATTCAATTTTAATTTGCTAGAAGCTGATTGAAGCTCAGCTCCTAAAATAGCATTTTGAAAAAAAGCACCAACTAGAGGCTCAGCTGCTATATCTGTTCTACTTTCTGAATCAGACCCAGTTATTCTCATCCAAGTAAACTGTCCGTATAATTGCCAAAAATCAGGAGCGTTATACCATCCAAAAGAGAGTCTAAATCCAGGATCATAATCATAATCAGCAATTTTATAATCTCCTAGTCCATATGTAGTTCCAATGCCTGCAGTTGCTGATTGGTTATACTGAAAAGCATATTCTAAATCGCCAGCATCTGCTCTCCAATATAAAAACTCACCATTTGCAAATACCACACAATCATCTTTCCTAAAAAGATCTGAATCATCAAAACATGGATCTTTAGTTGGCTTTGGACAGCTTATATCAGCAAATGAGCTGCTTACTAACCCTAAAACTAAAACTGATGCTAAAAAAAATAACTTTTTCATTTTAAACATTCCCTTTTTCTTCAAACTTATCTAACTTTTTTATACTCTGTAACAGAAAAAAAATAAAACAAAATTAAACTTTTTTTTATGACATCAAAAATACTCGCTGCTTCAAATGTTTTATCCACTATAAAAACTGAAAGATTTTCAAAAGAAATTCCTTTGGGTAACGACTCTTTTAAGAGGAGTTTTAGAAAAGTAAAAAATATTGCTAAACTAATTTTTGATAATACTATTTTTCAAAGCTCCCTTTTAGGAGTTTGTAGTTTCTCTTTTTTTGCTGCATATATAAGTGTTGGAAGTGTAAGTTTTCTAACAGCTACATTAGTTTCTTCTCTGGCTTTAGCTATACTAGTAAAACAAAAATTTTCTAACTTTATATATGAGCTATCAACTACTGATAGTTTTGTTAGGCAGAAATTTTTTAGTAAAAGGTGGCCTTGGTTTTCTCAAATAGATAAAAACATTTTTCTAGGAGCTGTTCCTTTAAAAAATTTAAATCATGAAAAACTTTTTAAAGAAAAAAACATCACCTCCATTTTAAGTATTATCGAAGAAAAAGAGACTTTAAAAAAAACTATTTTTACAACTCCAATAAATTTATCTTATTGGAAAAAAAATAATTTTTCTCACTTGCATATTCCCATTAAAGATAGATATCCCCTCTCTAGTATTGATCTTCAAAAAGCTGCTGATTTTATACATAGAGAAGTTTTAAATAATAAAAAAATATATGTTCACTGCACAGCTGGTAGATCTAGAAGTGCAATGGCTGTTATTGCATATCTTGTAAAATATAAAAAAATGGATTTAAATAAAGCTTATAGATTTTTGAAATCAAAAAGAAGAGTTCTTCTTATAAATTATTCTCAGAGAAAAGCTTTAAAAAAAATTTAATAAAAGTTACTCCTAATTACTTTTAAGCTCTATCTTTAAGCACTATTTTTAAGCTCTTGGATGAGTCTTATCATAGACCTTTCTTTTGAGCTTTGTTGAAACGTGTGTATAAATTGTTGTAGTTGCTAGATTTGAGTGGCCTAGTAGCATTTGAATAGTTTTTAGATCCATACCATTTTCTAACCAATGTGTTGCAATAGTATGTCTTATTGTATGAGGAGTAATATTTGCTCCGAGAGAACTAAGTTTTAGATATCTTTTAAAATTTCTATCTACTGATCTAACGGTTATCCTATCTCCAAATCTATTTAAAAAAATTGCCTCATTATCTTTTTGTTTTTTTGTCTCTTTTGTATCTTTTAAGCGATTTGAATGATTTAGATATTTTTGTATCCAATCAAGTGCTGTTTTTGTGATCGGAATGGTTCTTTGTTTTTTTCCTTTTCCATATACATTTATTAAAAAAGAGTCTTCATCTAAATCTTTTCTATCTAAATCAACTAGCTCTGATAGCCTTAAACCTGAGCTATAAAAAAGCTCCATTATAGCTCTATCTCTAAGACCCAGATAAGTATCTAAATCACACGTATTAAAAAGATGTTCTACTTGATCAAAATTAATAGCATTTGGAAGAGGTTTTTCCTTTTTGGGACTTTGAATATCTTCTAAGGGATTTATCTCAATTTTTTTCTCTTTCATTAGAAATTTGAAAAAGGAACGAAGAGAAGAAATTCTTCTTTGAATGGTTTTGTTTTTCATTTTTTTATCATATAGATGCGCTAAATAGTTTCTAACTACCCATTTGTTAATCTCTTTTATTGAAAAACTCTTATCATCAGATTTTAAAATTTTATTTGACAGTTTCTTTTTTTTTAAAATATTTAGTTCAATAAAATCTTTAAATGAATTTAAATCTATAGCGTAATTTCTGATAGTGTGTATAGAGACATTTTTTACCATTTCTAAATATCTTAGATAAGATCTTGCCTCTGAACTAAAATCCATAAATGTTCACTTGTTTTTCTAATTATTATCATCTATAATAAATTAGAATAAACATTTAATTTACAACAAAAATTTAAAAAAATGATTACTTTAGATTCAATTAGCAAAAAATTTGGAGCGAGAACATTATTTGAAGATGTTACGATCTCTTTTTCAGAAGGAAACAGATATGCTCTTACAGGACCTAATGGATGTGGAAAATCTACTCTTTTAAAAATTATCATGGGACTCGATGAATCAACATCTGGAAAAGCTTATAAACCCAAAAAGGTTGGTTTTTTAAAACAAAATATTGAAGCTTTTAAAGATTTTAAGATAATAGATACTGTAATTTTTGGAAATGACAAACTCTACAAAGCTATACATGAAAGAGATCAGCTATACGAAAAAGAGATGACAGATGATATAGGAATGAGACTTGCTGAAATAGAAGAGATAATAGCTGATGAAGATGGATATTCTGCAGAATCTGAAGCTGGGGATCTACTCATCGGAATGGGAATAGCTATAGAGTTTCATGAAAAACCTTTAAAAGAAATTCCTCTAGATAAACAATTTAGAGCATTGCTTTGCCAAGCACTTTTTGGAAAACCAGAGGCTTTACTACTCGATGAGCCGACAAATCATTTGGATTTAGAATCTATAACATGGTTAGAGAATTTTCTAGCTAACTACAGCGGCACTTTAATCGTTATTAGCCACGATAGATATTTTTTAAATAGTGTAGCTACTGTTATCGCTGATATCGATTATGAAACAATCATTTTATATCCCGGAAATTATGATGATATGGTCCTAACTAAAACAAAGATAAGAGACAGAACTGAAAGAGATACAAAAAATAAAGAGAAAAAAATTGAAAAGCTAAATGAATTCATCTCTAAATTTAGATCAGGAACTAGAGCGTCTCAAGTACAATCTCGCGTAAAAGAAATTCATAAGCTGCAACCTCAAGAGCTAAGAAAATCAAATATTCAAAGACCCTACATTAGATTTGTACCCCCTGAGGTAACTCCTGGGAAACTAGTTTTTAAAATAGAAAAAATTTCAAAAGCATACGATGAAAACCTGGTAATTGAAAATTTTTCTTTTGATATTATGAGAGGAGATAAAATTGCTGTCATAGGAAATAATGGCCAGGGAAAAACAACTCTTTTAAAAATGATTGCAGAAGTTCTAACACCAGATAAAGGCTCTTGTCAAACAGGACACAATGTATCAACTGGATATTTCCCTCAAAACCATCTAGATATTATAGATAAAAACTCAAACATCACTTTAATTGATTGGTTAAAATCTAAAAAAGACAACGTTTTGGAACAAGAAATAAGAGGCGTTTTGGGCAAACTTCTCTTCGCTGGCGATGATGCTTTCAAGCAAGTAAAAGCTCTATCAGGCGGGGAAACTGCAAGGCTTATTTTAGCATCATTAATATTAACTGAGCCAAATACTTTAGTATTTGATGAGCCCAATAACCATTTAGATCTAGAAGCTGTATCAGCTCTCGCTTGGGGTCTAGATGAATTTAAAGGAACAGCTATTTTTTCATCACACGATAGAGATTTAATCTCAAGCGTTGCAACTAAAATTCTTGCTTTTGAAGATGGGAAAATTCATTACTTTCTTGGTTCTTATGATGAATATCTTGCAAAAAAAAGTTATGTCTAATCAAACATTTACAAAAAAAAAGTTTTTAAAGTTAGATATAAAAAAGCAGCATAAAAAATTATCTGAAATCATAAGACAAATTTACGAAAAGATTCTTTTAAAACAATACACTGAGCATTTATTTAATCACTATTTTCAAATATGCAATTGGATAGGGATTGATCTCATAAATACTGAAGACTTAAAAGAAATTTCAGATAGATATCATTTTCATCTAAAAAAAGCTGATGTTAGTTTAAAAGAGCATAATCTATTACCGGTACTTAGATCGATAGATGGAAAAAATAAAGAACTGCCTTTTCTCGAAAATGCTATCTATTTAGATGGACTTAGATCTGCTTTTAATGTTGGAAATATTATTAGGACTGTAGAGGCTTTGAGAATAGGAAAAATTTATTTCGATGAAAGAACGCCTTTTATTGAAAATGAAAAAGTTCAAAAAACATCTATGGGATCGTATCAATTAACAAAATGCGAAAATCAATTTGATTTAAAAGATCTACCTCGCCCGTTTATAGGGTTAGATACATCCGATAAATCTATTAGCATTCATGAGTTTATATTCCCTGAAAAATTTACTCTAATTTTAGGTAATGAAGAGTATGGAATATCTAATAAAATGCTAAAAGAGATCGATTATTTAATAGAGATTCCTATGCTGGGTTTTAAAAATTCTATAAATGTAGCTTCTGCTTTTGCTATATGTTCAAACGAAATTAGACGTCAAAAAATCTAGTCCATAAAAAAAAATCATTAGGTTGTAACCTAATGATTTTTAATATATCATTAGGTTACAACCTAATAGAGAAGAAAAAAATGGAAAAATTATTTGAAATACAAAGAATCATTATTGAACAATTTGAAAATCAACCATTTTATCATCGTGACTTGTTCAATAACATATCAATGGATAATCATGTTTGTGGAATCATCGGGGCAAGAGGCGTTGGAAAAACAACTTTTTTGCTTAAACATGCAATTAATTCAGGAGCTAAAAAAAGAAAAGCTCTATATGTTTCTGCTGACAATATTTTTTTCTTAGAAAATAAACTTATTGATCTAGTTGATTATTTATATAAACAAACCTCTACTGAAATTTTATATATAGATGAAATCCATAAGTATCCAAATTGGAAACAAGAATTAAAAAATATTGTAGATACTTATCCTTCAATAAAGATCTTTTTTTCAGGAAGTTCTATGATTGATCTCATCCAAGGAAAATACGATCTATCTCGCAGAGTTTCACTTTATAAATTATTTGGATTTTCATTTAGGGAATATTTAGAATTTTATTTAGGAAAAACACTTCCTAAAATAACTCTTCATGACCTTCATTCATCTCATTTATCAATAGCTCAAAAGCTCGATATACCTCGCATCTTAATGCATTTTAATAATTATTTAAAAATAGGATACTTTCCATTTTTTAAAGGATTTGTTCAAGACAGAGAAAAATTTCAATCTTTAGAAAATTCGGTTCAAATGACGATCTATGAAGATATAGCAACGCTATATTCATTAAAAACGCCTACTCTTTTATTAATTGAAAAATTATATAAATTCATACTTAATTCTTCTCCTGGAGAGTTGAACGCTTTTAAATTAGCAAAAACTCTAGGCAAAGATTTTGAAAGTATCTCTAATTATTTAAAATATTTAGAACAAGCCGGTCTTATCCGTTTTATTTTTCCCAAAAATTCCGGCAATGCCTATTTAAGAAATCCTATTAAAATGTATCCTGATAACTCGAATTTAATCTATGCATCTTATTTGCCTTTAGCTCAAGATCAAATAAAGGGGAAAATTAGAGAAACTTTTGTTGTTAACCAAATTCAAAATATGCAAATACCAATATTTTATAGTCAAAATGGAGATTTCAAAGTCTCGAATATGATTTTTGAAATTGGAGGAAAAAATAAAACAAGGAAACAGATCTATGCTGAAAAAAATGCATTTATATTGGCTGACGACATTGTAGTTGGGGCTAAAGGGATTATTCCATTATATCTCATAGGCTTTCTTTATTGAATTTTTAAAGCATTTTTAGCCATAAATTTCCATCTTAAATACTTAATTAATAAAGTCTTTCACTTCATTAGACAAATTTGTCTAATGACTACTGGACAAACTTGTCTAATGGCAACTGGACAAATTTGCCCAGTTGCGCTAATATAAAAGAAAAAGAAGAGAATTTTATGTTAAAACCCTATGAAGTTCATAATCAATTCACAAAAGGACTTAAAAATTTCACTAAACTAGATCCACATTTATCAGCTCTGTCTCAACTTAAATATCAATATTTTGATTCTTGGTGGAAAAAATTAAATCTGAAGATCCCTGGAATTTATATTTTAACAGGAGGTAGACAAATTGGCAAATCAACCTCTTGCAAACTTCTATTGAAACACTGTTTACAAAAAAAGGTTTTCAGTCCGGGAAGTATGCTTTACATGCCTTGCGATGAAATTTATGATGCTAAAGAGCTTGGGCAAAAGGTAAGATTTTTTTTAAGCCAAGTACCTAAAAAAGAACTTTTTTTACTTATTATAGATGAAATCACTTTTGTTAAAGATTGGGATCGTGCCATTAAAGCATTAGCTGATGAAGGTCTTTTCAATAAGGGTTTATGTATATTAACAGGCTCTGATACTTTAATTTCAAAAGAAGCTGCAATGCGTTTTCCGGGAAGAAGAGGCAAAGCATCAAAAATAGATTTTCATATCTATCCATTAAATTTTTTTGAATATGTCTCTTTGAGAAGTAAAAAAACAAACCTATCAAATGAAAATCTTTTATCCTTTTTTGAAGAATATGCTCACTCAGGAGGCTACTTAAGAGCAATTAATGATTTTGCTCAAAACGGCAGTATTAGCGAATCAACCTATTTAACATATGAACAATGGATTCGTGGTGATTTCTTGAAACGAGGTAAAAATGAAGAAAATTTATTGCATTTACTAAAAGAACTATTAACTATTGGAGTTTCTCAAATTTCATATTCTTCTCTAACACAAAAAATAGGACTTATCAGTAAAGAGACTTGCATCGACTATTTAAATTTGCTTAAAAGAATGGATGTTTTGATAAATCTACAAGCTTTTGATCAAACAAAAAAAATTGGATTTCCAAAAAAAGCAAGAAAATTTCATTTTGTAGATCCATTTATCTATCATACAATTGTCTTTTGGCTAAAAAAAGAAGGTTATCTCAATTCAATTGAAAACCTTCAAATTAGCTCTCTTATTGAAGGTATAGTAGCATCTCATTGCCATAGGCTTGGAAAAACCTTTTATTTTAAGGGGCAAGGAGAGATAGATGTCATATGGTTAAAAGAGAAGTTTATTCAAGCTTTAGAAGTTAAATGGTCAAATCAAATTAAATCACATGATTTAAAAATGCTCAAACAATTTAAAAATTCTACAATTTTAGGGAAATCCACAAATGAAGGATTAATAGATCATATAAAATGTATTCCTGTTTATAAATTTTTATATTCTATGAAATAACCGATCAGAATAGTTTTAATTTGGAAATTTAAATCTTTTAAAATCTTCAGCTATATAAGTATTTTCAAATATTTCCTTAGCTTCTTTCTCAAAAGGTGAAAGATCTAAATATCTAGCTGAGAAATGAGTTAAAATAAGCATTTGAACTTTAGCTTTTTTAGCTACTAAAGCAGCCTCTGAAGCTGTCATATGCAGATATTTTTTAGCTAACTCTTTCTCATTTTCTAAAAAAGTAGATTCTGCGATCAGAATTTTAGCGCCTTTTGCAATATCTGCTAAATCATCAGAGTATTTAGTATCTAAAATAATAGAGATCGCATCCCCTTTTTTAATGTAGCTAACATCTTTTAGATCTACAGTTTTATCATCGATTTTAATAAAGCCTTTTTCTTCTAGCTTTTTAACATTTGGGCCAGAGACTTTTGCTTCTTTTAATTTATCTTTATAAAACTTTACTTTGTCTTTTTCTGTTATTCTCCAGCCAATACAGTCAATTCCATGATTCAAAAATTTAGCTTCTATCTTAAATTTATCTGTCTCTTCAACAAGACCATCTTTTTCAACAGGATGCTCTATTATTTTTATATTTTGATGATAAACACAACCGTATCTAAGAGCTTCAAAGTTTTTCTGATGAGATTTTGGATAGTAGCAATGCACTGGATGGGTAACTTTATCTAAGTTAAGTCTCATTAACATTGAACCGAGTCCTAAACAGTGATCACCATGAAAATGAGATACAAAAATTCTGTTTACACATGGAGGAGCAATATTCGCATAAATAAATTGTCTTTGTGTTCCCTCTCCTGGATCAAAAAGCAGTCCTTCTTCATTCCACCTTACTAAATAAGCTCCGTGGTTTCTTCTTCTAGTTGGTTGTTGTGATGAAGAGCCAAGTATAATTATATCTTTATCACTCACTTGGACTCCAAGAAAAAAAAGGTATTTTAGCGAGCAGCATTCCAGCTAAAGCTCCAACTATGTGAGCAGTGTTGGCGATTCCTGGAGTAAAACCTACTTTTGGTTTGAAAACTTGAAAAAGAAAAGATCCTATTTGCAGAAACATCATGGCAAAAATAAAAATACCAATAAAATAAAAAATAGCGTTGGGAACGTTATACCCTTCCCATGGAGCTGCTTTTTGTCTTATAAAGATATACCCTATCATGCCGGTAATAACACCTGAAAATCCTAAAAAATAGGGTCCTCCCATTAGATATTGAAAGGTATTAGATATTACAGCTACTAAAATTATAAAGATTAAGAACCTTACAAATTTAAGCCTTGGCTCCATTAACTTTCCTAGATACCAAAGCCAAAGCATATTAAATAAGATATGTAAAATACCGCTGTGTAATATAGCTGGGGTAAAAAGTCTCCAAACCTCACCCTCTCTTATCTTTTCAAATAAAGGTGGAGATTTATAGGGAGCTTCTTTATCATTTTTTTTATTTTGAAATTTTTTCAAAATAATTTCATAAAAACCCATCCAAACCGGCTGGCTTTCAATTTTTTTAATCTCTTCTTGAGCAGCAGCAGGAGGATTTTCTAATTTTTTTACATCGTTTAATTGGTATTTAATAATTACACCATCCAAAAGAAGTCTTTGCTCTGGCAAGTCATATAAAAATGACATCTGTATGGGAGTTAGCATGATCTGCTGTTTTAAGTTATATTTTTTCATAACCTTCATCTCTTGCATGAAATTTACGAAATATAACATTATGCATAAAAACAGGAAAAAAAATGTTAAAAAATAGGGGCGTGATTTTTTCATTGCCATCGGATCTTTTTGCCTTGGATCTATATTTTTTTCTTCTTCATTTTTTATAGGTTTTTCGATTTTAACATCATATTTAGAATCTTTTGGATTTTCCATAAAACCTTGAAAATGTTTTATTGCTAGATCTAAAAAATCTTCATTTTTAACCCAAACTGAGTATTTTAATTTTTGAGTATCTTTATCTGTTACTTGCTCTATTTCATTTTCAATATCTTCTTTTTTTAAAAAAATAGAAAACCGAGAAGCTAAACTCTCTTCATCAAAACTTGCTACTATTCGCATAACTTAATCTTTTGTATAATGTTTGTTGTTGACAGGCTATCCACCAAATCTACTATGTGGATTTTCCCACCGTTTTTTTTTACTATATCGGCTTCTATACAATTTTCGCTATATTCTTTTCCATTTATATGAACATCCGGTTTAATAATGCTCAGTATTTTAATGGGATCTATCTCATCAAAACTCGTTACATAATCAACAAATAAAAGAGAAGATACCATCTCAATTCTATATTTCAGCTCAACTATCGGTCTTTTCTTACTTTTATATCTTTGAATAGAGCTATCTGTATTCAAAGCTACTATTAAAATATCAGCCTGTCTCGATGCTTCATAAATAATTCTTAAATGTCCAGAATGCATCAAATCAAAAGAACCATTAAGAGTCGCTATAGTCTTATTTTTTTCTCTTAGATTTTGCACCTTTTTTTCTAGAAGATGCGGCTCTATCCATTTTTTTTGAAGCTCTTTTTCTAAACTTATCATCTTTTTTTCCAAATGCTATTTTATATACTTCTTCATAGTGATCTACAAAATTAATATTTAAACCCTCTTTTAGAAAAGCTGGTAGTTCATCATAATCTCTAACATTTCCTTTCGGAAAAATAAGATTTTTAATTTTAGATCTTCTAGCTGCTATTAATTTTTCTTTAAGTCCTCCAATTGGAAGAACAACCCCAGTTAAAGTAATCTCTCCTGTCATCGCTAAACTCTCTTTAATAGGTTTATCTAATAGAAGAGATAATAGAGCTGTAACCATAGTAATACCAGCAGATGGACCATCTTTCGGAGTAGCTCCCTCTGGTATATGCATGTGAACTACAGTTTTTTCAAAAAAATCTTTTTGTGGTGCATATTTATCAGCCATAGAAGCTAAATAACTCCATGCGATTTGAGAAGATTCCTTCATTACATCTCCAGCTTGCCCTGTTAATTTCATAAGAGTTTTTTCTGAATATGCTTTTCTTGTCTCTATGTATAAAGTAACTCCTCCAAGTGATGTCCATGCCAGCCCTGTTGCAACACCAGTAGGAGTTTTTTCATAATATACATCAGATGTAAAGATAGGTTTTCCAATAAAATCTTTTAAATTTGATTTATCAATAATCTCTTTATTAGATTTTTTTCTTTTCCCTTGTTCTCTTGCTTTTTTTAAGGCAACTTTTCTTAAGATTTTTTTTAAATTATTCTCTAAACCCCTAAC
>SDBV01009860.1_pt1 | contig 12611 bp, 12 predicted proteins | sample 2277081 | NCBI WGS metagenome assembly SDBV01 (sample SAMN10402039, study PRJNA504765) | marine sediment metagenome | isolation source: marine sediment core GS10_PC15, 223 cmbsf | place: Arctic Ocean: Southern Knipovich Ridge | collected 2010
CAGTAAGCGTCTGTCTAATTTTACTGAACGTCCGCCGTTCAGTTCTCGGTAAAGTGCACTTACTAGTCTATATACAGAACAATTGTACACTAAATTTGGAGAAAAGGGAAGGGTTTTGGTCGGTTAGTCTGGTGGTCGGAGGGTCTGACTGGTCGAGAAAGGATTGAACCACGGAGGGACAGAGGCACGGAGGGAAACAAATATCTTAACCACAAAGACACCAAGACATGAAAGATGTTTATTGGTCTGACTGGTCAGGGGGAGGGTTGGCGTGTGTTCGTGCGCAAGCACGAATCGTGACAATAGCTACGTCTGCTCCAAAACATTGTTAGGTGGTTCATAGTAGACGAAGGCCACCCGTGCAATCAGATACCGCTGTTGAACATGTCCTCAATGACAAGCCATTTTCCATCGTCGGAGTGAATCCAGACTATAAGGTACTTTCCGCGATCTTCAACGAGTTTCCCTTCTTGGCTTAGCCGTTGCGTATAGACGCCGCGCGTGTAACCCAAGTCGCAGGATTTGGAGACGAAAACCTTAGAAATGGACCAGGTAAGGGAGCCGTCTGGGTCTGCAAATAGACCATGGAACGAAGTACGAAGGCTCTCCTTTCCCTCCACGGGAGGACTGTCTGGTGGGAGCATAGATGCGTTCTCATGGTAGAACGCCATTAAGCCGTCCAGATTCTTCTCAGCTGTCGCCTTCGCCAAAGCTCTGTCGGCCTGCATTAGAGCAGATTTATCACACATTGTGTCAACCTCCTTGATTGCCCACATCTTGATATTGGGCGGTGGATAACCCATCTAACGCCGAAGTGAGCAGCGCCCTCACAGGCGCGCAGGCGCTTAAAAGCAGGAGAAGGACGAAAAGCGAGAAAAGAGATTTGTTTCTAGACATAGCATTCCTCTGGTAGGTTTGTTTATTCGTGAGTTCATTATACAGTATTTCTACCAATGAGACACAGAGGCACGGTAGAAGAAGCCTTTGTGGAGATGCAGCGGAGAAGGCTCCCCGGTTTACCTGTGGTCAACATAGGCTTGAGGGGGAGGGGGAAGGAGAGAAAAACTAATTTTGTATATTAAATCGTTTTATATCAGAAAATATACACTTAATGTATATTTTCTGATATAATTCACACATGACATTTAATACTCTGGCGAAATTGCCCTACTTTACTCTGGAAAGCTATAAACAGCTTGCCGGGATTGAGAATGCACGCGCTCACACCGCACGGGTGCAGCTTTCTAGATGGAAAAAAGCGGGGCATCTCATCCGCCTCAAACGCGGTGTTTACATGCCGCGGGAGTTTTACACCACACACAACAAAGAAATTAGCTTCCTTCCTGCAGTTAGCGCGATCATCAAACCGCAATCTTATATAAGTTCAACTTACATTCTTCAGCGGAGCGGGATCCTCACTGAAATCACCTACCCAATCACAGCTATTACGCTCAAGAACACGCACACAGTGACCAATGAACTTGGCTCTTTCACTTACCAGCACATGAACCCATCTCTTTATAATGGGTTTACTCACAAGGAATATTTTGGACTCAATTTTTATCAGGCTGCCATGGCGAAAGCCCTGTTCGACTACCTTTATCTACGACCACTCTCACGAAAGGAACGCGGCAAAAGTTACAACCTGGCTGAAGAACTACGGCTGAATCTGAATGAATTTCCTGAAAACGAGAGGGAAGAATTTACCGCACATGTTGAAAACAGCGGCTCACTGAAAATGCATGATGTGCTCGAAAATTTCCAGGAGTATATATGGCAACACTAGTACAAGCCTTGCAAGCAACGCTCTCTGATAAAGCTCACCTGCCCAACGACACTCAGCGCATCATTCTAAAAGAAGCTTTGCAGGCTTACGTGCTTGATTTCCTTTACAACCACTCCCAGTACCGGACTCTTAATTTCTACGGCGGCACCTGTCTGCATGTGATTTACCAGCTTAACCGTCTCTCAGAAGATATTGATCTCGACAACCAAGGTCTAATAAACTTGACCTCATTAAAAGAAGACCTGATCAAATATTTTTCATCCAAACAACCAGGTGTGGAGATCACTGCCCATGAACAGCGCAGTGAAAACGATGTATTACGAATCACATTGAAGTTTCCGGTGTTATATAGTTTGGGTCTGTCTGAGCATCAAAATGAAAACTTACATTTAAAGGTGGAGACCAGTCACCATGCCCAGGTCGCAGAATTGCTTCATACACCGATGTTATATTACAGCCGGTCGTTTGTCCCTGCTCATTTCTCATTAGAGACGATGATGGCTGGAAAAATTCTGGCCTGCCTGGAGCGCAGTTTCATTATCGGAGACCAGAAGACGATCAAGGGGAGAGATTTCTATGACCTGTTGTGGTTCATGCAGCAGCGGATCCAACCATTGGAAGAGAAGATAGCTAAAGATGGGCAGGAATCGTATACTACCCAAAGCGCATTGGATGCATTGAAGGGGAAAGTTGCACAGATCAGCCGCCGAGACTTAGCTCTAGATTTGCTGCCGTTGTTTGAAACCCGCCCCTTTATCGAATCCTGGCTGGATGCCTTCCAGGAGAATTTTGAGCGGTTTAGTGAGTTTTATTTTTAGTGAAGTAAAAAAAATCCACCAGCATACCAGTGTTAACAAACACTATGGTGTTGAAAGGTATCTTACATTCTTGGAATTGTTGGCGGTTTGTTTTGGGGAGGAGGGGGAGAATTAATAATTTTTTCCAACCAATCCCAATTTCTGTAGTCTCGATTTAATTGCTCCCGGCTGACGTTCTAAATACTTAGAAATCTCTTTCGTGTTTTTCCCATCATTATACAATTCGCTTAACTTTTCTTCTTCATCCTTAGTCCATTTTTCATATGCTCTAGGATGATGTTTTCGAATTTCATCAAAATTTATGATACTTGGACTGACACCCACAAATCCCATCACTTCTTTAATTGCTTTGAAAAAACTCACATAGTGTTTTTCTTCGATTAATATCCTATAACGCTCAAATCCCTCATCAGTTAATTTGCTCTCTGAAATTTTCAAATACTGATTTCCTGTTTCTGTCTCGACAATATCAAAGAAATACGTTCGCTTTCCGGCCGAGGCTTGTTTTGAGAAAATTTCATTTTTTCCTTCGTTCATCATAATTTCCTTTCCTTTTGATTGTATTCGTCACCTTACCAATAGTTATTACTAAAGCTAACATTCAAATTGTGAACATCATCGTCTTCAATAATGAATAAACTACATCATGCCAAAATGGCGAAAAGACTCTTTTAATATCTCAACTTTCTCCGGTGGGCATGGGTTCTTTCTCTCTCCCTCTCGGTTCCAAGCAATCCTGACTTCTAACCCAGCCATTTCTTTTACATGGGCGATCCAACAAGTTTTGGGAACAAAGCCATTTTTATTCTGTACATATTCTTGAATTTTTTTGTAATTTGCCACCTTTAAATCCCTTTCCAATCATCCAATAAAATTTTTTCGAAAATACATTTTATGAGGTAAATTATTAAAACCATATTACACTATTATCAAACAGAAATCAATTTTAAAATGCACTATCCACATCCAGAACATCCGTTCATGCTATAATCCCCTCATGTCCGATCTATTCGACCATGCCATGAAAAAATCCCTTGCATCCGAAGCGCCGCTGGCCGCGAGAATGCGGCCGCGCTCGTTGGATGAGTTTGTCGGGCAGGAGGAGATATTGGGGGAAGGGAAGTTATTGCGCCGGGCTATCGAGGCGGATAGGCTGTTCTCTTCTATTATTTTGTGGGGGCCGCCGGGGACTGGAAAAACCACCCTGGCAATGGTGATCGCCAACCTGACCAAATCCCACTTCGTGACCCTCTCGGCAGTCTTTGACGGCAAAGCGAAATTGCGCGAGGTGGTCAAAGAAAGCACCGAACGGCGAAAGATGTACAACGTCCGTACGATCCTATTCGTGGATGAAGTCCACCGCTGGAACAAAGCCCAACAGGACGCCCTTCTCCCCCACGTTGAGAATGGCACCGTTACCCTGGTCGGGGCGACGACCGAAAACCCCTACTTTGAGGTCATCAGCGCGCTGGTGTCCCGCTCGCGGATCTTCCAGCTTCGCTCTTTAGAAGACGAGGATGTAAAAGTGATCCTGGAACGGGCATTAGCTGATGAGGAACGAGGTCTGGGGGGATACACCGTCAAAATGGACAACGATGCTTTCTCGCATCTGATCAAGGTGTCCGGGGGAGATGCCCGCAACGCCCTCAACGCCCTGGAATTAGCGGTAGAATCCACTCCCCCGGGGAAAAAAGATACTATCCAAGTGACGCTAGAAATAGCCCAAGAGTCGATCCAGCGCAGGGCAGTGTTGTACGATAAGGATGGCGACGCCCATTACGATACGATCTCAGCATTCATAAAATCTGTCCGGGGTTCAGACCCCGACGCGGCTTTGTACTGGCTGGCAAAAATGCTGTATGCCGGGGAAGACCCCCGCTTCATCCTCCGCCGCTTGATAATATTGGCGGGAGAAGACATCGGTCTGGCAGACCCAATGGGGCTGGTGGTTGTCAACGCCGCCGCTCAGGCATTCGACTACATCGGGCTGCCGGAAGGCATCTATCCCATTCTGGAAGCCACCCTTTATTTGGCAACCGCGCCCAAGTCCAATACGGCAGGGTCATATTTCAAAGCATACCAACTCATTGAGGATGAGGGTAAAGTCGAAGTGCCCGTCCATCTCAAAGATGGCAACCGGGACGCTGAAGCCCTTGGCCACGGTAAAGGCTACAAATATCCTCATTCCGACCCCGACCACTTTCTCCCCCAACAGTATCTCCCTGAAGAAATATTAGGCACTTATTTCTACCAACCCTCGACTCAGGGATATGAACAGGGGGTTGGGGACCGACTTGAACGCTGGCGAGAAGCCCAACGTAAAGCCCTGGGTATTACAGAGACAGAGCACATCCCAGACCTGACAGAAGAGGGTGTACTGGAGATCAAACGACGACATAAACCAACAGGAGCGAAGGGGAAGCAGTAGTCAGTAGGTAGTTGGCAGCAGATAGTAATTAGCAAAAGGAAACTAACTCAAGCAGACCATCAAACCTGAGGAAAAAACATGCCCATAGTGTTATTGATCCGCCACGGACAAAATGATTACGTCAAGAAAGCCCGTCTTGCCGGGCGGAAACCGGGCGTACACTTGAATGAAAAGGGCCGCGCCCAAGCAGAAAACGCCGCTAAAGACCTAGAAAATATGCCCATCAAAGCAGTATACAGCAGCCCCCTTGATCGGACGGTGGAAACCGCCAAACCAATCGCTAAAGCGCTTAACTTAAAAGTGATAAAACGGGATGGCCTCTTGGAAGTAGATTTTGGGAAATGGCAGGACAAGACGATCAAGCAGCTTTCTCGGCAAAAATTATGGAAAATTGTGCAGCAAAATCCGTCCCAGGCGCGTTTTCCGGAAGGAGAATCCTTCGCGGATGCCCAGCACCGGATCATCACCGAGATTGAAACCCTCTGCAGTATGCATAAACCAAGAGACACTTTTATTTGCGTGGGGCACAGCGATATGATCAAGTTGGCAATTTCATACTACATGGGACAGCCGCTAGACATGTTCCAGAGATTGATCGTAATGCCAGGTTCGATCAGCACGCTCCATATCTCCAAAGGCGGGGCGCGACTTATCAATTTAAACAGAATTCCACCTACTACTTCAGGTGAATGATATTTCTTGATCGCAAAATGGTATACTTAATTTAAACCTTTTTTGGTACAAACGATGACAGAAAACGAATCATTAGAAATAGACTTAGACCCAGTAACTCACATTACTGCAGACGCGATCGGCCCGCCCGGTAAACGCGTCTTCTATATCCAGGGATGGAAAGATGATCAAGTGGTCACGTTGATTGTTGAGAAGTTCCAACTCCAAACCCTGACGATAGGATTAGAACAGTTTCTGGCTGAAGTACGGCAAAAACAACCCATGCTCCAAGAATCATCAATGGATTTTGATGAGAAAATCATGCGGATCACACCACCTGTCGAACCACTCTTCAGGGTCGCCGAATTCGGGTTGAGCTATGATGGCGAAAAAGATTTGGTGGCTTTGATCGCGAGAGAGATTCCCTCACAAAATGAAGAGCCAGGGCAAGTTGTGCGGTATTGGTGTACTCGGTCCCAACTTCGTGGCATGGCACATTGGGGTTTAGAGATCGCTGACCGCGGCCGTCCTACCTGTGAACAATGCGGCCAACCAATGGACCCAGAAGGACATTTCTGCTCCAAAAAGAACGGCCATAAACACTAATCCAAAATCCCCCAACCTGTCCCGCTTTCTTCGGGGATTCTCTCGAAAATGAAATCTTCACACGATAAAGAACTGATCCTGAATTATCTCCGCAATGGGGAAATCGTGGTTGAGGGGCGGTTCACCTGGGGGTCGAACTTCACCTTCCTATGCGATGTAAAACGAGGGGAGGAGACCATCAAAGCGGTTTACAAGCCAACCCAGGGAGAACGACCTTTGTGGGATTTTCCCAGCGAGACCCTGGCGGGGCGGGAAGTGGCGGCTTATCTGGTGAGCGAAGCAGGAGGCTGGCACATGGTTCCGCCAACGGTTTACCGGGCGGATGGCCAGGCTGGGGGAGGCTCATTACAATTCTATGTAGACCACGATCCAGAATATCATTACTTCAATTTCACTTCGGAGGAAAAGGAACGGCTGAGACCTGTTGTCATATTCGACGAGGTGATCAACAACACAGACCGGAAAGGGGGGCATGTCGTAATGGATGATGAGAAACATATCTGGCTGATTGACCACGGGGTCTGCTTCCACGAAAAATCCAAACTTCGCACCGTTGTCTGGGATTTCGCCAACCAACAGATTCCGGAGGACTGCCTTCAACAGATCAGATCATTTAAGGAAAAGCTCACTCCAGAGCAAGAAGTTTATCAAGAACTAGTAAAGCACCTATCCGAAATTGAAATCCGGGCGATGATCGCTCGAATTGATAAGCTCGTAAAGACCGGAATTTTTCCTAGACCGTCAGGAAACCGCTATTCATATCCCTGGCCTCCGGTATAATAGAAAAACAAAACAGAAAATGAAGACGAATAACATAGCAGGATAACATGACTCACTACAACCTTGCTCTACTCGGCTTCGGCAATGTCGGACAAGCCCTGGCCCACCTGCTTCTGCATAAACAGGACGAACTCAAGCATAAGTACGATATCACTTTTGCGATCACTGCCATCGCTACCGGAAGCCACGGCGGCGCAATTAACCCAGATGGGTTAATTATAGAAAAGGCGCTCTCGATCATTGAAAGCGGTGGATCGTTAGATGAACTCTCATCCTCGCCAGCCCCTGAAACAAAGGTCGATTTCATCCAGGCCAGCGGGGCAAATGTGCTTTTCGAGAATACCCCAGTAAGCTACAACGACGGACAGCCAGCCATAGACCACCTGCGGATTGCCTTAACGAATGGGATGCATGCCGTCACAGCCAATAAAGGCCCGATCGTGCACGGCTACGAAGAACTTACCGCCCTGGCAGAGGAAAATGGGGTGAAGTTCTATTTTGAGTCCACTGTGATGGACGGCGCTCCGATATTCGGTGTGTTTCGAGGAGCCTTGCCTGCCGCGAATGTCATATCTTTCAAAGGGATCCTCAACTCCACAACCAACCTGATACTATCCAAAATGGAAGCAGGCGACAGCTTTGATGAGGCAGTAGCATATGCCCAATCAATCGGGATCGCAGAGACTGACCCCAGCGGGGATGTGGACGGTTGGGACGCGGCAATCAAGGTCTGCGCCCTGACAACAGTCTTGATGGACACCCCGATCAAGCCGGAGGAGGTCAACCGGAAGGGCATTGGAGAGATCACACAAGAACTGATCACCGAGGCCAAAGCAGCCGGAAAGCGGTGGAAATTAATTTGCACTGCTGTAAAAGAAGGGGATAAAGTAAATGCGAAGGTTGCTCCTGAAATGGTTGGTCCTGAAACCCCTTTCTTTTCCATTGATGGCACGACTTCCATCGTTCAATTTAAAACCGATGTTTTAGGCGCTTTATCTTTAATAGAGAATGACCCCAGCCCAGACACAACCGCCTATGGGCTGCTGGCAGATTTTATAAATGCGGTGGGCAATATGTAGGTTGAACCCTCCGCTGATAGCAGAGCAAAAGGAGAAGATTATTTTTCCGAATTCATTTAGAAAAACTCCTGATTTTTCTGATAAAATCTACTATGAGAACATCTCTCTATCATTATCAGTTAATAATAGCATTATTCGCCGTATTATATAAAAACCCTCCCACTGCATGAGGAGATATTATGGAAAATCTAATCGGTAAAACCTTATCTGGCCGCTATCACATCCAGGAATTCCTTGGGCGCGGCGGTATGGCTGAAGTATATAAGGTGTGGGATGCGCGCCGCAGCACCTATTTGGCGATTAAAATCCTCAATGAAGATTTGGCGCTTGACAAGATGTTTTCCCGACGCTTCACCCGAGAAGCAGAAACCCTCGCCAAACTCCAACATCCAAGCATCGTCCGTTTCTACGGCTTTGATAAAGAAGGCCGGATAGCTTACATAATACTTGATTACGTCGAAGGAGAAACCCTCAAACACGTTATCCACGATATGGACGGGCCAGTCCCGATACATCGGATATTGGAGATTTTTCGAGCGGTATGCGGAGCATTACAATTTGCTCACAAGGAAGGTCTTATCCACTGTGATATTAAACCTGCCAACATCATGTTCAATAAACACGGTGAAGCACTCCTGGCTGATTTTGGGATTGGTCGAGCGACTGATTCAGGAACTGTATCTGTCCTCGGATTAGGTACACCTGCATATATGTCCCCAGAGCAAATCCGGATGGAAGACCCACGACCTCAAACAGATGTCTATGCTTTGGGCATCGTCCTGTATGAGATGCTTACGGGTGGTGAGCGCCCATTCACCGGTGAACGAGCCACTGGTTCCGGCTCTACCAGTGAGAAAGTCCGCTGGGAACAGCTTGAGCTTGACCCGCCTTCCCCCAAGAAATGGAATAAGAATATTCCCCAGGAATTAGAATCTGTTGTGATCAAATGCCTGGAGAAAGACCCGGCCAACCGCTACTCAAGCGCGATTGAACTACTCAATGCTCTTGAGAGAGCCATCGGTCAGGAAGCGCCTAAAGCGAAACCTGCAGAAAGTAAGCCAATTGAACCCAAACCAGCGGCAAAGAAATCATCCCAAACGAATCTGTTTTTAATCGTAATTGTGGTCATTGCGCTAGGTTTAGTCTATTCAATTATCAATGATCAAAAGATACCATCGTCTTCCCCCGGATCCACTGAGGCACCGACAGTCGGACAACTCCCCTCAACTGAAACGCCGACAAAACCAGCTGCTCCCGATGAAACCACAAATTCCCAGCCGCGCCCAACTGAAGAGCCAACTAACACATCGCCACCCCCAACTAACACAAAACCGCCCTCGACAGCAACGTCCATAACCACACCAAGACCGCCTACATCTGATGGGGATTTTATCTCTCCTGATGGCTCATTCTCTATTGCAATGCCAGGCGAACCCCAAGAACTGATCCAATCTGTAGACACCCTGGTTGGGCCGGTTGAAATGATCATGTATATGTCTGATTTGGATTTTACAACGGCCTACGCGGTTGCATATGCAGACTATCCAGCTGATATGATGAAATTCGGTGACCCTGATATGATGCTTGATGGGGCTAGAGATGGCGCAGTGTTAAATGTGAACGGGACCCTTTTAAATGAAACATCCATCTTCTATGAGGGCTATCCCGGAAGAGAATTGGATATTTCATCTTATGAAGGCTCCCTTTTGATGCGAGCACAGATATATTTGGTAGAAAACAGGTTGTACCAGATTCTATTTATCGTTGATGGTAACGAGGGTTTCCCGGCCGATATTGGCGACTTTTTCAACTCGTTCAAAATATTAGAGTTTCCTGACCCCATCTCAGCAGGACAAACAACCCCGGTAGTGGTAATCAACCTAAGGCTTTTTCACCTCTCCAGATGGTTCGTTCTCCATGAATATGCCAGGTGAACCGCAAGAAGTAATCGAATCCATGTTGAATCAGTGGAATCCGGCTCTATTTCAATCAAATGCTCTCGCCTTTGCCTCTTTGTTGGGGATATCACTGGCGCGGATCGCTTCGGCAGCTTCCAGGTAATTATAAGCGATATAACGCCTTTTTATATGCCAGCTTTCCCCATCCCAGTTGAACACGGAATACCGCGCCCGTTTATCCCTATCATAAACCGAGATACTACATGGGCTGACATTTACCAGCCTTTTATCTTTCCAATAACGCAGTGAAGTATAGTGCAGGTGCCCAAAGGCGATCACACCCGCATGCTCATCTTCCAACAAAGATATCAAGGTCGGGTCATCATCAGGCTGGTCGATCTTCCCTTTCAATATGGCTTGTTCCTCAAATGGTGGGCCAATATAATCATGTGTGTTCTTGGGATTGGCATGCACCACAAGCAGGTCGTCGGAGGGGTTTGAGGTCGGAGAAAAACGGAGTTCAAAGGGCAGTCCTGCTAGCCAGAATATCCTTTCCTCCCCTAACTTACCTCTTGTCCACAACGAGCCAGCCTGGATCACCTTCCAATTCGAAAGATGTTCCTCGTCGGGAGGGGGTTTTTCCGGCGCGAAAACGTACTCGTCAGCATTGCCGTAGACTGCTGCCACTCCGGCCTTTCGGAGCATATCTACGCATCCAGCCGGGTCACTACCGCTAGCGCATAGATCTCCCGCGACTGCGACAGCATCAAAGATGCCATCTTCAGCAACAGCATCCAACACCGCTTTGCAGGCAAAGGGGTTTCCATGAATATCGGAAAAAACAGCGATGCGCATTTGCCTATTCTACCGAATGATAAACTACAGTACAACCGTAAGAAGGCACTTCCGCTGGTTCAGGCGATCTTCCAGCCATTAAAGCTTCAACAGCCGTTTTAAGGTAATTCACTGTAGGTTCTAGTTGGCGGAAAGTGACATCATTGAAAGCTCCCTGGTAGCGCAAAATACCCTCTTTGTCGGTTACGAATATGTGTGGTGTCGTCACCGCGCCATAAAGAGTGGCGACCTTCTGTTCAGAATCATGGAGCAGGGGTGACACACTTCTCTCAGCTGCGGCCTTAACCAACTGTTCATGAGGTTCATTGGCGTTAGAGGCAATAGAAAACAGGATAACTTCCTCTCGCCATTTTTCTAACATGGGTCCGATTCCTTTATCCGCTCGGATCGCCGAGGGGCATTCAGTAGACCAGAAATTTATCACGATGATCTTGCCTTCATAATCACTTAGATCGTGAACCTCACCATCCAGGTCTGGCAAGCTGAAACCTGGGGCGGGTTCACCGGTTTTTATTACGGTATCCATTGGGGAGCATAACCTCCAATAATTAGTCTTGTCGCGGTCCCATTCAATTCGATCAGCCAGATTTCTGGCGGGTCGGTGATGACCGCGGCATTGAAACGCACAGATGCAAATTGATCTAGTGTAGGATGCCAAGCAAATGCAGTGTATTTAAATTCCGCTGCGTGGGTGAGCGTCTGGGTGCTGCTCTTTCCGACCTCAAGCAGCCAGACCTGGCGTCCGGACGTCCAATTTGCATCGTCCAAGTACCTGCGGGCGAACACCAGCCAGCGTCCGTTGGGCGAGAACACCGGGAAGATATCCTCTGTGAGTTCCTCACTGGTCAAATTTGTATATCTTCCAGTATCAGGGTCATAAGACAATAGACGGCTGGTAAGTACTCGGACAGGATCAAGATCATTTTCATCCACTTCCTGACTGTCAGCTTCTCCGCTTGGTCCCCGGAGGATATCCAATTCGGTCATATACGTTTCTGGGGCTACGAACACCCTTCCTTCTGGCGACCAGGTTCCGGTTTCCCCAGTTTGATTTTTTAAGGTCTTCCTTTCCCCACTATCCACGTTCAGAACGATATACCCTTGCGCGGTGGCATCGTAATAGCTCAAACGCCCATCTGGTGACCACATTGGTAAACGGGTTTTATGACCGGATCGACTAACTCTTTCCTCCTCCTTATCGTCCAGGCGGTAAAGCCATATCTCAGAGTCATTCTTGAGATAAGCGATCATTGTATTCAAAGGCGATAGAGCAATGTCCGTACACAAGTCTTGACCGCAGGAAAACACTTTGGTGACCGTACCCTGAAACCGATCAATAGTAAAGATATCGCTGCCCCCCTGTTGGTTTTCCGTGCTGTAATATAACAGACGTCCTTCTATGCCAACCGCAAAACTCAACACATTTCCCGCATTTGTCACCTGTCGGGTTTCACCAGTTACTGGATCTAGAGTATAGATCTCGGCGTTTTCGCCTGCTTCCCATAGGTAGGCCAACTGGGTTGGGCTGACATTGAACCGCCAGTCGGAGTCTTCCTGGATTTCTAAACCCAGGGTTGATTTTGCCCCGGCTGCCAATCTGACCCTGACTGCTGTACCCGACTCCCAGGCCTCAACAGGTGTGAATTTCAAGATCTGGCTTTCCCAGGTGAAATCCCCAGCTACACGAGG
>SDBV01009861.1_pt1 | contig 12611 bp, 10 predicted proteins | sample 2277081 | NCBI WGS metagenome assembly SDBV01 (sample SAMN10402039, study PRJNA504765) | marine sediment metagenome | isolation source: marine sediment core GS10_PC15, 223 cmbsf | place: Arctic Ocean: Southern Knipovich Ridge | collected 2010
TTCTACCTGTTTAATAAATTTATTAAACAGCAAATCTGCCTTTTTAGAAGCCTTAGAGCCGCGTTTTTTGCTGATTGATATGGAATGAAGTTTGCCTAATAATGTTTTCACCCGGTCTGCCGGCGTTTTCCCCATAGACAGGTATTCAATATCCTCGATCAGTTCTGCATCCACTATCTCCGCAATGGCTTCAATGGTTTCGATGGCTGAAAGATCTTCCCGCTGAAGGTTTTCAGCAGCGGATATGCGCCGGGCTTGAAGGTCGCCTGCAATAACGATTTGAGCCTGAATGGTTTCCATCTCAGTAAAGTCCCGCACGGCTCGAAATCGGCGTTCTCCTGCAATGAGTTCATAACGACCCCTTTTAGGACGAACGATAATCGGCTCAATTAGCCCCTCTCGTTGAATGCTCGCCGCAAGTTCTCTCAGTTTATCCTCATCAAAGTGTCTGCGATGTTGATAAGGAGAGGGATCGATATCCTTAAGGTCAAGAGCCTGGGTGATGCCTTCATTCGCACTATTATTTTTTTCCGGCATGGGGAATGTGGTAGGGAAAAAGGGTGTAAGGTTATTTATTCAGTTACATAGAATATGTTTGTCCTGCTTTGGAGAAAAAGGTTTTGGACAAAGCAGCATCAGTTTTCAGGGTGATTGTCAATAGATCGAGGGCTTGCCCGCCGTCTTTATGGTGGGCTTGCCTGCTGACCATCTCATAGCCGCATCGTTCACATGAAGGAGATTCGCGTTTCGAGGATCGAGGCTAAATTCATAGAATATCAATGGAAAAAAGCAAGACCTGACCCTCAATCATTTGAACCCAATCAAAGGTACCGCTTGATAATAACTTATAATCTTATGTACCTCCCCCATCTTTTACTTGACAGGGGTAATATAGGATGTCCCCCATTATAAGCTATGAAATAGGCCATTATTTGGTCACATTAACAATTATTAAAGGTAGTTACCTTGGTCCGACCCCCATATTCAATATGCACCATAGTCCGGCCCCCATATGCCATTCCTTGAAGAATGACCTTCAGGAAATACCAGGGGCAACGACGGAGACCGGCGAGGAGTTTCCGATCTTAGCCAGCTCGGTGCCTTAAGAAACTCTACGATAAATGAGTGTATGTAGCGTTCTTCCGCTATATTGATTGTTTCTTCGAAGCACCAAAAATAACCACACTCTCTCGTAAGGGAACAGATTTTCTATCTTTATCTTCAACATGTTTTACATGCTGACTGGAACTACGTAAATAACGAAGTACTCCCACTTCGCGAAGAAACCAGCCAGCGCGCTGGCCAATTTCAGCAAGAATCAAATCCACTGGAATCTCAACGCCCGCGTAGGCAGAAGTTGAGACAACAAGCCAAAGACTGGCGTTGTCATAAGCCTTCTGTCGTAAACCCTGAAGTATCATCTCCATATCTTCAAAATATGCCTGAACCATTTTGGGGATTCGGGGATTCCAAAGGTCTTCGGTACATTCCTGAATGTTAGCAATACAGTCTTGATAGAGAGTCCCGAACTCGTTTTTAGTCGGAAGTTCCCATTTGGCTTGGACATGCGATCTGATAGTTTCTAAACGCAGCTTCATCAGCGATTTGGTCGACTCTACGAAACCACCAAGAAAAAGTTCCGGTCGATAGATATCGGAGTAGTCAAATGAGTTAAGATATGGCGGTGACGTTACGCAGAGGCGGAATTTATCGTGGGGCGATGCAACTATAAGACGGCGAGCATCACCTTCAGCAACACAAGAGGGTGCCACATTAAGTGGTGTGGTAGCGAGGTCACTAGCAATCGCTTCGGTGCGTACTGTAAATCGTTCACAAAATTGTGAGGTGGTCGCCTCGCAATCTGTCCAGCCCTTCTTATACCGAAGGCACTTGCCATCGCGTGTCGCATTACAGCAATCCATGGCCGCGCCAATTAAAGCCATTTGAAGCAAGTCACGATGTTCCTCGTCGATCTTAGCGATTAAGCGCCGGCCAGCTTCAAAACTACGAAGAACTGGTTTGGGGAAAAGCCAACGACCCCAGCGGTTACCCTCAGTGAATGTGGAGTAGCCCTCTAAAGTTGAAGGCAGGGACTTTTTCGTCTCGCGGAGTATACGGCGGCTTGTTTTTCGGAAGGCTGATGGGGAAGCTTGGCTCAATTTGGTTGCGGAGAGAAAGCGTAAGAATGGATTGATCTCAAAAGCACGCACTTGGAGACCATTGAGCGCACCAGTGAGTGGAACTGTTCCACTACCAGAGAATGGATCAAACAGTACTTCACCTGGTCTAACTCCATCGGTCATTACCGCTTGCTCTACGAGTGTCGGCGAGAAGCCTTCCTTGATGAAATACCAGCGATGACGCGGTAGTGAGTCAAGAGTGAGGGCGTTGGATGCACCTTGGTCACGGAGAGAGAAATTGGTATTCGGCATAAGCATAGTGGTTAATCGCAACATACAGGCCTAGCAAACATACGGTAGGGTTCGTCAAAATCGATCCGGGTTAAATGCGGAGAAGGTTCAAAGCTAATGGCCTGATGTTCATAGTATAGTCCATTCTCACGGGTGATTGTCATCGCCGTTGCAGCATAAGGAGGGAGATTTCTTCGCCGCGCATCAATGACGACATAATAACCCTGAATAACACTAGTTGGTGCAGACCGTCGCTGCTCATCCAGATAATTGGCCAGTTGATCGACTCCTTCTTGAGCACGACTATTTCGGGGTTGAGCCGTTACATGTCCATCGCGGGCAACTGAATCGCCCATCCATTTTATTTCAATGAGCATCAACCGATTGTTACTGAATCGCGGGTTCACACGTATATCCACCGGGTTCTTCTCGTTCACGTTCTGTTCTGGCCATACGTCATGGTCACCGCCAAGACGATTACGGAGAAACTGCGTCAATGAATCGCGCATTAATGATTCTGGACCGGCAATTAAGAATAGACGGTTTGCATCATGCCACACTTTGCGAAAGATATAACATGTCGATTCCCTCACATTTTCACCCGCAAAGTGCTGTAAGGCATCTCGGAGATTGGAAAAAGTCGGCACAGAAAATTGACTACGAGCCGATGGATCATAGCGAGGGACCGATTTACGTTGGGAACCAGCAAGAAATTCCTCATGTGTGCCTTGATAATGGTAAACGACAGATGTTCTCGCCAACGTCTCCAGCGTTTCCGTACCCAGCGTATATGTATACGGACGCCCGTCAGCAGCAACTTCAAAACACAAATCTACAAAAACCCCAGTGGCCAAGCCTGCAAAGTCAGTAGGGGAGCCGACCGGCAATGTCGCCCCCTGACCAATCGGATGCGCGACTTTAAAAACAATGACTTGGCCGCTGATGCGTTCAGGATCTACATGTTGGTAAAGCGCCTGTACTGTTTCCATTACCGTGAACACAGCATTAAGCCCAGCGTCCCCAAATACTTCTTGGACCATCGGGACATGTGTGTCCTGGCATACTTCGCGAATAATGTCCGCAATATTCTTCATGACGCCTCGACCTCGCCGAAACGGTAGAGCGCTGTCAGCCAAACGACGGCAGGTAAGCGCAAGTCATTGCTTCGTTGGCTGACTGCTTTCCGGAGAGCTTCGAACTGCACATAGAGTTGGGATCGTGCTGAATCTTCAAGAAGAAGACGGCTAGAAGGAAGCGCCTTGGCACGCATGAGTTCCGGTTCTTTCGCCAAAGCACTGCTTACCATTCCACCGGAAAATACAGTGGTGCTGGAGCATGCTGCCTGTAGGCATTCAGCGCGCTCTTGGTTGATAGTGAGTTCGGACAAATCTTGTAGAGGCTGTTCTGCAAGCTCGGTCAAGCGAACATGATCATGAATCTTTCGGAAGTAACCACGTTCAAGTAGCTCCTTCAAAGCCGTGTCAATCTCCCGACTGAATGGGGCACCAAGCTCAGTGCCCACAAACTCGTATCCCCAATCAGATACAATCCTTTCACGGTATAACCAAAGCAGACAGGCCATATAGGTAAATAGATGGATCTCCTGCACCGAAATACTTGACCTTTGGATTTGCAGGCGGTTGGCCACAAAGAGACAATCGAAGGTTGCATCTGGATTCAGGCGCATCATATTACATCAGGCTCCATAGCTTTCTCAATCGCTTGATAAGCTTTGTCAAAGAGGTCTTCTTCCTCCTTTTGCACATCAGACAACTCGGCCCAATCTGTCATCCGGCATAGAGTCATCCCTTTCTGTCCACAACGATGAGCCAAAGCAAGCAGAAGTTGAGAGGTGTTAAGATTGGCTGTCATCACAATTCGATGTCCAGTTTCAGCAAACATAGCGAGCATGTCTCCAGCACGTTTTTCATAAGCGATATCTAGGGACCCTTCGGGGGTATCGATGAACATGCCACCACTTGAATTCGGATCAGACATGTACTCCGTTAGTGCCATCCGTAAGGCAATATCGAGGAAAAATCGCTGGCTTTCAGAAAGTTGCTGCTGTTGGCGGCGTGTATTGCCATTGACGGTGACAATGAGATTCAGCCCGACCGCTTGCCGGGCTTCCAGTTGCACAGTTAAAGGCATTCCGAGAAAGCGTTTCGCCAATTCGGCGAACCGTGGAACAAATTTCTCTTCAGCTTGAATGTATTGTTGCTCAAGCGAGCTTTGCAGCTCCAAGAGATGCTGTTTTAGTGCTTCACGGCGATTGTAGGCGGTAGTTTTCTCCTTTTCAAGAGATGCAAGTTGGCTACGGTAATCATTCAACGAGACGTTGCCGTCTCTGCTGTTTAGCAATTTACGCAGTCCTTCGAGGGTCGCACTATTTTGACGGTCAAATTCGTCGAGTTTTTCTTTGGTTGAATCCAACTTTTGCCGTGCCTCGGCTTCTTCCGCCCGCAAACTCTCTATAGTCTTTAGAACATCGCGAAGGGTTTGCTTGGATTGTGCCAACTCTCGGTCAATTTCCTGGAGGCGGCTAGTGTCTAAACTGGAGCACACTTCTGTGCGTAAAGGCGAGTCACAGAGAGGACATATGGTAGCTTCAGCTTTGGCATTGATGTTCACTATCGCGGCCTTTGTTCCATTACCGCAAAGGCCACAGACGCACTCATCGAGTGATTGGGTGATCAACGGATGTTTCACTAAAGGTGGCCGGATATCGAAGCGGCTGTCAAAATACCGGGCATATTCATCGCGCAAAGCTGTTTCACGAACCGAAAGTTCGGCAAGACGAAGGTTTGAGTCCTTTAGAGCATCTTCAAGCTCGTGTAAGACCTTGTATTCCTCCTCAAATTGACGAGTGAGAGCTTCGTGGTCACCTATTAGAGTGTCGAAGCGCTGCTGCGCTCCGGTCGCAGCCTGACCTTGTGCGCGGATTTCATTTATGCGTTTGCGCAATCTCGTAGCGTCCCATTGTCTATTGCGCACATTGGAATCCTCCTTATCAATTTCACGCCGGAAGTTATCAGCCTGCTTTGCCATATCTGGCTGCCACCCGAACGCTCGATAAAGAGCCCGCTCTAACACGCCTTGGTTCCAAAAGAGTGTCCTGCGGTTTTCATCAAACGTGAATACGAAGTGCTGAAGGAAAACAAACTCCTCAAACGAAGATGCTCCGCTGTCTTTGACGAAGTGTGAGGCATAAGCCTTGTGCCGTTCGCCGCGAGTGAAATTCTCTGTTTCCAAAACTATAGCATTATCATCTCGATTCGTAACAGTGAATGCACGTAGTTCGTCCGGTTCGAACATCCCGCGCCGGATTTCATAAATATATGATCCGAGGCGAAAGCATAATGTAATTTCAGCTTCGTCCTCGTCGTTACCGTCAATTCGGCCACGAAAGTATCTGCTTGAGAAATCTCGTGAAAATCTGTAGTACTCGTCCATGGATTTGAATGAGCGGTTAGGGTCGGGGACGATACCAGTGAGGCAGAAGTTGATGGCCGAGAGTAGGGTTGATTTACCAATGCCATTAGCGCCAACGATGCATAGAACACCTTCGCTGCAGGTAAACTCTGCATTGGGATTAGCAGTGAAAAGTGAAAAGCGCTGCAGGGTTACTTTTTCAACCTGTGGCAGGCTTAATTTCGGTTGCGGTAATGGCATGAGATTAATCTCCTTCTTTGATTTGTTTTTTTTTGATAAGAACTCCCTTTTTGTGCGTCGTAGAGCCCGGGGTCGGACCAAGCTATCTCATTGATTTGTCAGGATAAACATCCCAAAAGTAGGTGTTTTCAACTCTTAAACCACCATTTTCATGTCAAAATCGCCTATCTAAGCCAAAAATACAAGCAATATTCACAACCTTTTATTGTAATATTAAACAATTAACTTGGGCCGAACCCATTTCGAATTCGCCAAAATAAATATGTTAACCTATAATCCCATTAAATTTCCAATCTTACTCAAATAACTTTCTTTGCAGGTGGTGCATGATTTGGTTTTGCAATTTTTGACTTGTGATGGACTCAATGTGTTCAAAGATTATTCTTGAAATTCTGGCCTGCAATTTTTCAAGCTCTGGAAGAATATGTTTCAGATATTTTTCATCGGTCGGGACTTTAACCTCTTCAGATAGTCCTGCATCAAGCCATACCTTCAAATACCTTGCTTCTTCTTCGTTTGAACATTGAATGAAATCCTTCCCTGCCACTATCCTCCATCCAAAGAGATTATTGTCAATAATAGGCTCTTTCGCTGGTGAAAAAAGTTTGACCTCTTTTAAATTTTTCTGACTGAGCACCTTTTCATCATAAAACTTCCGATAAAGCCCGGTTCCTAATTTATCCATGATAACTCTTGAGATGTGGTCAATATCCACTCCTTCTTTAAATTTCCCTTTTTTCTTAACACTTTTCGCCCGCTCAATTCTTGATCTTACCAAGTCAACAACTGCTTTATATACTTCAAGCTGTTCCTGCTCTGTAAGGCCAAGTATATCGCCCATGATAATTTTATCTAATTCACAACGTTCCGATTTGATATCTTCTATTGCTACCTCGGCGGAGGAAAAGCCTACCTCATCCAATATAGATTTGATCTCCATCGAGGAATTTTTCGCTAAGAACTTTTTGAACGTATCTCTTTCTTTGTCTGAAAACTCTTTTGGTACTAAAAGCTTCTCAATATCAATACCCTCGGTCTTCAACGCACCTTGCCCAAGGTTTGTCCTCCCCCCAAATTCTTTGAGCAACATCCCTATTGTAGATAGTAAGAAACATAAAATTCCATTTATATCCTCATCATTTTTAGGCTTTATTTCAAAGAGATTGTGATCTACCTGTACCCGATATTCATTGAGCAGAGCCACTTGTCTTTCATTGTGGATCATAGGATGCAGGATGGGCCATGCCTCTCTCCTTTCCAATTCATACCAATTTTTTCTTGAGCTACATGTAGGTCTCTTATGAAATCCTTTTCTCTCTCCATTCCTTATATGAGTTAATACTTTCTTTCTTTTTAAAGTGCTCTTGGTTCCTGACACAAAAAGAACAACCTTATTCAACAAATCAGGATCTAAAACAACATGTTTCCCTTCTCTCGGGCTTATGATAATCTTATTTGGAATAAAGTTACCTTTCTCATCCCTGTGCATCCAAAACTCTTTTTCTATACCCTTGGCCTGAATCTGATCTTCTGTTAAGTAAAAAAATTCATTAGCACCAGTTGTAAAGCCACGCCTTACATTAGCCACATCCTTCAAGTGCACCAACTTTCCTGTACCCTTCTCAAGGATCTTGAAAAATATCTTCGGGGCTCTTATGTATTTACCCCACTTTGCTCCTTCAAATTTTTTTGTCTCTTTATTGAGTCCCTCCTCCCATAACTCCTTCTGATTTTTTGGAAAGATTCTGAAATCATCCGTCTGGTAGAAATCATCATGAAAGAGAATGGTCTCTCTAAGATTATCGATGGCGTGAAGCCGTTCCTTCTCCTTTTCCCAAATGTCTTGGGCTGGGGGGATGAAATGCCGGAGGGTTTTGAAGAGGTAGACAAACTTCACCATATTTTCATCTCTTTCCTTTGCATCGTTACATTTTTCTAGAATAATAATGCAGGTGTTGATATCAGCTTCCTCAAACCACCTTTCCACTTTTGATTCAATTATGGCAATAATCTTGTAGTTATTCAAAAAAAGTTCTTGAAGTCCCTTACCATAGTCCACATCCATCCATGAGTTAGAAACAATAAAGCCAAACCTCCCGCCATTTTTAAGAAACTTGGTACCATGGACAAAGAAATATGCATGTATACCGGCCCTTTTGGAGATAGTGGCTAACTTTTTATTACCTATGTAAAGAGCCTTTTTTATGAGTTCATCTTTATATTTAATCTGCCCTGTAATTTCTGACATTTCTTCCTGTCTTGTATAAGGGGGATTGCCCACAATACAGTCATACCAACGTGGATAGGTAATCTCCTTTTTTTCTTTTCCGAGGGTTTTAGTTATGACTTTTCTCCATTTTTCAGGCAGGTGGAACCCATCTTGATCTGCCATAAGATCAAAGAAATCAGACTGGGCAATGTTGGGATAATTCTTTGTCACACCGAGATCGTTGATGGCCAGATTGATCATGGAAAGGTGCGCGGGAAACTTGGCAATATCAACGCCCCACAGGGTTTGCAGGATATCCTGGTGGGGCATTGTGTGATTCATCAATTTTTTATGTTGATACGCCCTGACAAGGAAGGTTCCCGCACCGCAGGCAGGGTCAATCACTTTGTCTGAATCTTTTTTATGACAAAACCTTAGAATAATGTCTACCACATCGGCATTAGTGAAATATTGACCGAGGTTATGTCTTTCCTCAGACGGAATGAGTCTCTCGAAGATTCTGCCAATAGTGTCAAAACCGATTCTTGAGAAGTCATACCTTTTTAAAATATCAACGATATCTTTAATATCATTAACAACCTCTTTATGCTCCGGGAAGGCGATTTGATCTATGAAATCAGTAGAATAGATGGTCTCATAATCTATCTGCTGTATAACCGTGTCAAAATATGATTGGAGTAATTTCTGAAGCTGCCCACCGGCTACGAGGTCATCGGGAATGGATAGAGATGCCAAGATAGTCTGTTTTGATTTCAGGACCTGGTAGAATAGTATCTTATTTGTTAAAAGATAGCCTGTCTGCCTGGCGGCCTTTTCAAAATCATTCTCATGTGCGGTGAAACGCCACTGTTGCTCAATAAACCATCTGTTAAGCTGTTTTCTGAATTTTGGTTCTTTATGGAACCTGTCTCTTATTATTTCCTTGTAATGTCTTGAAAGACGATAGATTTTTTCATGCAGGAGATAGATGAGGAGTTCATCGATAGGGAGCAGAGGCTCTGTTTTCTTACCGGTATGGACTTCTGAAAGTTCAAAAAGGAATCTTTCCAATCCTTTGATAATGTTGTTTTTAAAGCGTGGCTCTTCAATGCTGTCGAGGTCTTCTATTCTGGAAAGGTCATAGATTCCTGCAATCTGCTCTGATTCATGGGCATTTTGGTTTACCGCTTCTGTTTTAAACCAGATGAGTTTCTGGAAGTTGGAAGTGGCAAAATATTTGGCTTTTCTTTTATTGGCCTTCTGTTGAGCATCGGTTTTTAGTTCATCTGCAAAGGGATCGAAAAATGGAAGTTTAAACTCAATTACGCACAGTGTATTAGAACTTTGAGGGGATTCAAAAATATTTATATCTGCCCTTTTTCGAGTCACTTTCTGGGTTGTTTCGACTTCAGCTTTTCCAAAAGGGAGGCCTTTTTCTCTCACAAGGTCATCAATCCATGCAGCAACCTTCGCAGCCCCAGTCCACTCGGTTTTATGGACTGTACTATCAAAGGGGCTGGAAACGCTAATGGTTCTGCCTGATAATTTAGAAACTTTCTTTGCCATGCTCGTTCAAAACCTGATTAACAATTCTTCTTGCCATTTCAAACGCTGCTGCTATGCGGATAATTTTTACATCCGAGAGACCTTTTATCTCAAGGAACTTTTCAAGAGGCTGGTCGGCCATACCCTTGAATGAATTAAATCTTTCTAAAACCTCTTCTGCTATTTTCTCCGCCGGTTTTCCTTTAATACCCGAAGATATCAATATAGAAAGTAATTCTGCATCTGTAAGGGATGCTGCTCCCAGTTCCCTCAATTTACCTCCTGGATGTGACCAATTTATCATACCTTATTCTCCATATCCTAAGACAAGGGATCGAGTCTGCTCTTGACCCATGATGCGTTCAGCCACGTTGAGCAGGCACTAAAAAACAAGACCCTCTTCTCATATTGAGAAACAGGGTCTTGGTCAAATAAATCCATGGTTCCTCCTGATCGAGGTTAAAACCAATTTTTCTAAAACTTAATGATAATTACCCAAAATCAGGTGAATGGTCAAGAAAAACACACAACGATGAAAAAGTAGCATAGCGCATAGTGCAAAAGGGCCCCAGTGGAATATGCTACGGCATTCCACCCCAGTACGATCATCTGACCTACCCCAGAGGAATAGGTTTCACATTCCACAGGGCGGGCGGGGCAGGCATTGCAGGGGGTAAACATTGCACCCTCCTTTACAGGTGAAAGAAACCTCCCAAATATGAGTAAAAATACTTTTAAATTTCTGAAATGTCAAGAAATATAGGTGAAAAGTGCCCCGGTTAAATGGTCTTCGAATTTAACGGGGTAAACAAAGGGCGGAGGGCAGAGAGCAAAAGGAATTTGGGATTGCGGATTGCGGATTTTGGATTGGGGAATATCACATTTTGGATGGCGCCCCAGTGAAATATGGTTCCCATTTTACCCTGGTACGATAGTGCCTCCTTATAGGCCAGGCGCGGTAAAGATTGCACCATGATACAGTCATATTTCCATACAGGACAGGCAGGGTAAACTTTCACGGGGCAAGCATAGGGCAAATTAGCTGAAAGAAGAGCTGGGTTGAGGGTTTCGGGGAAAGGATTTAGGAGATCATGGTTAAATGGCGTGAGGCACAGCATTTTCGTTCACCACAGAGGCTCAGAGGGCGCAGAGAATTATTTTCTATTTCAACTGTTCTCATCAAGGACTTGGGGCTCCTTTTAGGATACGCTGGAGCTTTGGCACTAGCGGCGGCAGGTCTTGCTGAAGCGTCAGCCACAGGGTTGATATATTGACTGTATCGTAATCATGGACGAGAACGTGCCTCATCCCTATCATCACTGACCAGGGGATATCGGGATGTGAGCACTGGATCTCCTCTGGGACACGACGTGCAGCTTCCCCGATGACCTGGAAGTTGCGAACAACGGCATCTATGGTCTTCTGGTCTCCCGCAAATCCTGCTTCATCCATGCCTGCCGTGTACTGTCGAATCCGCTCGATGGCTTCAAGAATATGCCTTACCCGAAACATCCACTTTCTACTCGACATCGATGGCTTCTCCATAAATATCGTCCTTCAGTTCAGGGATCACTGCATCGCGCAAAACCAGATCGACTCCCTCAACCCCGAGCAAATCCTCCAGACGGTGCTTGGTTCTGATGAACTGAAAAAGCCCAATACGCCGGTCAAACTCAACCAGGATATCCACATCGCTTTCGGACCCTACTTCATTTCTAGCGGCCGAGCCAAAAAGCGCTAAAGAACGGACGCCATAGTCCCGGCGCAGTTCCTCACGGTGCTTTGATAGGGTTTGCAGGATTTCATCGCGTGCCATGGTCATCCCTCACAAGCATTCCACGGGGCAGGCCCCAGTGGAATATGCTTCGCCCGCCTGCCATTGCAGGGCACGAGCGGGCAGGCCCCAGTGAAATATCTTTCGGATTTCACGGGGTAAACATTCCACCCCGGTACGATCATCTGACCTACCCCAGTACCATCTTCTGGAGCTACGGAGCCCCGATAGCGGGATGTCCGCTTCGCTACCACAGGCGGGGTAAATCCACCAGACTGACGGTAGGCTTCCATCATTGCACCCTCCTTTACAGGTGAAAGAAACCTCCCAAATATGAGTAAAAGTACTTTTAAATTTCTGAAATGTCAAGAAATAACGCTCTAGCGAGCGGCGTTGGGAGGAACGAGCGCTGCGTTTGAGGAGCGTCCCGCAAGGGGCGGGACTTGAGGCAAGAGGCGAAGAGGGATGGGGGCAAGAGGAGCGCTACGCTCTAGGCTAAAAGTATTAGGCGCAGGGCCGCAGTTAAATAATAATAAATTTGCCCGTCCCCTTTTTCTCAAGCCGTTCTATTCTTTTAACCAGTGGCGGGTGTGAATAGTTGAACCAGGAAAAAATTGGATGGGGTACCAAATTCGCCAGGTTGTCAGCACTAAGCTTTATCAGGGCATCTTTCATTCGGTCAACAGCCACTTCCAGGCAGGCACGATATCGAGGCGCTTATCGGACATATCTTCATCTAACCATGTGACAACGGTACCCCGGCTTAGCCCCAGTTCTTGCATGGCCGACAACAGAGCGCCGACTTCCCTTTTCTGCGTAACCGGATCGTGAATATCCCAGCAGACCTGGATAAGCCGGCACTCGCTTCTATCTTCCACGGCCAGCACAAAATCAACCTCGGCCCCCTTTTTCGTGACATAATACTCAGGCGCAAGTCCCTGCCTGCGAAAATGCATGAAGACAAGATTCTCAAGTAATGCTCCCCGATCATCCGTTATAT
>SDBV01009862.1_pt1 | contig 12610 bp, 30 predicted proteins | sample 2277081 | NCBI WGS metagenome assembly SDBV01 (sample SAMN10402039, study PRJNA504765) | marine sediment metagenome | isolation source: marine sediment core GS10_PC15, 223 cmbsf | place: Arctic Ocean: Southern Knipovich Ridge | collected 2010
GACCATAAACTATATTATAGGGCATTAGACCAAACAAAAAAAGAAGCCGTAAGGGAAAATCAAAGACCTAGTATACTTGCAGATAACTGGTGGAGACAAAGCTGGGAAATAGTAGAAGAGAAAGAGACTTTGAGTGATGATTACCTGCTATCTTTTGATGGCCCATTCAAAGTTTATCCAGAAGGCAAAGTCAAAGAAGCAATTAAAAAGTTTATTGGTGTTATGATACTAAGAAAAGATATTAATTGGGTTGAGGAAAAAGCAAAAGAAATATTCGGAGAAAGACTGGTATGAACTACTTTTATGAGTTTGATACTGATGACCCTTTGTTCTATACAGAGGAAGAAAAATGTTGGAGATGGTTATTCCTTAATGAAGAGGTTTAAATGGAAACAATAGAAGTGGATTGGTCAAAAGAACATGAGAGAACAGCAAACACCCCTCTTTCATATACAGCAAAGAAGGCTGTTGAGAATATGATTAGGAAAGGATTAATCCCATTACAATGGATGGATTCAAAAGGTAATATCTTAAGAGTCAAGGATAGAGCAAAGAGCTTATTAAAATGATACCTAAAGCAGGAGAACAAGTATTGAAGAGGGATAAAAAATGAAAAGAGAAAATAAGATTGAAAAGCTAAAGAAAAGAATTAAAAAATTTAAGAGATGGAAGAAGTATCTTGATATAAAGATAAATGATTGCAAAGAAGAAATTATGTTACTAGAAGTAGGATACAAATGACAAGAAACCTTAAGGAAGAGATGATTAGAATAATAGACCAGCTTATAGATAAGAGTCTATTGAGTGAATGCTCTTATGATATTGCTATGAATGAGTGTATGACTAAACTAAAGATAGAGGATTTCACAGTAGAGAGGATAATAGAATCTCTCAAGTGGTATGAGAGGAGATACTATTCTCCTAGACCTAATATATTAAGGAGGATAGAATGATAAATTGGATAATCAATTTAATCATAAGAATATTTGGTAAGAAGAATAGAGGAACTAAAATAGAATTTAGTAATGATGGTGGATATACTTATAAAAAAGCCATTACAAAAAAGTTATTTGGAAGGATTTATATTTATGGTAAGGTATTAAAAAAATGATAATACAAGATAAAGAACATCTAAAACTAATAGATAGAAGGAAAAAGAAGATGAGAGAAACTATATGGAATAGACCTAACTTCACTGGTGTTAATATGTATACTGATGCTAGTGGTAATAATAAGCATAGATTAGACCATATACCTAGAGTATCTCCATCTTATGAAACAGTTAAGAACAACAAGACACTAGGTGAGTATCTATGAATAGCAGACAACGTGGGAGGATGACTGAGAAGAAGGCAGAGAGAGAGTTAATAGCAGATGGATGGACTGTATACCTAGTTCCACCTTCAAAGCAGTGGCAACGCAGTCAAGATATTTTTAATATTTTTGATTTGTTCACAGTTCGTAGGGGTAAGTTTAGACTTGTGCAAATAAAAACAAATAACCTCCCTAATCTTCAACCTTTCAAAGAGTTTTGGCAAGAGAATATATGTCCTAACCTTTCAGTTGAAGTATGGATTTTCTATACAAAAGGAAAGTCAAAGAAGTATAAAGGTTGGAGAAAGATAGTGATTTAGATGGTTAGAAATCATAATAGGATGATGAGGATACATGATGAGTTTTGTCCTAAGTGTAAGAGTCCTTTATATCTTACAGTTCTTTCAAGCAGGAAGTTCTGTAAGAATTGTTATGAGTATAAGGATAAATGGGTTGAGGTGAAATATAATGGAAAAAGAATTAAAGAGAGTTGGACAAGTAGAACTAAGAGAATATAAAGATAGTTTTGGTATAGGGTCTGCTGTAAAAGGTGGAGCATTGAAAGTATACTTTGATATAGATGAGGAAGCAAAGAAGAAGTTTGATGATAGCAAGGTAGCCAAGCTATTGAAGTTAAGAACAGCACTGCAAGGATTAAGAATAGATATATGAGATACAAACAGAACTATAGGGATTGCAGGAAGTACAATAAGAAGACAGGAGAGTGTAAGTTCGATAAAAAATATTGTGGTCTTGTTCCTAAAGGCAAGAGGTTCTGCTTGGATTATCGTAGAAGACAAAAACTAGAGAGGTGATTAAGATGGGAACACATACAATTAATATAACACTAAATTATCCAGAACTCTCTGGAGATTTAGAATTGGATAAGGTAAATGTTAATATTGATGGATGGAGATGTTTAGATGAGGGGGTAAGAAAGCAAGTATTAAAGTTATTACAATGAGTATAGTGAGAGTAAAGCTATGGAACATAGAAACCTTTGAGAAGATTACTTTAGAGAAGAAAACAAAGAGGAAACTTCCCTCAAGAGGATGGAGAAGATTATATGTAGAAATAGATGGAAAAGGAGGTATGAAGAACTAAAATGAAACGATGCAATAGTTGTAATAAAGAGTTAATAAGTTTTAAGGGTATGTTCTTACACATAGATAATCCTTGTAGTGGTATTGAGGATGGCATAAGCATTGATATGAATATAGTAGATGAAGGCTTAAACGAGAAATGGAAAGAACTCTACTCTTTTCCTGAGAAGGATGATTATGATGTAAGAATAGAACAAGAGCAGGAGATAGAAGGATTAAATAGGGGAATGAAAACCAGACAAGATAGGATAGACCAGCTTGTATCCAACCTTGAAACAATAAAAGTTAATAAAGATTTATGGGAGGAACAAGCTATAAAAGAGGGGAAAGAACTAGAGGAACTAAAGATAAAGAACCTAAAGATAGAAGCTAAGATAGAAGGTCATTGGTTACTTAGGAGATTGTGGAAGTGGATATCACCAACCTTATAAAACAACAAGGAGAGATAGAGAAAGCTATTGATGAACTTAGGAAGAAGGATAAGGATAATGTATTCCTTTGCTCTGCATTGATATCCCAGATAAGCTCAAGACACAATCTTATGGCCTATCAGATGGGGTTTAAGCCTGAAGAGACCATAAATAGTGATGAATTAAGAAGAGAATATATGAAAATTTATATGCAGAAGTATCTACCTAAGTATAGAAGGAGGAAGAAAGAATGATTGAAGAAGAATTTTATAAAGAATTTAAATCAGGAGAATGTATTGACCTTAAGAAACTAAGCGAGAAGTTCATAAGCAAACAGAAAGTTAAAGATATCATTCATAAAATTCTTTACCCTACACCACAAGAAGCAAAACAAAAAGGAAATGACCATCAAATGTTATATCTAGTTAAAAAAGGTTCAGAATTAAAAATGGAACTAGGATTAGAATGACTCAATGTGATTATGAAAATGATTTAGCTGGGATAGACTTTGATGAGGAGTTTGATGATGAAAAAGAAGAAGAATAAAGAAGAAATTAATCTTCCTTATTCTCTTCTGTAGTCTCTTCCTTCTTCTCCTCTGTTGATTCTTCTTTCTTTTCTTCCTCTGGTTTAGCCTCTTCTTTAGGCTGTTCTTCATCTGCCATTTATATTCACCTCTTATTTGTTATTGTACTGTATCTTGTTCTTGATGAGATAACTCACCAAAGAAATCAATGGTACTCCTATACTATACCAACTCTTAGGTAACCATTCTACATAGTTATTAGCTAAGACTAATACTGCTGGTATTCCTACTGTGATAAGAACATTTTTTATGGATTTAATTATGCCTATCCATAAAGAATATTTCTCATCACTAACTTCTACTTTTGCCATATTTATCACCTTCATGTATATTCTCTTTTGGCTACTGCCAATAAATCACATAAACCATCTGACCTTCTTTTTAAGTAACTCACTGTATATAATGGATACTCCCTCATAAACAAGTTCCCTTTCATACCTTTTATATTATACTCATTGTTGAGCAATACCTTTCCATCAATTCCTTTAGTTCCTATAAGCAATACATCTCTCATTACTTCAATAATACCATCATCATATTTGTCTATATCTTCTCCTCTTAAAGGGGCTGAGTTCTTATCCATCCTACTTACCAATTCCTATCAGAGATAGAAACCAAGCAACAGGACTTATACTAAATGAAGGTTGCCTCTCTAAACTGCCTATACGCTTATAAAAATCTCTATGTTGGTTTGAGTTACTTACCTTTATCTCTTTTATATCACTCTTTATATTATCCAGACTCTCTAAAACCCTTCCTTTAAATTCTGCTGTGGAGAGTCTAAATCCATTGTTGTTTCTCATTTAATAGTCTTACTTTAACCCTAATTTTTTGGCAATAACATCTACCCTATCTGTGTCTGTTGATAGATTTGCATACTGTTCTTTTTCTAATTCTTCTTCTGTTTTTGATGGTTCTGGATATTCAACACCATCTTTTTGTCTTATATGCTTACTACCATCATCATAGATATCTCTAATGTAAGGAAATCCATCATCAATAAACTCTTCACTTCTTATTAATTTTCTTACCATGCTACACCTCTTTTTTGTAATGCAAGGATACTACACACTTTAATGTGTAGAGGAATTGCCTTGCTTCCCCTCCATAAGTTTTTTCTACCATTTTAAATAAATGTTTAGCCTACAACGGAGGTCATTTGATAAATCACCCATCTTAGATTTAATGTTCCTGATGTTTGATTAAAAGCACGTAATGAAATTGTTATTTCTGAAGTTATCCAATTCGCAATCATAGTTGCCTCTTCATTTGAAATTGCCCAAGTGTCATCAGAAGGATTGATACGTTTCTTACCTAATACCAATCCTGTATTTAAATTAGGAGTAGCTGATATTTCATATTCAACTGTTGTGTTCTTATCAGTATCGTGAATTGCATCAATTGATGTGGTATGAGTGTTTGTACCATCATTTATCCTCACTTTAATTCTCCCATAACCACCACTAGCAATCTTATATCCAAATACTTTTATTAATATTAAATCAGTAGCAGCAAAAGTACTTGCTGGAAGTGTAACACTATCTACTTCCACCTCTGATGTTGAAGCTGTGGATAAACCTGTTGCACTATCAACTACAATTAAACCATTTGCATCAAATTTAGTAAATATTCCATTAAAATATCCATCATTAAGTTGGTCACCATCATTAACACTTACGAATGTATCTCTTTCTACTATTTTAATCACCTCTAATATGTTTTATTAAATGTATAATTAAAGTCCCATATAGCTCTATCTGTGCTATGGTTTAAACTCCAATTAGCATAAGTTTGACTTATATTTAAAACAGTAAGAGTACAGTTTATTGGTTGGTCTTGGTTTGAACCTAAGACAAAAAGTACTATTGGGGTAGTGGATATATTAAATTTAGTAGTAAGGTTACCACACCACCATTCATACCAATCCTTAGTTTGGTTCTGTTTTACAGTCACATTAACAGTATACTCTAGTTGGTTTGTTGCATTAAAAAGCCATACAGTAACATTCTCAGCACTAACATTATATTCAGTCATATTCCAAGTATAGTTACCTGAGTGCATTGTATCATTATCAAACACTGAAGTCCAGTTTACTATTGAGTAATCAACAGGATAAAACAAACCAGATATATCTGAATGGAAAAGTATATTTAAATCAAGAACAATATTAATAGTGAAGTTATTATCACCAAAATCATAATCATCTACTGAATTATTGCATTTAACATTCCATATATAACTTCCATTTAATAATGAGATTGGAGTGAATGGTGTAGTAGTTGTAGCGTTTGAAACAGAAGAGGTATTAGTCTGATTAACCTTCCAAGTACCACTAAAATTTCCATAGAGGCTGCATAATTCTATATCAATAGATACATTATAAGTAACATTAAATCCAAAGTCTGTGCTTCTAAGTGATGAAGTAGAAGCATCTAAAGGGGAACTAAGAGTTACATTTATTTTTGTAGGTGTAGGAGGGTCAAATAGCCTTACATAGAAGGATTCATAATCTGATTGAGGCCTATATCTAATGATTATCTTATCTGATGCTATCTTCTGTTGGTATACTTTAGCCCTGTATGCACCATCCTGCCATTCTATCTTCATATTATGTCCAAATGAGAAAGGACTTGTTATATCCATTGTGTCTCCAGTATATAGTATATCCCTATATTCAAACTGTAGTATCTTACCTTTACAGTTCCTGCATCTTGTTATGTGGGTAGTAGGAACTAACTCTACATCAGGTCTTGTAGAATCAAACTCATACGTTTCAATAGTGGATATACTATCTTTATAGTTAGCTATTCTTATTATCCTTATAATACCATAAGTTTCAGACCATTCAATACTTCTGTTCTTAGCCCTCATCTTTGTATTTCCATCAAAGAGATTAACATACTCTATAGCACTAAGAACCCAAGAACCTTCCCATACTCTATACTGAGTTCTGGTCTTCTGTACATCAATCCTTACCTTATCTGGAAGTAGAACATAGTAAGAACTAGCCAATACTACAAACAACAAAAACCCTATAACATATTTCTTTACCATCTTAACTTGCTGCGTACCTTATATTTATATCCTCTAAATAAGTTTCGTTTGCCCCATTGCCTATAAACATAACTCTAAACCTTAAATCAGTTCCTGTAACTGTAAATATATGTTCTATTCCAAGTGTAACTTCTTCCCAATTACTTCCACCATCAGTACTTAAATGGTAATTAATAACATCATTACCCCACTTAGTCTCGTTGCAGTTGAAGGTAGCCTTTGAAACAGTCTTGCCATCAGTAAATATAGTCTTTGATGTTGTTATTGTACTATATGCCTTTTTCTTGCTTGTCTTTGTTGTCATAACTAATCTAAATAAAGTAGTGTTCCAGTCTGCTTTATTTGGAGCATCTGCATCCTTAAATGAAGTATCTCTAAAGTGTTCTCTGAATATATTATTAGGATTAACTACTCTTATTACAACCTCACCAGACCTTCCACTACCACCAACTACCTGCTGACTACCACTTTGAGTAGCAGTATTAGTTCCAACAAGACCATTAGTTGAACTACCTGCTATCCAAGATTCACCTATAGTATTAGTAAATACCCTAATAGTATTCTCTTCTATTAAGGTTTTCTCATTATTCCTATCTAAGATAATGTCCCTAGTGCTATCCTTAGCACCTATATTATCCTTTGTATCCTGTCCTGCTAGTGCTAATTGTTCTATTGCCATTATACAGCCTCAAAATCAAATGTATGAAGCATTGTAAGTTCATCACTTGATGTCTTACTAAATGCTGGTTTTACTATCCTATTATATGCAATAGAACCATCATTAACCTCAAATTCAGTTATATCACTCCCATTGCCAAGTGAGGTGCTTAAAAGATAGGTAACATTAATAGTAAACCTACTTGAAGTTTTATCCTGTAAAGTTATATCTGTACTACCTACTACTGTTTTTACTCCAGTATCATTTTTACTAAACAAATCAGTTGATGTACCAGCTTCTCCATTAGTCATATCATCCTTAACATCAGATACTAATTGCTGTAATCCTTGATTTAATATCATCCAAATCTCCCCTTAAAAAACCATCTTGTTTCATAGATTAAATCGTGTTCATTTGTCTTAGTGTGTGAAGCGTGAGTTAATCTACTTATTGCCTTCTCTGGACTATCATCCTTCCATATCATCTCAGTTATAGCACCTGTTCCACCTGTGGATAGAAACTCTACCTTCTCAACTAATTGTTGTGAGGTAGTTACTGCTGTGTTATTGGTTGTTTCTGTACTAGCTAAAGGCGTTTCTAGGTCTGTATCTTCTTTAGTCTCTGTAGTAGTACCAGTACCTATTTCACCAGATGTTATAAGAGTAGCTAATAAATCTCTGATTTCATTTAATCCATTCACTAACATCCCCATTTAATCTCCTCTCTTTCTCTCATCTTCTTCTATTGAATTAGTTACAAATCCACCAGTCTTTGTCAAATTATATTGAGCAGTCTTTATCCTTATGTCTTGACTGTTTATACCTGCTCTTGTTGATGTAAAGTTAATCAACTCTCCAGCAGTGTATCTCCTGAATCTGCATTCTATAGTTCCCTTCCATCTAGGAGAGCCTCTCCTCTGGGTTAGAGTTAATGCCCTTGCATCTCCCCTCTTCTTTGCTTCATTCCTTACTGCTGTATTATATGTTGCATTAGACGTTACAGCAGTACCCCATCCAGTTGTGATAGAACTACCACCATAATTACCAGTAGTCTCTTTATAAAAGTTGCCTTCGTAGGTAAAGACTGCTTGTGCATTGTCTTTAGTCAATCTACTATCATTTATCTCTCTTTGTATAAGTTCCTTTGCTATCTCTGTATATGGCTTGTAGACCATTTTAAGCTGTTTTTCCTTAGTGTTTACATCATAATAATAGTCTAGTATGCCTGAACCAAATAAGTCCTTCCCAGCGTTGAATATGACCATATTTACTATATCAAATGTTTTATTGGTAAGATTAAAGTTTATTATCTCATTACCAGTTGTTTTGTCTCCTTCTATGAAGACCAAAGCTGAAGTGACAGTAGCTCCATCTAAATGAGAAGAAGCAGTTGAATTATTAACTCCTCTTGAACATCCAGTTAAATCATTGCTTGATTTACCAGAATAATCTATTTGTTCAGAGCCTATATTAACCCTACCAGATGAATCAAAGTTAGAGGAATCAGTTAGAGTTATAGTGGTAATTGTAGCATTTATAGTTCCATTGAGAGTAGTGTTAGCTGCATCTTTTGGATAGAACCAATGAAATCTATTCTTCTCATCAATATAGAAAATCATCTTCCTATCTTGAGGTGGATTCTCTGCATCTTCTATTGATAAATCATTAGTATGTTCCAATGTAGAAACATCATTGACAAACTCATAAGCAGGTTTGAATACTTTAGCTATTGTAGTAGTTGGAAATGCAGTACTATCAATCCTAGTATCTTCAATAAATCCACCATTACTTACCAACCTAGCATCAATAGAGTATTTACCATTAGACACTTGATTACCATTATCATCAAAGCTTAAAGGGTCTTGGGATACCTCTGCTGAGATATGCCTTACAACATCCTGAACTATCTGTGGAGCAGTAAAACCTTTTGTGTTATTGTAATTAAAAGCCCAAAGCTTATTTAACAGAACAAAAGTCTTATCAACACATTTGAGAATAACCTTTGAGTCCTTTTCCCCACCTCTTACCTTAACCTCAGCTATCTCACCAGTCATAATCAAATCTGGACTATCATCAGAAGTATCAATACTTCTCACAACATCTATAGAAACAGCATATATCTTTACAGTATCAGCTTCATTAAAAGCTATCTCATTAGTATCTGAGTTGTATAATGTAAATGGTTGAGAATAACCAGCAACTAATCTATTAATAGGATTCTTGAGAGTTATGTTAGCAGTTGATGCTTTGGCTTCACTATCTCTCTTGATATTTATGCTTTCAATATCTGTGAATGTAGTTGTGACTCCATCTTGATTAGTCCAATCAACCTGTATAAGCATAACTGACATATTCTCACCCAGTCTGTACCATTTTTAATTTATAAGTTAGTATCTTACTATTTCCAGTCTGCCTTATTATAAAGTTAGTTACTCTTATATGAATATGTGGTGTTGTACCAGATAGATGTGAGGCATCAGTAACTCCTATGCTATCTGTTATGTCTCTATGTCCATCTGTTGTTGAAGAATAATAAAGCAATTTAATCCCTAGTGTCTTCCTTAAATCATCCAAATCATTCATCAAATCCATATCTGTAGTATTATCTCTAGTCATAACACCAGTAATAGTAATCTTAGCGTTTGAGATAGAACCAAAGTTCAATGCTGTTTCACTATTGGAATTTATGATGGGAGAGTCATCTATATTCCCACCACCCTGAAAAGTTATATCTACACTCTTTAGGTTGATAGCACTACCACTATTAGACATTGTTGCCTGTGTTCCTGTTGTTGTTGTTATTGTTAAATAACCAGTATCAATTATTACGAAGTTTGAAATCTTTATCACCCTTGCGTTGTTGGTATTATAACAGCTTGATTTGCTAGTACATCCTCAAATTTCTTCCCTATTCCTTCAATCATATTCTCTGAAAACTCTGCAAAACCTTCAAATAGTTGTGTACCAAATCCTTCAAAGATAGCTCCAATAGGGCTTTCTTCTGCTACTAATGGTTGTAATCTATCTGAAAATTCTGCTATTCTCTCAGTCGCAGTTGGTACTTTCAAATCAGCAAAATTCTTTATTAATGATGGAGCTTCTCCACCTAACGCTTCTATTGTTGCTACTATACCCTTAGCAACTACTTGGAAAGGTAAAATTAAAAATTTAAATATTCCATCACCTACTATTTGTAGAATAGTTAAAAAAGCTTTTCCCCACGCTATCATAGCGTTTTTTAATCCACCAAACTTAATAGACAACAAACCAACAATAATTAACAATGCAGATATCAATAAAAAAGGAATAGAGAAAGCTAAAATTGAAACTCCAAATATTTTAAAAAGTGCTATTGCTACTATACCTAAAGCTATACCTACTAATAATAATGCTTTTTCTACACCAGTTAAATCACTCTTCATTATAGCAAATGCAACTACAATTAGAATTAAACTCCTAATTAATAAACCTAATGATATGTTCATTGCTCCTGCAATACCAATCATAAATAAGAATACCTGACCTAAAATAAGCATTGCTGTTGCTGCTGCAAAACCTACAATAGCAATCATACCTATCTTTGTTCTAACCTCATCTGGTAATTGTCCAAGAATATCAATCAAAGTTATTATATTATCTATAACCCTTAATATCAAATCTGAGCTTAAAAGAGCATCAATTATAGAAAACTTTAGGAACTCCCAAGCAGCCCTTAATTGTTGAACTTGTTGGAAAGCTTCATCCTGAACATCAATTATTTTAGTAAAGGTATTAAAGGCAGCTCTAAGAAATCCACCAAAGAATTTTTGCAAAGCCATACCAGCAAATAACATACCTAAACCTAATCCAAGAAATTGAACTGCCTTTCTATTAACTTTCTTTAAATTTTTATCTATAATATTAGTAGATTCCTTAACTCTTTTTAATCCAGCAGTAGCCTTATCAACTACCTTAATCACAATCTTTAGTACTTGTATTACCATTTTATTTCTTGAATGCTTTACCTATTGCACTACCAACTGCTGCTTCCATATTCTTAACATCAATCTCTATGAATTTCTTTAGATGTATTTCTTGATTTAATCTTTTCATCAGTGGAGATTTGTTGGTAATGTAAACCCCATAATAATATTCCACCGTAGCAATATTCTCTGCTATCTGAGCTTCAAGTTCATCATCCTTATCTATCTTGCTAAGGAGTTCAAGGGCTTGACGTTCTGCACTACTACGGGGTTTCCTTTTTTTGATTCTTGATTAATAACCTGATTCTTTAAATTCTCAAGTTCTTCCTTAGTAGTCCACTTAAAAGCCACCATCATATCATTCACTATCAAAGGAAGATTCTGCCCTATCCAGACTCTTAGTTCCTTCTTATCCTGTTCAGGTAATTCTGGTTTAGACCTTATAACCATCTTAGAGTATATATCACCCACACCCTTAAACAAGATAGTCTCATCATTGTTCTTTTGTGCTACTTTCTTCAACCTTAAAAACTCAAGGTTATCTCCTTCTTCTGGTACTAATTTATGTTCTATCTTACCTATCTTATGCTCCCAAATAGTAAGAGCTTCAGAGTATTTTCCCATATTATTTCACCTCAGTTTCAGGGTTTAATAACCCTAGTTCTTCTTGTTCTTTTTCAGGTACTTCTTCTATACCCTTCTCTATTATCATAACCTTAGATTTGACTAATACATCATAAGACTGAGCTTTTATATGGTCAGTCCAAGCCTTAATCCATCTAATGCCCTGATAATCCCTCTCACACTGTTTGTTCCATACCTGCCATAAATCTAATGGAAAACCAGACATAGGAATACTAACAGATGCTTTTCCTTTTACTATACCCTCTTTCTTATCAATTTCTTTCTTATTCATCCATTATCACCTTAAAGTATCTCTAATGCACCATCTTTAGGCAGACATTCAACACTAAAATCTACTTCAAAATGTCCATCACTACCAGTAGGCTTTATATCTCCTATCTTAGTAACAAATGAATTAGACATTCCTACACTAGTTGTCTGAGAACCATTGTTAAAGAATACCCTTACAGAACCTAAATGATTCTTAGCAAATGCTTTTGCTGAAGCTAGATTCCCCACAGCATATCTTTGGTCTGTTGAGTTTATTGTTGTACCTGAATCTAATCCAAGTATCTGCTGGAACTGTTCAGTCCCTGTCATTACTAAAGTTCCTTCCATCTTCCAGTTAGACAAGGAAGTTGCTTGTAATGCCATTACTTGCCAAGTGGCTGGTACTATGCCTGTTGCTGTACCTGCTGTTCTTACATTAGCACCTATTGTCTGTGTTAGATTTCCCAAGCAGGGTATCTGTTCTACAGCGTGTTCTGGGGTAGTTAGGGTTATATCCTTTACTTCTGCTACATCAGCATCAAATGATTCTGCATCTATTGTTGTGCTTGTATCCCATGTAACTGCACCTGCATCATAAGATAATGTTGCGTGTCTAGCTTGAAATTTATT
>SDBV01009863.1_pt1 | contig 12609 bp, 9 predicted proteins | sample 2277081 | NCBI WGS metagenome assembly SDBV01 (sample SAMN10402039, study PRJNA504765) | marine sediment metagenome | isolation source: marine sediment core GS10_PC15, 223 cmbsf | place: Arctic Ocean: Southern Knipovich Ridge | collected 2010
CATATATTCTTAAACTTTCTTCTGCATTTTGATATAGAGGGATTGAGGCAATAGGGAGTGATGTGACATTCAGTAATTTTTTACGATATTCTACGAATTTTACTCCTGAAGATTGATCACATAATATTGAAGCCCCATATTCTTCGGCATCTTTTGTGATTTTAAGTACATTAGAAAAATTTGAAGAATCTGTTGATGTTCCAGTGTTGCATAAAATTTTAGATCTAAGCCCATCTCCTAGACCAATATGATGTTCATTACGTTTATTTGGTATTAAAACAATTCTTCCAGTTGAAACTCCTTTTATAAGTGCTTTTTTGGTTATTGGTTCGGTTTCCAAAATTATTTCCATTTCGGATGTTAACTCTTGTCTTTTAGCAGCAGTCATCTGTGTCACTAAATTCTGACCTCCTGTTTTTTATTTTAAAATCCTTTAAAATGAGGGGTGTTGAATAATTTGATTTTGATTTTTTATCTTCCATAAAAAATATATAAAAATTAAAACATTTAAATATTATTATTTTATATCAATAATATAGATTATGATTAATAATAGTAAATTGAAACTAATAATATTAAAATATAAAAAAGTAATTAGAGATCATATGAGAACTCAAATCGCTACTTTTGCAAAGATTACTGAGCATATTTATGTTGCTGAAAGGCATTTTCACACTGAGAAATTAATTTTAATCTTGAGCGATGAGAATCAAAATGAAAAAGAAGAAGAAATAGAGTCAAAAATCAATGAGATTTCGGAATTTTACAAAAAATTAAATGTCCCTACTGAGAAAATATATGTAAATTATAAAAATTTCATGGAAATGACTTTATCGTTAGCAATCTTGGTAAACAAATTTACATCTGATGATGAAATATTATTAAATCTTAGTGGGAGTCGTAGGTCAATTCCTATATCTTTAATTTACGCTGGTACATTTATAAGTAATTTTAAAGATATTAATATTAAGTGTGTGGTAATTCCAGAAGACAAGACATACTCACCTTTTAATCTATTACCGAATTATTTGCCAGATGAAATAGATATAAAATTATTGTCGAGAATCTCGAAGAAAATAACATTAACTGATTTGGAGGATTATTTAGGAATTAAACAACCTACAATTTCAATTAGGTTAAAAAAACTTGAAAAACATGGGTATATTGTATTAACTGGGAGGAATCGAGAATTAACTAGCCTAGGAAAAATAGTGGTTGATATAAATAAATCAGAAATAATTGAATATAGTGAGGAAAAAATAAAATGATTACGTGGATTACTACTGTTGGGTGGAGTCCTTTTGCTGTAATCAATCCAGTTTGGGCTTATTGCAAGGAATTTAAGGAATGGCCAAGCAGGTTTATTTTGATCAATACTAAAAATGAGAAAATAAGAAAAAACCTCACACTTGTTAAATCCTACCTCAAGGAGATCGTCTGGGGGTATTCGAATGAAGACTTATTAGATAAAAATATGATAATTCATCAAATTGAGGATGAAGATATCCAAAATTATGCAAATACTCTGAAAAAAATTATCTCAAAAGAAATAGATAGGAATCCAAATAAAATCATATTAGATATGACCCCCGGGAGAAAATATATGTCTGCGATTAATGTATATTATGGATTACAGAAATCGAATATTCCTATCCAAGTCTTCTATTTACACTTAGAAGAGAGCAGATATCAAGATGTACCTTACCCTTTAACTCCAATTACTAAAAACGACTTAGTAGATATTATCGATTCAACGGAAATTTTTACCAAAAATATAGAAGAACTTAAAGATAATCTAAATGAGATCGACCCTCAATTAGATGAGTATGTGAAGAAAATAGACAGTGATCAAGAGAGAAGAGAAAAATGGAGTTTACATGCAATTTCAAAGGAATTAAGTTCTAAAAACAAAATCCGCAGATTTCTGTATTATAAAGGTGATTCTATTCAAGGTTCTGAACTCAGAAAACTTTTGAAGAAATTAGAAAGCAATTTCTTAATAAAATCAAAAAAAATGAAGAATAAAACAACAGAGTATCTTGGATATGAAATAACTGAGAAAGGTTTAGATTTGTTAAAAACTATCCAAAAAGAGGTTAGAAATGAGTAAAAATAGTGCAATTCTTTCAATTCAAGAGTCTATCCTGCTATTGAATGAATTATTTTTGGATGCAAAAACAGCATTCGTGATAAAAGACTGTTTATATGGATTAGAATTAATGGAGATTGAGTTATCTGAAAATATTGATATAAATATTTGGATTAAACCAAAAGATATTGAAGAAGCAAATAAGAATATAATTCCAAAACACACCTTTGAATTTCCAAACAAATTTGATTATTTCGAAGTTTTTCTACGCTCTGGATTCTTTTTTAAAAATTATTATCAGAAATTTTTTGAAAAGAGCATAAATGAAAATGAGGATACGAACTTATTGGAAGGTGATTTACCTGTTGCACTTGCCTTCGATACGAATTTATATTATAATCTTTTTTTTGATCAATTAACCAATTTACTTCGCAAAAGATATGGATCTCCTCCATACATGATAAATTTTTTATGCTCAACCGGTGTCAAAAAAGAACTTACTAGGTATGAATTGAAATATAAATCAAATGATATAGAAGAAATTAAGCAATTTTGTAAAAATCCTGAAGTCATTGATAATTTTTTCAATCAAAATAAATTAAAATCAAGATTATGGCATTTAGGACATGTAGATTATTTAGATTCAATTGATTCTACTCAATCAAAAATAGTTGATGTGGATAAGACAATCGAAACTGATGATATGGATTGTAAAATCCTTGAAGGCCTTGTAGAATATATTAACCAGCAAAATATTAAACTTTACTTGTACAGCCAAGATTCAGACTTCATATCAAGAGCAAAAGGTAATCGAAATGTCATCCCTACATATTTAGATAAAATTCCTTATCACAAGTTAAACAGTCAATTATCGTGTGAATGGGAGCAGCTTGTAAAATTACTATATATATTATCTATTACATTTGGGGCTATTCAATTAGATTTTGAAGATAATGTTGTAATCATTTATGGTATTTGGAAAGGAAAAAAATATCATCACTGGCTCGATAAGAGTATAAAGATTGTGTCTAAAGATAATATAATAACTAATATCCAAAGAGACTTACACATTCTTAAAAATATCAAATTTAAGGAGGTTATCTGATATTAGTTATCTTTATTACGAAAATCTGACCGACATTGAGGAGATCGAAAGATTTCGAAAAGATTGCTTTTATAACTTATTTGATTTTATTAAATATTTGAATATTTCTAAATTCACGCAACTTGATAGAGTAATCAAGCTCTCTTATCGGATACTATCAAAAGAACAAGTTTATGAAATGTTCAAAGATATGCATTTTAAGTTTTGGGAGGTTTATGGATATGAAATGGAAGATTTAATTGAATATCACTCAGAAGAGGGAATATTTATTGAAATTTTTGATCCAACAAGAAAAGCAGATGAGCATATTTTTGAAGATTTTATCAAATCATCATTTATAACTGATATAGAACCTAATTTCAATGATAAAGAACATTGGATTAATGTTTTACAAAGTTATCCTTTGTATAAGGTACTTCAAATTGAACGAAAACCAGAGTCAGAATGGGTCTATTTTAAACCAAATACCTATGATATCCAGCGACAGATTGAAGCCATACAAAATCTTCAGAGTAAGCCTAGAAATGAACATTTGCCTTTATTAAAACTATTTGTGAGTAAGCAAAGGACTATATGGCCCAATTTTGATAATTTAAAAATAAATAATTGGAAGATATTAACTAATCCAGATTATCCAGGAGTTAAAAATCAAAGGAATTTTGTCGAAATAGCATTAGGTACTCCTGATTTTGCACTTTTAGAAGGACCACCTGGTTCGGGTAAGACTCATACTATATGCGAATTAATACTTCAAGCAATAGAAAGAAATCTGAGAGTATTATTATGTGCTTCAACTCATGTTGCTGTGGACAATGTTTTAGAGAATTTAATGGATAGAGATGAAGTCATTGCTGTTAGAATTGGTAATAAAGAAAGTAAATCTATATCTCCTAATGCTAAGAAATACCTCCTAAGTAATAGAACTGCTACTGAAAAAAGAAGATTAATTAAAAAATTAACTGATCTTGGTGGGAAGAAGAATGATGGTCAGATGTATTTCCTAGATGTTCTTAAATCCATTGATGGAGAGTCAGAAGTAGAAAGAATGATTTTAGATAATGCAAATTTAGTTTGCGGTACAGTTATTGGAATTTTACAACACCCAGACATAAAATCTGAGATATCTACGCCTAAAGCTGTATTTGATATTCTAATTATTGATGAAGCAAGCAAAACTACATTGCAAGAATTCATTGTACCTGCTATGTATTGCAGAAAATGGATTTTAGTTGGAGATATAAAACAATTATCTCCTTTTGTGGACGATCTCGTTGTTAGAAAAACTATTGAGGGATTTCTTAGTGATGAGGAGAAGAATATCTGTAGAGATGCATTTTGTTCTTGGAAATATCCAAAATTCAATATAATCATATCAGAATCTGATCCTGACATTATTGAATTATATAAAGCCCAGCTTCAATCATTAAATTTAGAGTTTTTAGAAATAGATGAGAAGATTGAAGAAAATAGCTTCGATTTCTTAGCCCATCAAATTTATATTGGAAAACCCGAGGTGATTAGAAAATATGAAAGTTATTTGCCAATGGATGCATTATTAAGAGGAGAAGGTTTTTTTCCAAAATTGAAATATGCAAACTCATATTGGGAGAAAAAATTTGAGAATAAAAATTACTCAAGTAGATATAAGGGGAGTTTTGGGGAGTTGATTTCATGGCGTTTAATTAGTTTATTCAATCTAAGGTTTTCAGAGAAAGATCTTAAAAAAGATGAATTTTTAGAGGATATCAAGAAAATACTTCCAAATTGGAAAGAAGATTACAAAAAAGAGAATTTACGGCGTGATCTTTTACTCTTAAAAAAGATAGCATTTCCTTCTTTACTTGAAATTCTGCAAGAAGGTTTTCATGAGATAAAAGCTGAAAATCAACCTTACCATTACCACAGGGTTGCAAGTCATGGTTTTAATCCTGAAGATAAAGAGAGACGTTATGAACTTTTAGAATACCAGCATCGTATGCATCCAGAAATTTCTAAGTTTCCAAGAGAAATTATTAATAAAGGAGAAGCACTTAATGATAATCCCAATTTGATTACAGAGAGAGAATGGAACTATAAAAAATATACATCAAGAGCTATCTGGGTAAACGTTCTAGCAAGAAATAAATCTAATATCAATATTAATCTTAAAGAAGCTCAAGTATTGCTTGAAGAATTAATTTCGTTTTTAAATTTCTCAAAAGCTTATCCGAAAGAAAGAAAGAAATACTGGGAAATTGCCGTTCTAACATTTTACAGCTATCAAGAAGATTATTTACGTATTATCATAAATCAGAAATTTAATATAAAGCTAAATTTGCAGGAATTTGATTTACCAGACTATAATGCAAAATTAAGTATTTGTACTGTTGATAGATTTCAAGGTCATGAAGCTGATATAGTATTTTTGTAATTTGTAAAAACAAATAGCGTTGGATTTTTAAATTCAATCAATAGATTGAATGTAGCTATAACCAGAGCTAGATATCAATTAGTGATGATAGGTAATAAAAAATATTTTTCCAATCAAAAGATTTCATCTACGCTCAAACAGTTAGCAGAAATTAAAGATGATATAAGTATAACTTAAGAGGGATATAATGGAAATTATTTTAAATAAAAATATAACAGTAAAAAAGTTTAAAGCTCTCATCGATATTGGTATTAAGGAAAAACGTACGGATATTGTCGCACTTTTAATGATTGCTAAATCTCATAATGATACATTATCTGAAAAAATAATATATGATGAGTTCATTTTTCGAGAAAATAAAGCTATGGCTAACCGAATTCTTCAACGATGTCAAGATTTAGGGTTGATCGATGAAAATTTAAAAATTACGGACGATGGTATTAACGCAAGAGAAGAGGGAATGATATATCGCTCATATACTGGAACTTATTATGTTTGGGCGTCTGAAGATCCCTTATTACCACAAAAAATCTTAAATATAGAAATTATTGAAGAAAAAATCAATTTTAAGAATGAAATTTTAAGACAACGAAACACTGAGGAAGGTACAATTGAGAAAAATATTGAATCTTTACCAGAGTGGTTACAAGATATTAAACAGATAAAAAATATTAAACTTCTTGATAAAAACAAAAGAGAAATTAGGATTGAATCTATTCAAGAGAAAATAGAGCCGAACTTTGTTTCAGAAAAATTAAAAGCTCAAATATATTTAACCGCTGAATCAAAATTGATTAAATTCAATGGACTTTTTAAAGATGAGAGAGAATTATCTATATTTCCTGATATTCGTTCAGTATGGAAACAACTATTAGGGGATAGATATTCACTATGGGATAGGGAAGAGCAGGCTCTAAAAATAAGTTTTAAAGAGTCAAAAGAAAGGGAACTTTTATCATTCACCAAGGTGTTATCTTTTATTTCACCAAAAATCGAAAATTTCGGTGTCTTTAATGATTTTTCTCTAGAAATTAAACTTAAACCACAATCTAACACAGATGCTGAGTTATGGGGCAATTGGTTATTAGAGAATCAAATTAAAGAATATATGTTCCCTGGTGTATTTGAGAAATATAAAGAAGAGATAAACAAGAAATTTGTTGGTTATAATATCGCTCTTCAAGACTTAGATGATCTCTCTAAAAAAGTAGTTGATAATGTGTTTGTAAATGAAATTCCAATAGATTTCTGGTTTGTACAAGCACCAATAGATATTTATCCATTAAAAATTCAAGGGGATGATTAAAATCGTAGAAGAAATAAAATCAATTGAGCACCAGGAGATATTACAAAACACGACTAAATTAGAAAATCTTTGGTATAATAGAGATGAAGTTGATTTTGAGAAACAACTAAAGGAATTTTATGAACCTGGTATATGGTTTAGTGGTAAAAAAAGAGTGTTTGAGACACATATAGCAGACAGAATTAGAACAGCTAAAGATTCTATTGTGTTATGCTCGTTTTTACTTGAAGCAACAAAAGTTACTGAAGCGATTATTAAAGCTGTAGAAAATTCCGTAAGAGTTTATATTATAACTGCTTCTGAAAATCAATTAGATAAAATCTACCATTTAGAAAACGAACTGGAAGATGAAAGGATTGTAGAACATAAAAATCTTCTAAAAAAGTTAAGAAAGAAGTGTCTAATTAGAACTGCACCTCATTTTCATGCAAAATATGTATTGATTGATCCAAAGTTAAAAACGCACTCAGGATTTTTATCAAGTGCAAATTTTACACAACATGCATTCTCTAATAATGTTGAGATTGGTCAGCTCTTAGATCCAGATCAAGTATGTGATATATTTAATCTTTTTTGTTATAATTTCTGGTACGAGAGTGAACATGAATATCTGGTCGAGAAAACCTTAAGATCTATTAAGCCACCCCCTAAAAATTTCTTTAATGTCCCTAAACTCAGTAGTATTTTTTCTCCCGGAATGAATTTAGATTTTGAAGATATATTAAAGGATTATATAAAATCATCGAAAGGAGATATTTATTTAAGTACGTATTCCATGGATTCAAAAAATTCTATTTACCGTCTCTTAATTGAAGAATTAAAAAAGAATCGTAGGATTGTAATCTATATCAGACCCAGAAAAAAGGATTTAGAAACGCTTACTAATTTGCGTAAAGCAGGTGCAAAAATTTTTGGTCATTCTTTCTTGCATTTTAAGTGCTTATTGATTGATAATGATAAAGATTTTCGGGGATTAATTTTTACCGGGAATATCACAGAAGAGAGTTTTATTAAGACCCATGATGTTGGAATTTTTCTAAAACCTACACAATATCGAATAATTTTGGAAATTATTAAGAAATGGGAAAAATTAATACCTTGGGTCTTTATGGGTGATGAAAATATAAGCAAATTACCAATAGGTAGATATTTAACATGGAATCCTACTAAATACGAATTTCAAATACACTCTTCAGAAGTTTGCGAATTGGGTGTATTTATAGGAGAAGATATAGAAACTTATGATGATTATAAACCCAATTTAGAAATCAAAGATGAAATCAAAAAAACAACAAAGGATATAATATTTAAATGGCAGAATTCTCCACCTAAATTACCTAATAAATCAAAACAAATAAAAGAACTGCCTGAAGATATATCTAAAAAAGCTAAGAGTTTAGCTAAAAAATTTAATATTTATCAAAAAGGAAAACAATATTTCCTTTTATATTGCCAAGGAGATAACCTTAAAGATTTAAAAAAGTTATCAGAGTTGACAAATTTTAAAATTGTAACAGAATAAATGTGTATATTGATAACCATTATAAAAAATCCAAAAAAAATATTAGTTTTAAATGAATTATGATTTATTATGGCGAAAAAAGAGATTAGAATCCAAACAATAAAAAGGATGTTATCAGTTGCTAAGTCATTAGCTACAAATGAAACAAGCGAAATCTATGAATTAGCTCATTATATCGCAGATAACGCCTTAAATAAGATTTGTATGCTTGTGGGGATTGAAAGCAATAAAGCCTTGGTATACAAAAACCCTAAAGATAAAAGAAAAACTACTCGTCGTTTCAATTTGTTGTATAAAGATATTCTCGAACAAAATTATAATGTTCCACAATACGACGACCTAATAAAAAATTATCATCGGGATAGAAATACTTATAATCATGAAATTGGTTCATTAGACTCTACAATGCGGAAGCCTATCGCTGAAAATTATATAAAATGCGTTGAAGATATTATGAGGAAAGTAGGTTTTTTGAAACAAGATGAAATAATTGAACCTTTTTCTCTTACATTGGTAGATTTATCTCGGAAGAATGATTTAACATCCAAATTTCAAAATCTCTATAATAGGTTAAAATCTAAAAATCTTGAGCATATCAGATTAGATATAAAAACAATATTAGAAGATATTGGTGTGAGAGATCTACAGAGAATCCTTAAGATGGAATATTCAGAAAACAATGAAAGAATTATGTTAGTAGATCCAAGTAATTGGAATTTATCAATCCATTCAGGTTCAATTTTATATTTAAGACTTATAAAATATGTAAACGGCAACTCACTCACATATGACTTCGAAATACCAAGTGAAAACGAGGATATTTTACATGAATTCCTAGATTTAATTCAGAATAGATGTAAACAATATGGGATATTTTAAATTTCCTTATCCCTTATATTACTTATAAAATGTTTAATAAGCTCGAAGAAGGATTTTTCTGTTGTATCTTAACATGATTTATCTTTTAATTTATTATTTATATTTAAACTTATTCTAAAAATGGAATTTTGTAAATATTCAGCTTTGATATAGATTAAATAAGTAGAATTCATCTTACAAAAATTATTTAAAGAATTGAAGTTAGATTTAATATAATAAACCGTAGAGGGAGGAAAATGGACTATAAAGATCAAGAATTAATTAATAAGTTTTTTAAATTTGTTCGAGGTTTATCTCTAGTTGTACCTCCGTTGAGCAAGGAAAGTAAATTGGGTAGTCCCATCGACATTGCTGAGAATGCCATGGAATTTATCAATAAAATGATTGATGGTGTAGCCATAAATTTAAAAACTCTTCCTTCATATATGACTAAAATCTTTGAGATAAACAGAAATGCTCAAAAAGCTTTTGGTGAGAAGCGCTATAGTGATTACATTATGTTAAAATATAAGGGAGCTGAGATCTTTTATAAATCATTATATCAAGAACTTTTCAGTAAGGAATTAACCGCGGAGGATCAATTACATCTTTGTGATATCATAAAAGAAATCGAACATAATTTTAATATAGATTCAGGGATTTCTGAAGAGTTGAACGATTGGAGGAAAATCAGGAATAAAATTGCCCATGAAGATTTTAAGGTTAGTAAGACTACAGCTGTGCAATCAGGGCATTTTTTGACAAATTATATAAATTGTTTAAAACATATATTAAAGAATTGAAAATATCTCAGAAAGAATCCTAACTTCAATTTTTAGAAGAGGATGTAATATTTATTTATACTCATTTTAATTTTTATATAATTAAAATTCATAAAAACCAATTAATCAGAGTGAAATTAATGAAAGTTGATAAAAAAATAAAGCGTAGAGATAAGACAAATCGCTCTTACATTTTAAAAAAATTTTGAGATAAAAATCCTGAATTTCTTATAGTTAAAGAAGTTGTCCAAGACCTGACAAAGAAAAAGCCTGAACTAAGTATGTTCAAATTTGTTTTTGATTATGAATGGGAGGTTGAACCTGGTTTATCCAATAAGGGCAAAGGAGATCTAATCTTTACTGATGGGAATAATAATTTTTTAATTGTAGAATGTAAAAAAAAGAAGGCACAAGATGTTAGGCAACAAACTTTAAAATACATGAAATTATTCAAAGTAATTCAAAAAGATGCGAAGTTAATAAAGGGTATGGCTGTTACTAAGAAAGGATGGGATTTAGTATCAGATGAATCAAATTATTGGGAATTAGATATAAATGAACAGGACCGAGTCTACTATGAATTTTTTGATGATCTTGACAGCGTCAATGATATCAAATTAAGAGATAAGTTCCAAGAATTTTATAAGGAATTAGGAATAACACCAAATAATCCGATAAACACACTTAAAGAATTAGAAGATAAGCTTTTAATTGTAATAAATTATAATGAATCTAAAGACAACACACCTCCATTTTATTGCGAAGTTAGTATAAAAACACTTGAATATTTCCCCAAAGAGAAATATTATGGAAAAGGTGAGGGATTAAAAAAAAAAGAAGCTAAAGCTTTTGCCTATGCTGATATATGCAACCAAATATTCCTACCATATCACATGAAAGACTTACGCATTCCAATAAATGACCCAGAGATAAAAAAGCTAATATCTAAGGAAATTCAAAAAGATATTTAAAAGCGATTTTTAATATTTGAGGTTTTTAAAGTAATTCGAATTCAGAATCATCGTTGTTGAATTCACCTTTAATTTGACCGCTTCCAACTAAATCAAAAATCATGCCAATAATTTCCTCTTTTGGAAATTTTAAGTATTTTTCAATATACTGGATGTTGACTTTCTTTTTAGTCTTAATAATGCCAAGTAACCTCTCTTTTGCGTTTATGCTAATTGGTATATGAGTAGTTTGAATTTCTTGACCTGTGGAGATATTTGAGCTAGAGCTATCATAGATTCCTTCTAAACTTCTCTTTGCTAGTTTTGATACTCCTGCTTTTGCAATTTTTCCTGCGATGTTCCCAATATCCTGATTTCCAGTTAATTCAGATATTTTATCCCCAATTGCTTCACCGGCCATCTTTCCTACAGATTTAGTAATGCCCTTTGAGGCTCTTTTCAAAAACCTTTTAGATTTTGAAGGCAATTTAATAGAATCTTTAATATCTTTTGGTCCTGCTATTGCATTTGTTAATTGTGAAATACCGGTCTTTGTAACCTTCCCTACTACATTTCCCAGCATTTCATTTTCTGTTAATTTGGTAACTTTATCTTCGATTATATCTCCAGCTACTTCTCCAATCATTTTAGATGCTCCTTTAGCAACTTTTTTTAAAACGTTTTTTCTGTTATGATCTTCTTCCGATACTTCCTTTTTGGTCTTGATAATATTGTTTAGCAATTGACTTTGTATAAAAGTCGTGGTCGCCAATATTTTTTGATATTCCATGCGTAAATCTAATTTTAAAGCAATTTCTAGAGCTTTTTTATAATCAAATAACGAATTAGTAAAATCCTTTCTTTCAAGGGCATTTGATCCTTTTACTAACAAGTCATTATATTCTTCTAAGGTATTAATTTGAACAGGAGTTAGGTTATCGTTAACTTCATTTTGTAGCTTTTTGATTCTTTTGCGATTACTTAGAAAAGATGGCATTTCCTTTAGTAGGAAGTAAGCATCCAAATATTCTTTTAATTTAATCATCGTTTTAAGTTTATATTCGTAAGTTTTAGCATCGTTAAGTTCGATATGATTAAAGTAAGTAAGTGCCTTTTGATATTCGTTTAATTTATAGTAGATTTTACCTATCTTTTTGTAGATATTAAATCTAAAGTTAATATCTAATGTATTTTCGCCTGTATAATCTGACGAACTTGTTAATACATTATTATAATATTTTAGGGCTTTTTCTTTATTGCCCAACTTATTATAAGCATTTCCAATGTTATCATAACATAAATATTTCATTGAAATATCTAGATTTTTGTCTAATTTTAACAAGGTCTTAAATATGTACAAGCAAAATTCATAGTTTTTTTCAGCCATGTGAAGTTCTTCAATTTCGATAAGATCAGTCACACTGATACTTTTAATATTCTCCATTAAACACTTAATACACTTATATTTCTTACTAAATGGAAGTATTCCACATTTCGAACAGTAAATCAAATCCTTTATTAATGGATTTTTAAACTTTTCTTCAAGTTTCTCCCATTTTAAAGCATAATCTATTTTCTTCTCTAATT
>SDBV01009864.1_pt1 | contig 12605 bp, 13 predicted proteins | sample 2277081 | NCBI WGS metagenome assembly SDBV01 (sample SAMN10402039, study PRJNA504765) | marine sediment metagenome | isolation source: marine sediment core GS10_PC15, 223 cmbsf | place: Arctic Ocean: Southern Knipovich Ridge | collected 2010
ATTTCAGAAGCAACAGGGCTTAAAATATCGGATTGTACACCCAATGACAATTTTGTTTCCATGAGAATTTTAGGCAAGGGAAGGAAAGAAAGAATCTTAACAATTCCTAGTATTTTATATAATAAAATTAGGTCTTTCTATGATGGGAATACTTATTTATTTGAAACAAGGAATAAAAAACGCTGGAACAATTCAGCCTTTTACAGAGAGCTAAAAAGACAGGCTTTTAAAATATTAAAAAAGCATGTTCACCCTCATATGTTCCGGCATTCACTTTGCAGTTATTTACTAAATGAAAGAAATGTTTCTATTGCTCAAGTATCTAAAATGCTTGGTCATAGTTCAATTAAAATTACTGTTGATATGTATCATCATTCAACTCCTGATTTTAATCAGCTTTTTGATGATAATGGACAGGGCAAACGCATTTGGAATTATAAGACGCAGATTTACTCAGATTAACACGGATTTAAAGAAATAAAATTAAAAATCTGCGAAAATCAGCGTTAATCAGTGTCAAAATATTTAATTAAATTTCGAAAAGTATTAATATTTTTCGAAATGATTTTGCCCTGTGATAATGGAGAATTGAAGTAGTTTTTATAGTATATCTTTGAAATGAATTAGTATTATTATATAAAATAAGTTATTTGACACTATAATCCATCATCGAGTATATTGGCCTATATATTTATATCTTTACTTTTTTTACTTTTTATACATAAATTTAACAATGGGATATTGTAAATGAAAAGCTAAATTCAATCAAAATTGTATAAAAATGCACCATTAGTTGAAGCTGTTTTTGAGATTAGATTTTCTGGCGAACTTTCAATTGAATGCCATCGAGATTTATTTTACGAAAAGATTAGAGAGAAATATCCTTCAGTTTACGTCCCCGAGATTAAAACAGGCGCAGCACCCTCATTAATTCCATATAGATTTATGGATGAAAATAATATATCTGGTTTTTTTGTTTCTATGAATTCTTTAGCCTTCTCAACAAAAAATTACAAAGGATTTAATGATTTTAAGCATATTATTCTTAAATATTTTAAAATATTTAGTAAAATATATAAGATAAATAAAATAGAAAGGATTGGATTAAGGTATATATTTATTGCATAATTAAATAGGACAAAATTGCAAACAAACAAAATTATTTTTTAAGACTCTTATTACAAATGAATATAAATCGATAATGAAAGGAGAGGTTATTTAAATGTATGTTCAAACAGCATATCAGGAGACATTTACTCCTTTTTTAGCATCTTTACTATCTAATTTTAAATCAGAACAAGATATTGAAACTGCATCAAATATTAAAGCTGAGTCAGTTTTAAAGGATAAAATGCGATATAAAAGTTTCTCAATCTTTATTATGCCATTTATCTGTAAAGATGATAAAATAATTGGAAAGACAAAGCCCATATCTTTAAACGTTATTTTTGAAGATGGATATTTCTTTGTAGAGAATGAACTCCTTAATTTATTTGGTGAAGGAAAAACCAGAGAAGAATCAATAAATACTTTTGTTACACACTTAAATTATTTTTATCATTATTATAAATCATTAGATAAAAAAGATTTAGGGGGAGAAGGTTTAAAATTAAAAAACATCTATGAAACAATCATTCGGGATGTTTAGTATGTCGATTGCTAAAAAGAAAATAGAAAAAAGTTTAAGTAAAAAAGGTTTTGAGATTGTTGTAAATAAAGATCATAGATATTTTCATTTTGAATATAATGGGAAAAGAATTGGAATCTTTACTTGTGTTTCTCATGGAGGAGATAAAGATATTAGTGATTCTTTGATTTCAAGAATGCGAAAACAATTAAAGCTTGATAAAATAAAACAAGCATATGACCTTTTCAGATGTCCTATGAAATACAGCGATTATATTGAGATATTAAAAGAAAAAAAATCTATCAAATAATATATCCTTCTACAATAAAAGTATAACTTGTATTGCATTTATCTATTGTATTTGGATATTTTTCTACAATATGGTATAAAATGTAATGAGGAATCAAATGGAAAAGATAGTTTATGTTTCGGTAATGATCGTGATAATAATATTATCAGGTTGTACTTCATCGCTAACACCAAGTGAAGAAATAGCATTATGTTCAATATATGACATAAACAAAGAAACAATTGAAGATGTTAACGGTGATTTAACTTTATATAGGTTATTGTTATATAAAGACTTATCACTTGAAACAACTGAAGTATTTACACTTGATAAATATGTTACGACTCATTCTACATTATACTCTTTATCTGTTGAAACTATAGGCCCTGATTGGCCTTCTATCGAAGAAATAGGAATTAAGATAAATGATAATTATTATAATCTTGAAGTTGATAAAACTACTAGAATTGTAAAAGATTATGCTACTATTATACAAATCATCACAGTAATGCTTACTGATTATCAAGTTGATGAATTATCAAATTGATAATCTTTTGTTTTTCAATACTTTATCTCTTCAATAACACTTCCACAGGAAGGTATTGATTCAATAAAACTATTTATTGGACAGTGAAATATAATTTAGAAATTATTAAGAAATATTTTATACAATAATAGTATATGTTGTATTGCAATATTTTCTAATAGAAATTTCAGGTTTCTTGTTTAAAAACTATATAATCTGATTCAAATATCTCCGTGCTCTCTGTGAGAAAAAAATAACATTTTTTATTTGGAAGCCATGAAAGTATGCGAGTAATAGAAATAAAGCTAATTATTTCCTGCCTTCCTGCTTTCCTTAGAAATTTCTTAGATAAGTGTTAGCATGCACCTTCAGTTTAACAGCACACCAAAGAAGAAACAGAAAATACAGATACACTTGGCAGATTGAAATTATTTTAGTATACTTTAGAAAATATAAAATTAATAAATAGAATTATCCTCTTAAATATTATGTAAAAATGTTCTGTTTAGCTTTTATGCAGTATTTGGTTATTTCTTTTTATTATATTTAATACATATCATAGGATAAAATTATGAACATAGAAATAGATAGGGCTGTATCATTCGATTATACATTAAAAAATGATAAGGGAGAAATTCTGGATACTTCAGAAAATAGCCAGCCGTTAACTTACATCCATGGGAAAGGATTTATGATACCAGGCCTGGAAAAGGCGCTGGAAGGTAAAAAGGAAGGGGAATCATTTAAAACAACTATTAAGTCGAAAGAAGCATATGGTGATTATAATGAGAAGCTTATATTCGAAATAGAAAAGGAAAAACTGGGCAATATAAAAAATATGGAAGTTGGCATGCATGTAAAAATGCAGATAGAAAAAGGACTCGTTGTACTTAAAATAGTGTCAATTGAGGATCAACAAGTTAAGGTTGATGCAAATCATCCTTTAGCAGGCCAGGACTTATATTTTGATGTTAATGTAAAAGAAATACGAGAAGCAACAAAAGAAGAGCTCGAACATGGCCATGTTCATGATGGTCATGAGCATGAAGAATAATAGTCTATAAAAGGTGTAATACGTTTGCGTTTGCTTGTAATAGCAACTAATCAGGAGAAATTTCCATACGCTGTGGTTCCGGTAGGGGCATGCAGAATTGCCAATTATCTTTCTAAAAACAAGCATGAAGTTGAGTTTGTTGACTTGATGTTTTGTAAAAATATAAACAAAAAAGTTAAGAAGGCATTAAAAAAAGTAATGCCGGAAGCGGTCCTTATTTCTATTCGAAATATAGATAATGGTGTTTTAATTTCGCCTATTTTTTATTTAAAAACTGTTAAATATTTAATTTCCGTTGTTAGAAAAATTTCCGTTAGAAAAATTTCAGATATTAAAGTAATTATTGGGGGTACAGGATTTTCTTCCGAACCTAAAGAAATATTTGAATACCTAAAGCCTGATTTTGGGATAACAGGGGAGGGAGAGGAGAGTGTTAAAGCGCTCCTTGAAAATTATCAGGATTATAATAAAATCTCTGGAATACCAGGCCTTGTATTTCAAAAAGATGGAACGATTCTTCAAAATCCTGTCCGATTCTCTTATGAAATTGCTGTAAACCAGGCAGAATCACTTATATTTGCAGACGTAAAAAAATATCTTTCAAACGGCTCTTTCCCGGGAATCCAGACAAGAAGCGGATGTCCTCGCAATTGTATATACTGTGACGGATTTAAAATGTCGGGAAGAAGATACCGTTGTATTGCTCCTGAAAAAATAATTAAAGAATTAGATGCTGTTAAAAGGAAATGGAAAACAGATAAGTTTTATTTTTTAGATGAAATTTTTTCCGAGCCGCTGGATTATGCAAAATTACTCTTAAAAGAAATAATTAAAAGCAGAATAAATATAAGATTTGAAATTTGCGACGCTCCTGCCTGTATAGATCCGGAATATGTATATCTTCTAAAAAAAGCCGGGTGCGCAGGAATTATGTCGAGTATAGATTCAGGATCCGGAGCAATGCTAAAAAGCTTGAAGAAAGGTTTTACAAAAGAGGATATAATAAAAACAGCAGAATTATATAGTAAATATGAAATACCTTACTTTCTAACTCTTCTACTTGGTGCGCCAGGTGAAAATTTTAAAACCTTAAAAGAAGGATTTAATTTTATAAAACAGCTCCCTGGTACTTCTGCAGTGCTTTTGAACTATGGAATAAGAATACAGTCAGAAACAGAGATATTTAAATATTCTGACAAGAGCACCAATAATCAGGAACTTCTTTATCCTAAATTCTTTCTTTCCGGTAAAATTAAAAAACCGGAGTGGAACTTGATCTACAAAGAATGCAAGGAGAATAGCGGCTGGGCAACTTACAGCAAACTGGATCGTTTTTTAATCATAAAATCACTCAAATATCTGCAGTATTTTTTACCTTATCCCCAGTGGCAGTATGCAGGGAAAATATCAGTATTTTTGCAGCCGCTTAAAAGGCTAATAGAGCTGTTTGTAAAAGAATACAAGTATGAAGATCTTTTGGAAATGCAGAATATTATAAGAGATTAAATATTACTTTATTTTTGACTTTAGATAATAAGTTAACTTAAGTTGTGATTCTTAATTATAAGTTTATTTTCATTAAAGAACTGGTGATTTTTGCACAAATGAATAATAGTAGATGAAAAGAGGAAACTTATATGAAAAAATGTATTTTTGTGACATTGATATTTATAGTTGTTTTTTTAGCAGGCAGTTGTTCACAGATGCCTTCAGAGCAGGTGAACACAGATCAGGATGAAGTTCAAAAGGAAAAGTCTTACTCAGATACGTCACCCCTGGGAAGACGGCCTGGTGGAGGGGCAACAGAACTGCTTTATTGGAATGAAGAAAAAGCATACAATGGTTATACTCTTTTCGGTACTAAAGGAACAACTTTCCTGATAGATATGAATGGTAGTGTTGTAAATACGTGGAAAATTGGCACTAACCCGCGCTTGCTTGCGAATGGTAATTTATTAGACTCGTTTAAAGATGATATAAATGAAGTAAGTGGGTTTAAAGAACTGGATTGGGAAGGAAATGTAGTCTGGGTATATAATGAAACCCGTAAAGAATATAATCCACATCATGATTTCGTACGTATATTTAATCCGCAGCTAAATGCATATACGACTTTGTTCATTGCTAATAAATCGGTAACCCATGAGGAAGCGATTGCAGCCGGATGTGATCCTGCTAATGGGCCGTATGAGCGTGCAAGTGTTGATGCAATTGTAGAAATAGATATGGATGGCAATGTCGTCTGGGAATGGTGGTTTTTTAACCATGGCGTACAGGATATTGATCCGAATAAGGAGAATTATGTTGAACAGGGAAAAACAATTGCAGATTATCCTGGTAAGATAAATCTAAATCTACCTGGAAGAGCATTAAAAAGAGACTGGCTGCATAGCAATTCTCTGGATTATAATGAGGGGCTGGATCAGATTGTTATCAACTCTGTTCATGGAGAGTTCTATGTAATCGATCACGGAAATACCTTTATTCCCGGGGATCCTGAAAGCAGTATTATTTTAGCTGCGGGTACTGCAGGCGATTTTCTTTACCGCTTCGGAGATCCTGCACGGTATGAGCAGGGTGAACCACCATCCATCCTGGAAAATTGGACCAGATCTACAACCGGCAACAAACAAATCGGAGGTAGCCACGATATTCAGTGGATTGATAAGGGCCTCCCTGGAGAGGGAAACTTCCTGGTTTTTAATAATGGCCAGTATCTTTTTGAGCGTACTCCTCAGTCTTATATTTTTGAGATAGATGGATATCTTGATGCTTCAGGGAGACACACAGCTAGCTATATAAATCCACCCGATGCTGGTTATTATATCTGGGAATCATCTAAAGAAACTCATAAATCAGATAAAAAGATGTCAAATCAAATTGTTTGGATATACACAACTAAAAGCAACACTGCTTTTTTTAGCCATATTGGCTCCAGTGCTCAACGATTGCCTAATGGCAATATCCTTATTTGTGCTACTACCGAAGGCCATATTTTTGAAGTGACTCACCAGGGTGAGTTGGTATGGGATTATATTAACCCGTCTATCAAAGAATACGGTTTTCTTGAGTTCGTACCGGATAGCTACCCAATGACTAACTCGGTTTTCCGGGCTTATCGTTACGGACCCGAACACCCGGCATTCGCAGATAAAGATATGACTGCCAAAGGTTCTATTACCAGTTTGTATAAGCCGCGCTAATTTGTAAAAGTGGAAAAAGACTTTATTTTTTAAAAATCTTTTTAAAAGGTAAGTTAAACTTCAGGAATAGTTTTTCTTTCTGCTTCCAAACAGGAATCTTTAAAGGATTTAGGTGCAAAATTTAATATAATTGAACATTAAAACCAAGAGCAACTCTAATCATATGGTATTCTCCAAAAATATAACCTATATCCGTATATAATCTTAAATACCTGTTAGGAATATGAAAGCCTATTTTTCCGCCAACATTATACATTCTTATCCAATCTTCAAAATCCCAATTCATAAAGTACAAACCCCCATAAGGAGCAAGAAAAAATCTATTAATCTGTATTCTGAAGATAATATTTATGGGTATATCAAAAAATATATAATTGTGATAATCTACATTTAATGTAAAGAAATACAAACCAATTTCCGGCCCCAAAGAATAATACTTATTAAAATTAATTAGTAAATCCGTATATACACCGCCGCGGATAAAAGCCAGCCAGCCAGTATTTTTATACTTTTTATAATTATCACCAAATACCCATTTTAAATAATCATTTTCCGGAAATCCTGATGCTAATTGAAAACCGAGGTTAATGGAAATAGGCTTATTATCAGTTTCATTTGCGTATAAATTTGTACAAATAATAATCAAATATAATATTAATATTTTATTTTTTATCATTTTACTGCCTTAATTAATATGAAAAGCACTGCTGCAAATAAACAACATGTGCTTTTCATAAAATAGATTTTATTGAGCAAAAATATTTTCTATGCGATTTATAGAATTTATTATAGCCTTATTAAGTGCTACTCCTATATTTTCATAATTAGGAGGAGTATTCCATGGTCTGTCCGGGTTCAACAACAGACTCACCTTCACCCATATTGTACTTCCAGTAAACCTCGTTTGTATCTAAGTTTATTAGTTGTCCGTTTGCCTGACAGATTGCATCGGGGCTTCCCTGGGGCATTACTCCCAAAGCATATTTACGGATAGTTCCGATTCTATGTATTGAGATTAAAAGCAAATAATCAATATTATATTGTTCTTTAAGGCTCGAATAATCAGTATCATTTGAGCCTTCTATTTCTGGTAATTCTCTTACATTTATTAACTCATTAATTTTAATTACATCCATATTCATAGTTTCCAATTTAATCTGCATTTTATCCTGTACTTCAGCAAACGTGGAAATATCATATTGATTTAAATATTGCTGTAATGGTATTGCAAGAGCTTCATTTACCAGTATATCCAGCACTCCTCCATCTCCATATTTATGAGCTGCGACAGATGGAAAATCTACTAAGGCTATGCCCACAACCTTATTTTCTTCTTCCAGGAACATAGGATTTAAAGGTACATTAGTAGCACATCCACTTATTAAGTAGATTAATATTGCAATGCTACTAAATATTTTTGTAGTTTTTTTCATTAAGTTTCTCCTTTTACTCTTTAAAATAAATTTTGCTTATTAAAGGAATAAGCAGGAGAAAATCCAAAAAGACTTTAATTTTTTATAATCAGCAGATTTCAATTTTCCCGTCTAAAAATAAAACTGTATTTTGTCTTATTATCAAAGTTTGTTTTTGTTTCGGCATTTAATTGATTACTAAGGGAGTCGACAAGAGAGAGCCCAATGGATTCATCCGAGTTTTCTTTTCTATTAAAGCCGCAGCCATTGTCCTCTACTATTAGTTCAATTTCGTCTCCGGAAAGGGATTTTAGACTTATTAAAATCTTTCCACTCTTAGTATCATTAAAAGCGTATTTTATGGAATTGGAGATTAATTCACTTCATGATAGGGAGTGTTCAAAATGCAAAAAAAAGTATATTAGACAGTATGGATATGATTATCGAATGGCTTCTTGAAGGAGATGTTTCCATACAGTATCAGGTTCACAGGGATTTACTGCAATCTGATTTAGAGACACAGCAGAAATTACAGAATAGGATAGAAAAAGAAGGCTGGGGTGAAGATTTTTTATCGAAGCAGAATTATAACGGACATTGGGGCTTGGGATATTATCAGCCTAAGTGGATAAGTTCACATTACACTCTTTTGGACTTAAGAAACCTCGGAATAGCTAAGAATAATAATCAATGTAAAAAATCAATAGATGTGATTCTTAAAAACGAAAAAGGCCCAGATGGAGGGATTAATCCTTCCGGCACTATTAAAAACAGTGATGTCTGCATGAATGGTATGTTTTTAAATTGTGCTTTCTTATCCATCCAGGCGGAAATATGATATCTTAAGGGCTCTCGATTACTTTAGATTCGCTAAAGCATGTTTTGATAAAAGAATGGAGCCTACACTTGAACAATTAATAAAAAAAAGAAAAAAACAAGGATACTGGAATGTTCAGGCTCATTATCCTGGGCAGACCCATTTTGATATGGAGAAAGCGGGAAGGTCCAGCCGCTGGAATACTTTGCGGGCGTTAAGAGTTTTAAAGTATTGTAATCGGCTCGATGATTAAACTGTTTATAATTCACCCAATCTAGCCATAAAATTATCGGGGCCAACACCATCAACATAATCATTAATAATATGATCAATAGTACTATTTGTTTTGCAATTTGTTTGGCCTAAAGAGCAGGTCACAATATGATGAAAATGTACATTTTCTACTTCCGGTGCTTCAATCGCGCTGTTAAGACTTATATCATTTTTGTGAAAGACACTATAAATACCCAAACCCCATGCTTCATGGTGTGTAACTGTATCTGCAACTTTATAGGAGGGGTATCCATTGATAGTTTTATTTGCACTCATCCAATTGTCCTGATCCGGTATATCATAGGGGAGTTCGCTTTGATAAAAATAAGTTCTTCCATAATTACCATTCCATAGAGTTTGATATTTCTGAAAGTGTTCGACAAATAAGCCATAAATTGTTACATTATTACCATTTACGATAATGCCATAGTCCGCTGTATTTACGTCCCAGCCAACACTATTGTTTTCACCATGATCAGCCCTCCAGGCCCAGAAATGGTCGCCAATTACGTCATTACTATTAATAATTATGTGGGTATCAGTTTTTCCAATGCGGACACCCCCAACCCGGAAATATAGGTCATACAGGCAAATTGGATCAGCAGCATGATTTTTTGAGCTGTGCTCCGGGCCAATTTCCAATAATACTCGTGAATTAATTGAACCGGCATCAAATAAAATTCCACATATTTTTATGCCATCTACATCAGCTACCTTCATGGCAATATTGCCGTTATCATTAATTATAGACGGGAAACCAATCCCTAATACTATTGTTCCGGCACGATTAATTTCAATTGCTTCAGAGAAATGATAAATACCCGGATTAAAAAAGAGATGCATTCCTTTTTTTAATGCTTCATTTATTGTTGCTACGGTATCTTTTTCCGGTGTTGCTTTATAAAAATTACTAAAAGGAATAGATTCGCCTGTAGTATTCTTAGTACACCATGTCGGTCCTATCTGGTTATCATTTAAATTTGGAACAAAAATTTGATATTCATTATTATTATCTATATAAAGATAAGGCTTTTCCCGAATTACAGGAGTTTTATTAACAGAAGTATAAGCCTGCAGAGGCCAGTTACCGGCAGGAGGATTATTCACACCAAGAAAAACCATATTCCAGGAATAACCGATCCAGGATTTCCAATTGGTGTTTCGAGAAAGCCATTGCTGTTGCGAGCCAGAATTTATACTACCCTCTATTTTTGAATCGGCTATAAATCCTCCACTGCCCCAACCCTCATTATCATGGAGTAATAGATCGCTTTTTATGTTCATTCTTCTAAATGGGGCTGCTTGAGAAACAGACCATGTTGGTATTGCGGAATTTTGAATCAAGGTAAAATTTTCAATACCTCTCCAGAAGTTACAGAGTGAATTATGATCTGGAAGTCTGCCTTCTGATCTTAATGTACCAGTTATTTGCGTGTCTTCCGGTGATTGGCCCAATCCAATGATATGAGTATAGAAACCTACATCTAAATCTAGTTTGTATTTTCCTGGTTTGAACATAACTGCGCAGCGTTCATCACCAAATTGATTATATTTTTGTATTTTATAAATACTATTGAGTAAATTCCGGATAGTATCTGAGGATAAAGAAGGATCTATTAAAATAACATTAGCTCCAAATCCAATATTTTGATCATTTTTTAATGCGGGAATTGTGTTTTTCATAGAATATCTCCTAAAGATATTTTTATAGTTAAAATAAAAGAATTTTACAGAAACCTGGCTTAATTATATTACATATATTCTATATTGCTATTGAGAGGAAAGTATTTTAAATAAAATTGTCTGCCTATCCAAACCTCAGCTCTGAAATAGAAATGTTATCCTTGCCTCCCCTGTCTTTTGCCATTTGACAGAGAACTTTAGCACTGTTTACTATATCTTTTTTTAGAACTTTTTCTATTTCATTATTTTCAACAAGGTCATGGAGGCCGTCTGAGGAAATAAGAATTACATCCCCTTTTTTTATACCCCCGGTAATCACTTTAAAATCTATATACGCAGGTTGCGAACCACCGATTACATTTAAAATAATGTTAGAAGGTGCATTCGGATTTTTAGTGAGTTCTCTTAGAGAGTGATCTGTTGTAAGTTGAAGAAGTTTATTTTTTCGAAAACTGTAAACTCTGGAGTCTCCTGCATGAAAGACATATCCTTTGTTATTATAAAAAAGAAATCCTGCAAGTGTCGAGCCCATTCCTTTTTTACTGTAATCATTGTCTCCAATTAGAATTAGTTTTTGATGTATTTCTGTTATCCAGTTAGAAAACAGACTCTTTAATTCCTGATCTCTGAGATTACCAGCTAAATTTTTAAGATTTCCATACAGATCTTTGAGTGTTATTTCACTTGCAATTTCACCTGCATTTGCTCCACCCATTCCATCCGCCACTGCTGTGCAAATAAAGTTATCCTTAGATATTTCAAATTGATTTGAATAATAATCATCCCTGATAAAAGAATCCTGTAGAAGAACAAAATCTTCATTATGCTCTCTTTTACATCCGGTATCACTTATTGCAGTTCCTTTTATATTCATATGCAATCACTCCGTATATATAAAATACTATGAAGTTGCAAAATGTTCAAAGAAGTTTTTAAAACTTATATAAAATTATAATCAGTTCACACCATGAATCAAGCACTAACTTTTAAAATTCTAAAAACTTCTTGAAAAGCAATATTTATTCTACTATTATTAATTTTACAGGTTAAAATAATAAGAAAATGAGAATAAAGGAATATATAGTCGCAAATTTATAAATCTTTAATAGTAAGTTAGGATTAATGAAAAAAGTAAATGATTTAAAATTACTGATAATTGTCATATTATTTTGTATTTCTTCATCCATCCATGCACAGAATATACCAACATACAATACAAACCGTTATTTTGAAACATTTGAATCTGAGTTTGGAACTTTAACAAATGGTTTTATTCAGGATTCCGATGGTTTTTTCTGGTTTGGTTCAAATAGAGGTTTAATTCAATGGGATGGCCGAACAATAAAACGTTTTACAGATTCAAATTCAGATTTAAAGGGTGTAACATTTATAACTGCTATTTATGAAGATCCTAATGGGATTATATGGTTGGGGACTCAAACAGGTGGATTTTTCAAATATGATAAAGAGACAAATAGCTTTACTGCATATCAACATCATAATGATGATCCTGCAAGTATCAGCAGCAATAATATCGGAACCCTTTCAATGGGACAGCTTATTACAGAGGATAACAATGGTTTCCTGTGGATAGGTACAGATAAAGGATTAAATCGTTTTGATAGAGAAACAGAGAAATTTATTTATTACACACATAATCCTGAAGATCCTGGCAGCCTGATAAATAATGAAATTAGTTCTATCCTGATTGCACATGATGG
>SDBV01009865.1_pt1 | contig 12605 bp, 6 predicted proteins | sample 2277081 | NCBI WGS metagenome assembly SDBV01 (sample SAMN10402039, study PRJNA504765) | marine sediment metagenome | isolation source: marine sediment core GS10_PC15, 223 cmbsf | place: Arctic Ocean: Southern Knipovich Ridge | collected 2010
GTTTTTTAATATTTACTTGATTTTATTAAATATTTCAAACAATTTTAATGTTTTCGTTTAAATTTCAAAAAATTTTAAATTTAATTAGTTGGGGGTGGGGGATAAAAAAAAAAACTAACCCCCTTATAAGCACCCCCCCCCCCTAATATTTTGTTAATCAATATACTCAACTTTCAATATATTCTCTTTATCCTTAATAAGGTAAATTTAATATCATATTATGTTATTTTAAAGCAATCCCATTGACTAATAGTTATCATTTACAAATATACTATAAAAATTATCCATTTAAAAGATAAATTTTAGTCAATTATAAATTGCTCATCAATAAATATCAAATTTTTTCATACATAAATCTTTGCAGCTTTTAATTCTTATGTAATTTCTTGTGATATAGTTATTATAATCTATTCTGGAATTAATATTTAATAATTTTTGATTTTTTTTTAGCTTTATGTATTTAATCTTAAAATGTTTTAAAACATCTGTAATTTTATATTTACTATTAGAGATATTTTTAAACATGATATTTAGCATTTTTTTTCTATAAACTGCAAAAAGAGGTTCATATTGATTTTTTGAATTCAAAGGCATCACGCCATCAAAATTCTTTTCATTAAATAGTTTAACCATAGTAAACAGCAGGTCAATATCAATTTCCGGAATATCACCTGCAATTACAAAATTTATATCATTAGAAGAATGCTCCATTGCAGATGCAATGCCCATTAATGGACCGCAATTCTGAAATTTATCTTTAATAACCTTTACATTTAGAAAGGAATATTTAGATATACTATTGGAACTAATAATGATTTCGCCAAAGTAATTTTTTATTTGATTGTAAACATGTTGTATCATGGGAAATCCATTAATTGGAAGAAGCAGTTTGTCATCTTTCATTCTGGCACTTTTCCCGCCGGCTAAAATAATTGCCGTAATATTTTTTAAATCTGCTTTATTTCTCACATTGTGATAATAGATTGGAATAATACATAATATCAAGTTAAAATTGCCTTTAGATTAGCTTGACTTTGAAAATACTATTCTTTAAACTTATAAATTAATATCAGTGATAGCAACGAATGTACTTTAAATAAAGGAAAAAGCATATGAGTGATTTAAATCAGGATATATCTTTAGAGTCTGTTAGGGAAATTTTAAACAGCTTTAAGAATGAAAATAGTATAAGAATAAAATCTAATAATCTTATTCCTATTTTACAGAAAATTCAGGATTCGTATGGATATCTGCCGGAATCGGTAATAACCTGGTTGAGTAAAAACAGTGGTATTCCAAAAAGTCATATTCATGGTGTAATTACTTTTTATGAGCAGTTTTATACAGAGCCGCATGGGAAGCATACGGTTAGGTGCTGTAGAGGTACAGCATGCCATGTAAAAGGCGGAAGTAAAATATTAGATTCAGTTAAAAACGCTCTTGGTATAGACGATGGAGAAACAACAGAAGATTTGCTCTTTTCATTAGAAACTGTTGCCTGTCTGGGTGCATGTGCGTTAGCTCCTCTCATGGTTGTAGATAATACATATTATGGCAATATTACATCCCGCCGTGCAGAACAAATCCTAAAAAATATAAAATTAAAGGAAAAAAATTGAAAAAATTTAATTCGATTCAGGAGTTTAAAGAAAAACGTAAAAAGCTTAAATCTGCTAAACATCATTATAAAAAAATAATAAATTTGTGCGGAGAAACAGGCTGTATTGCCATTGGAGCAAAGAACGTTCAAAATGCTTTCGAAGAGGAAATAAAAAAAAGAAACCTGGATAATGTGGTTTTGGTAAAAGTCACAGGCTGTCACGGATATTGTCAAAAAGGGCCGATATGTGTAATAGAACCGGGAAATATTTTTTATCCGGATCTAACTACAGATGTAGTACCGGAAATAATTGAAAAAACTATTATAAATGATCAGGTAGTAGACCACTTATTATATTCGGATCCAATCAACAAACGAAAAATAGAAAAAGCAGATGATATATTATTTTATTCGAGCCAGACACATTTAATTTTCCGGCTTCACGGAATAATAGATCCAATGAGCCTGGATGATTATATAACCCATGACGGGTATGCAGCTATGGCCAGGGCTCTTTCCGAAATGTCACCGGAAGATGTTATAAATGAAGTTAGAGAATCGGGATTAAGAGGCCGCGGCGGTGCCGGTTTTCCAACCGGAATAAAGTGGAATTTCTGCAGAAATGCAAAGGGTGATGATAAATATGTAATTTGTAATGCGGATGAAGGAGATCCTGGTGCATTTATGGACAGAAGCGTGCTGGAAGGAACTCCGCATGCAGTACTGGAAGGAATGATTATTGCAGGATATGCAATTGGAGCGACTTTAGGAATGATTTATGTCAGGGCAGAATATCCTCTGGCAATTCTAAAAGCTAAAAATGCATTAAAACAGGCAAAGGAAACAAGATTGCTTGGAGAAGATATTTTAGGAACAGGATTTGATTTTGATATAGAAATACGCGAAGGAGCCGGCGCTTTTGTATGCGGTGAAGAAACAGCATTAATAGCTTCTCTGGAAGGAAAACGCGGTATGCCCAATCCCAGGCCGCCTTTTCCAGCTATCAAAGGATATGAAGGTAAGCCTACTAATATTAATAATGTGGAAACATTTGCCAATGTACCTTTAATTATTTTAAGAGGTAAGGACTGGTATAAAAAAATAGGAACAGAAACATCAAAGGGTACAAAAATATTTGCTCTTGCCGGTAAAGTAAATAATACAGGATTGGTAGAAGTACCGATGGGTACAACTTTACGTGAAATAATTTATGATATTGGAGGCGGTATACCCGGAAATCGTAAATTTAAAGCTGCTCAAATGGGAGGCCCGTCCGGCGGTTGTGTTCCTGCTCAATTTTTAGATTTACCTATAGATTATGAATCAGTTAAAGAAATCGGTGCAATAATGGGTTCCGGCGGCCTTATTGTAATGGATGAAAATACTTGTATTGTTGATATTGCCAGGTACTTTATAGAATTTGTTCAGAAAGAATCATGCGGAAAATGTACACCTTGTAGTATAGGTACAAAATACATGTTAGATATATTAGAAAGAATTACTGCTGGTAAGGGATGCGAAAGTGATTTAGAAGAGCTTGAAAGATTATCTTATGTTATAAAAGATACGTCGCTGTGCGGTTTGGGTAAAACAGCACCCAACCCGGTTTTATCCACCCTAAGGTATTTCAGAGAAGAATATGAAGAGCATATTAACAAAAAATGCCCGGCATTTATTTGTAAATCTCTTTTTGAATATAAAATAGTAGAAGACAAATGTACGGCCTGTGGTAAATGCAGGAAAAATTGTGCATATGGAGCAATCCTTGGTGAAAAAAAGGTAGTTCACAAAATCATAAATAATAAATGTACAAGGTGTGGAACATGTTATGAAGTGTGCTCATTCGATTCAATTATAATGGTGTAGAATTATGCAATAATTGTTCAGATAAATGATACGAGGAGAATGATAAGTTTTTTTGGTTCATACTGGAGATAAGGATAATAAAATGTCAAAAATAATAATTAATCAAAAAGAAATAGCTTTTAAAGAAAATCAGACAATTTTAGAAGTTGCCCGGGAAAATGATATTTATATTCCCACTCTCTGTTATCATAAAAAAACAGGGCCTGCAAGTGTTTGCCGGCTTTGTATTGTAGAAATAGAAGGATCCAAAGATCTGCATACTTCATGCTCTGCTCCGGCAAAGGAAGGGCTTGTTGTTAAAACAAATACAAAAAGAATAATAGAAGCCCGTAAAACAATAGTTAATCTCCTCCTATCCAACGGTAATCATGATTGTTTATCCTGTGAGGCAAATGGAGACTGTGAATTACAGGATGCAGCATACAATCTGGGAATCGAAGCTCCTGCATTTACTCTGGATTCGGATAATAAACATAGGCTAGAAAAAGATAATACAGCTGAGTTTATTGTAATTGATCATAAGAGATGTATTAAATGCGGCCGCTGCATTACCGCGGATAGGGAATTGGTAGTAAACAATGTTCTGGATTTTGGATTTAGAGGAAAAAATATTAAGGTTATTTGTGATAATGATGTATTAATGGGTGATTCATCCTGTGTGCAATGCGGAGAATGTTCTCAAATCTGTCCGGTAGGAGCAATCATAGATAAAAGAGCAATTGGCAAAGGCCGGCCGTGGGAATTAAAAAAAATTGCAACTTTATGTCCTTATTGCGGTGTAGGCTGTCAGATAAATGTTCATATAAATGAAAAGCAAAATAAGATTGTTAAGATTACAGGAGTGGAAGAAGCTCCATGTAATGAAGGTATGTTATGTATAAAAGGCAGGTATGGATTTGATTTTGTAAATTCCGGTGAGAGATTAATAAAGCCGTTAATTCGGAAGAACCGGGATCAGTATTTTACAGAAACAACATGGCCGGAAGCAATTAAATTCATTTCAGATAAATTCAAAGAAATAAAATCCAGTTCCGGTCCGGATACTATTGGGGGGCTTTCTTCTGCTAAAACTACTAATGAAGAAAACTATTTATTCCAGAAGTTTATGCGCGCTGTTATAGGGACAAATAATGTAGATCATTGCGCGCGGCTTTGCCATGCATCCACTGTAGCAGGACTTGCAAATTCACTCGGTTCCGGAGCTATGACAAATAATATTAAAGACATAGATAAAGCGGATGTTATTATGGTGATTGGTTCAAATACAACAGAAGCGCATCCTGTAATAGGCTATTATGTAAAACAGGCAGTCAGAAAAGGAAAATCAAAATTAATTGTAGTAGATCCTAAATGGATAGAGCTTGCGGATAGTGCTGATATTTATGTAAATCAAAAATGCGGCAGTGATGTTGCATTTTTAAATGGACTAATGCATTTGATAATTAAAAATGAATGGTTTGATAAGGAATATGTAGAAGACAGGTGTGAGAATTTTTCCGAATTAAAAGAAGCTGTAAAAGATTATACTCAAGAAAAAGTATCTAAAATTACAAAAATATCAGAAGAAAATTTAATAAAAATTGCAGAGCTTTTTGGAAAAGCGAAGACTGCATCCGTATTTTATTCTATGGGTATTACTCAGCATACAACAGGAACAGATAATGTATGGTCTATTGCAAATCTGCAGATGTTATGCGGTAATATAGGAAAAGACGGCGGCGGAGTAAATGCTTTGCGAGGACAGGCTAATGTTCAGGGTGCATGCGATATGGGGGCTCTGCCTAATGTATATCCGGGGTATCAAAAGGTTTCCGACAGTAAAATAAACGAGAAATTTCAAAAGGCATGGGGAGTTAATCTATCTGATAAAGCAGGCCTTACTGTAACTGAGATGATAAAAGGAGCAGAAAAAGGTTCTTTAAAAGCATTGTATATTATGGGTGAAAATCCAATGCTAAGTGACCCGGATATTAATTCTGTAAAAAAGGCTTTAGAAAAAATAGATTTCATGGTTGTTCAGGATATTTTTCTAACAGAAACAGCCATGTTAGCTGATATAGTTCTTCCTGCTGCATGTTTCGCGGAAAAAGAAGGATTATTTACTAATACGGAAAGGCGTGCTCAATTGCTTAGAAAAGTATTTCGTCCGCCGGGTGAAGCTAAAGAAGACTGGCAGATAATTACAGATTTAGCAAATTTAATGGGCGCCGGCTGGAATTATACATCAGCCTGTGATATTCAGGAGGAAATACGGGAATTAACTCCTCAATATGGCGGTATTTCCTGGGAAAGAGTAGGATATGAAGGTTTGCAGTGGCCTTGTAAAGATCTGGAACATCCGGGAACTCCTGTTCTGCATATTGGGAAATTTGCACGCGGGAAAGGGCTTATGAAGGGAATCCCATACAAAGATCCGGATGAACTTCCGGATACAGAATATCCTTTTATTTTATCTACGGGCCGTGTGCTGCAGCAATTTCATACAGGCACAATGACACGCAAAACAGCAGGATTAAATAATCTGGCAGGACCTAAAGTTGTTATCTCGGAAGAGGATGCTTTATCTCTAGGTTTAGCAAACGGCGATAAGATTAAAGTTATAAGCAGGAGGGGTGAGATCGAAACCTTTGCATCTGTCAGTGAAGCAAATATACCAAAAGGAACAGTATTTATGCCTTTTCATTATTATGAAGCAGCTGCTAACATATTAACAAATCCTGCTGTAGATCCTGTTGCTAAAATACCGGAGTATAAGGTATGTGCTGTTAATTTAATAAAAATATAGTTACTATTCAGCATAATAAAAAATTATAAGGAAAGCAGGAAGATGAATTTGGAATATGAAAAATTAACTTAAAAATATAATTGGAGCTGCTATCAAAGTCCATAAAGAATTTGGAAGATATGCATTTTGCCGTAGAAAGATGTTATTTGAAATCAATAAATAAAAGACATGGATTACTCTTAAACTTTAGTAAAATGCCTTTGGAAATTTAAAGAATCCGACCACTAAAACGGCTCTTTACATATTATTTTTTAGTTTAAATCCCCCAGGCTGTTTTAGTGGTCGGGTGAATAATTTTTTCCTGGTGTTATGATAAATAATATTAAAGACATTGAAATATCGGGCAAATTATAATAGTTTTGTATAATAGCTGAATAGTTATCATATAATATATAATTATGAAACAGCTGGAATAAATGGAAGAAAACTTAAATAATATAAATAAAAAAGTTATATCACCAAAAGATGCAATTTTAAAAATTAAAAACGGTCAGACAGTTCTTATAGGTTCCGGTGCGGGAGAACCTGTCTTACTTACGGATACTCTTGTAGCTTTGGCAGAGAAATTCTGGGACATAAAAATATTTCATCTTCTTGCTCAAAGAAAACCAAAATTAGCAAAAAATCATTTAGCCCACCGGTTTCAGTACAGTACTTTTTATTTCGGAAGGGGCATGGATGATGCTGTGTCAAAAGGGGCAATAGATTATACTCCAATAGAATTAGGTGATTTATCAAACGCAATAAATAATGAATTTATTCAAATTGATGTAGTTCTTGTAATGGTCTCTCCTCCGGATAAAAACGGGAACATTAGCCTGGGTATTTCTATTGATATTCTAAAAACAGCAATTAATAAAGCAAGTCTTGTAATCGCACAGATAAATAAAAATATGCCGCATACTGGCGAAAATTCTACAATTACTTTGAGTGATATAAATTATATTGTTTACGGCGATACTCCATTAATTGAGGTACCTCCTCCAAAACTGGATCCCGTTTCTTTAACAATAGGCCGGCATATTGCGGATCTAATTAAAGACGGTGTAACCCTGCATTTTGATACCGGCCCTATTAGTTTATCAACAATGAGATATCTGAATTCAAAAAAATCTCTTGGCATTCATACGATTGTTTTAACAACAGAGATAATGCGATTAATGAAATCAAATATAATTGATAACAGTAAAAAGAATATATATAAAAATAAAACAATTGCTACTATAGCTCTTGGGTCGAATGAATTATACGATTTTGTAAATATAAATGAAAAAATAGGGTTAAAACCTATTGATTATGTTAGCAATTCATTCATTGTATCACAGATAAAAAATATGATATCTGTACTTAGTGTTCAGGAAATTGATTTAACAGGCATGGCAAGGATAGATATAAGAGGTGTATCAAATTTTCAAAGCCTTCCCACAAGTATGGATTTTTTTAATGGTACAAACAGGGTAAATGGGGGATTTATTATAATTGGTTTGTACTCTACAACAATGGATGGTATGAAATCGCGAATATTGTCCAAAACATTTGGAAGGGGAGTTTTTTTAAACAGAAGCAAAATTGATTATGTAGTAACAGAGTATGGAGCAGTTCACCTTTATGGCCTTTCAATTAGAGAAAGAGTAGTCGCGCTTATATCCATAGCACATCCTAAATTTAGAAAAAAACTTTTAAAAGAAGCGAAGAAACTAAAGTATGTTATGGAAAACCAGATAATTCCACCGGAAGATGGAAATATTTACCCCCATCATCTGGAAACCACAAAAGTATTTAATAATAGTGTAGAAATATTTTTTAGGCCTATTAAACCGTATGATACGAGAAGAATCCAGAAGATGTTTTATTCATTATCAGAAAAATCAATTCATAACAGATATCATGGAGCAATAAAAATACTGTCTTATAATACTGCCCAGACTATGACAAATATTAATTATAACAAAGAAATGGCCATAGTAGGAATAGTAGATCCTGCCGGAAGCAGGAAGATTATTGCAGAGGCACGTTATATGTACAATCCGTATAATGATATGGGCGAATTTGATATTATTGTTGCAGAGGATTATAGAAGAATAGGTATTGCCGGTTTTTTAGTAAATTATCTTACAAAGATTGCATATTCTAGAAATATATCAGGATTATATGCGGAAGTTTTAGGTTACAATAATCCTACTTTCCAGCTTTTATCAAAAGCATGGCCTAAATCATATAAAAAATTTGATATGGGATTATGTACTTTTACAGTTAAATTTCCGGAAAATCAGTCTCATCCAAAAAATAGTATACTAATATACTCAGGCAGATTTAGTGATTTCTCTTTTGGAGAAGATCATCCTGTAAAACTGGACAGGGCGAAGCAGACATATAAATTAATACTGGAGGAAGGATTTTTAAATGAACCGTGGCAAAGAGAGGAAGAGCCGCAAGAAATAATAAAGGAATTATTATTTGAATCTCATAATCCGGATTATATTAATGCTTTAGAACAGGCAAATACCGGAGTTTGGAAGGACAATTTTGTTAATTATCATCTGGGCGGCGATGATTGTCCGATTTTTAAAGGAATTTTTGATTTTGTAATGCTTTACACTGCAGCAACAGTTACCGGTGTTAATCTTATTATAGAAGAAAACGCGAATGTTGTTTTTAATCCAATAGGTGGATTCCATCATGCAAGCAGAATCTTTGCTGAAGGATTTTGCTATGTTAATGATATAATAGTAGCAATAGATATTCTTCTTGCCAAAGGATATAGAATAGCATATATAGATATTGATGCTCATCATGGTAATGGAGTTCAGGATGCTTACTATCAGGATGATAGAGTACTCTTTGTTTCTCTTCATGAAAGCGGTAAAACCCTTTACCCCTGGTCCGGTTTTGAAAATGAAATCGGTATCGAACTTGGTAAGGGTTATACAATTAACATTCCATTATTGCAGGATACAGATGATGAAGCATACGAATGGATTTTTAAAGAGATTGTAACTCCTTTAGTTAATTCATTTTCACCTACAGTAGTGATTACAACAATTGGAACAGATACACATAAAAGCGATCCTTTAAGTTCTCTTTGTTTAACCAATAACGGTATGGTTGCGGTAATGGAGGAAATTCGCAAATTTTGTAATAACCTTCTGCTTCTCGGGGGAGGCGGGTATGACATGCATTCCTGTACACGATCATGGAGCCGGTTATGGGCAACTGCCAATAGAATAGATATTATTCCGGATTATCTTTCCGTAATTGGGGGTTCATTTATCGGCTCTAATGAATTAAAGCAGGTTAATATAATTGACATGAATTACATAGTAACAGGAAAAAAGAAGGAGGAGATAATGCAGCATCTGTATAAAATTGCTCAATTTCACAAATCTACAACAATTCCTATTATTAAGGGGAGAAAAAAATATAAGGAAACATAGAATAACGGGCTTTTTGCCATCCATGGACGTACAGCAGCCGCCTCCTGGAATTGCAGAGTCTTATAGCTTTTTGATTTAATTTTTTTATATCGGATTTTCATAGAAAAGAGATTGATTCAGATTTTAAATTTTCCTATCTTTTATTTAAAAATTTAATTTTATCCCTCACTTTTTGATATACCATATTAGCAAGAGATTCATAGCTGTGGTCTTTGGGATATATTGGTTTTAAAAAATCAATAATAATCCTACGAAAAGGTTTGGGAAAGCGGCTTCCTTGAGGAAGGACTTCATATGCCCCCTCTATGGCTACAGGAACAATAGGGATATTTAGTTCCCGGCTTAGAATTGCAAAGGTTTTTTTAAATTGGCCGACTGTTCCGTCCAGGGTTCGTGTTCCTTCTGGAAAGATAATGAGATTTTTCCCCTTTTTCAAAACTGCAGCCATTTTTTGAAGAGATTTTTTTAAATTTTTATTTATATCCGTGATTATAATATTATTCCTATTTGCTAGAAATCTTAAAAATGGCATTTTAAAGTATTTTTCTTTAGCATAGAAGTAGGATTTCTTCATCATTTTATTTTTCAAAAAAGATGCGACAAGAAAAGCATCAAACATACTTTGGTGGTTTGGGGCAAAAATTACCGGTGTATCCGGTAAATTCTTTGTCCCGTTACTATTAATACTAAAAAACAATCTGAATATAAACCGGGAAATATTTTTTGCAATACTATTTGTAATCCATGTTTTTGGAAGCCGGATATTGACTTTTTCTTTGAGTATGGCTTTCCAGTTTATATCTTCGATTTTTATTTTTGTATGAGTCGTGTGGATATGCTCTGCTAACTCACCTACGGTTTTATAATCCAGGAGACTATCCTCGGGAATATCCACACCGAATGTTGAATGGAGGAAAGTCAAAAGGCTGATTCTATCCAGAGAATCCAGGGCGAGGTCCATTTCCAGGTGATCCTCTGAATAAACCATTCTCTGCGCGTTCTTCCCTATGAATTCCCGGATCATAGTGAATTCTTGATATTCCGGTTGTTTTCCATATTGCCTGCTTCCCATATAGCGTTCGGCAAGTTCGGGCAGCATAAAACGGCGGATTTTACCAAGCCGGGTTTTAGGCAGTTCTTCATGAACAATGGTAAACTTCATTATTTTTTTATATGGAGAAACTGAGTTATTATAAGGCTTCATAACAGAATTCTGAAAATAATTTTTTATATCCAGTACTTCATTCTTCCTGATTTTACGCATATCAGGAAAGATTACCGCTTGAATCACATCATTATGCAAATAGACACCCAGTTCCTGAATACAATCGGTGAGACGTTCAATTTTGAATTCCACCTCAGAGGGATTGATGTTCTTACCGTTTGATAGAACAATGATCTCCTTCTTCCGGCCGGTTATAAAAAGGTACCCCTCTTTATCAAGATAACCGGTATCACCCGTATAAAGCCAGCCGTCCTTAACGACTTCGGCGGTTTCTTCCGGGCGGTTATAATATCCCTGCATAATATTCTTTCCCGAGGCAACAATTTCTCCGTCCCGAATTTCGATTTTTGTGCAGGACATAGCTTCGCCGGCAGATCCGGCTCTGACACGGCCTGGCTGTGTAAAAGTTATCATCGGAGCGGCTTCCGTCATACCAAATCCTTCAAGCATTTCGAATCCAAGGATTTGAAAACCCCTGACTATATCGGGATCTATGGCAGCCCCGCCGCATATCAGGAATCGGATAGAACCACCGAATTTTTTGTGAAGGGATTTAAAGATAAGTCGGGAAAAACCGGATGAATTCAATTTATTGGAAAGGCTGTATATGAATTTTGTGAAACCGCTTTTATTAATAACGTTCATTATCCCCTTATACAGCATACTATAAAATCGGGGAACGCCTATTACCATTGTCACTTTGTAATCATGTAGAGTGGCTTTTATATCTTCGGATTTCATACTGGGGGAAAAGACAACTGTTCCGCCAATATATAATGGCAAAACAATCGATCCCAGCAGTGGAAAGATGTGATGAAGGGGGAGAAGAACCATTACCCTGTCTTGTGAATTATAGATGGGAACATCTTTTGAGACGGCAATAATATTCGACATTATATTTTCAAAGGATAACATAACACCCTTGGGGCTGCCGGTTGTCCCCGAGGTGTAGATAATAACAGCGATTGAAACTGGATCCGATTCGGGAAAAGAAGCAGGATCGGCAGCGTTCTCTTTTGCTTGAGTTATCTTTTCAAGAACAATAATAAGGGGATTACAAGTTGTCTCTCGTAAAGCCTCTTCGAGAGTTGGTAATCTCTCCAACGAACAAAAGACAACACTTGGTGTGCAGTCATTTATAATATAAGCAGCTTCTTCGGATGATGACATAAAATCAATGGGAACCGGAATACAGTTTTTATCCCAGGCTGAATAAAACGCGTATACCCATTCCAGCCTGTTTTCAGAGAAAATAGCAATTCGATCGCCTTGACCGGAATTGTATAAATGGGAATAACTCTTGATTTTTCGCAGGAATTCCATATAGCTGATATTTATGTCTTTCCAGATTAACGCTGTTTTATTTGATGGTTTAAAAATGATACACACTCCCTGTTAAAAACTCCACTTTCCAAAAACATTCTGTTTCAAGAAAGCATATCAATATTGAGTTTTAAATATGATAATTATTCTTTACTAACCCATTTATAATACCACGAATTAAGGAAATTGTAAAATATGATTGTGAAAAATCGGCAGTTTCAGGAGGTTGATGTACAATATTCGTGATATGGATAGATCTACACTTTAAGCATTATCCCCACCAAGAAGAAGCATTTTGTGGTGTTGAAGGAAACATTCTGCTATCAGGCGGAAAAATACGTTATCGATGCATCAGAACAGAATTGAAATATC
>SDBV01009866.1_pt1 | contig 12605 bp, 11 predicted proteins | sample 2277081 | NCBI WGS metagenome assembly SDBV01 (sample SAMN10402039, study PRJNA504765) | marine sediment metagenome | isolation source: marine sediment core GS10_PC15, 223 cmbsf | place: Arctic Ocean: Southern Knipovich Ridge | collected 2010
TTCAGAAACACAAGATGTTTCCAATAAAAATGTTCCTTTTGCATTATTTGCAGAAATAAATGGAAATATTCTCGTTGGTACATTTGGATATGGGTATTATGAAATGATAGGCGGAAGCGTGGACAACCTTAACAGATTGGGGGAGTTTACATCCGCGGATTTATATGACGGTGTGGTTGTAGACTTTTATATTAATGGTAACACCTGTTACTTTCTAACAGCAGGTTCCGGACTTTGGCGAAACACTTATACCATTGCAGACGGATGGGGTTCAGACTGGGAACACGAATAATTAGATTATTTTTTTTACTTCTATTTCTTTAATATGCAGCGAATCTTTATCCGTAACCTTAAAAACGCATCCGTTAGCGGAATACTCAAAATTAACAGGAGGTATTTCACCAATCTGCTCGCATAAATAACCGCCAAGAGTATTATTATAACCTTTTTTAAAATCACTAATGCCAAGCTCATTAGAAACATCCTCAAGGTCTGCAATACCGGATATTCTATAATGATTTTCACCTAACTTTTTAATAACTGAGTTCTCTGTTGTTTTCTCTGTTATGAACTGTACTACTTCACCTACAATTTGTCTGGGTGTTATCATTCCGGAAACGCCGCCGTATTCATTAGATAAAAAAACAACATCTATATTTCGCTTATTCATTTCTAAAAGTAAATCAGGTATCTGTTTTGTTTCCGGATAGTAAATTGCTTTTTTTATTGCTTTTTTAATATGTGTATATTTTTTCCATACAAGATCATGTGCATCTAAATATCCTATCATATTATCTGCCCGAATTTCTGCAACAGGAATAAATCGTGAACCTGATTCTATACTTAAAACAACCACATCCTTTAATTCATTAGTATTATAAACTACAGGCAGTTTATGAAAAGGAATCATTACTTCCTTTGCAATTTGTCCCCTAAAATCAAAAATATTCTCTATTATTCTCTGGTCCATTTGTTTTAATCTGAGTCTCTTGGCTATAAGATTTAAAAGGTATCTAAGATCATTTTTCGATTTCACTTCTTCCCGCCTGCTATTTTGATTGCCAGTAAGAAATAAAATAATTTTTACAATTAAATTTAAAATCAAATATACGGGAAGAAAAATAAAATAACATACTAAAAGCAAGCCGGATAGTTTTACAGAAATTGTATCCGCATGCTGCCTGAAAAAAGACTTGGGTACAATATCATTAAAAATTAGAAAAATAATAGTTATTCCGATTATACCGGCAATTCCCTGCCAGGATAACCTCTCAAAACCAATATTATGCATAAAATTATTAAACAGCACTGCTGCTGTGACATTTGCAACATTATGGCCTATTAGCGAGGTTCCAAGCAGTCTTTCAGGTTTACTTAATAAAAATTCCGCTGTCTTGGCAGATAACTGCCCTTTCCTGCATTTCTCCTGAAGTAGCATACGGTTTACAGAAAAAAGTCCTGTTTCCATTCCAGCAAAAAATCCAGCAACAATAAGACAAATAAAAATATACAAAGCTGTCATTTAGCCTTCCTTGCTTCTACTTCTGAAATCCGGTTTTTCACCACTTTTCTAACTGTAAAAACTATATCGTTAATTTTTATTTTTTTCCCAGGTATTGGTATTTCTTCCATATTCTCAATAATAAGGCCTCCAAGCGTACGACTTTCCGAATTAAAATCAACATTAAAGATTTCCGACAGTTTCTCAATTTCCATCTGGCCTGTTAAAATATACTTATCTTTTATTTTTCTGATATAATCATTTTCCGGATAGAAAAAATCCAAAAAGTTTTTAACAAGCTGGCTGAATGTAACAATTCCTGCAGTTCCGCCGTATTCATCCACTATTACTGCCATTTCTTTTTTAGAATTAATCATTTCCTTCATCAATTCGAGCAAATTCTTGGTTTCCGGCACAGGTAGTATTGGCTTAATTATCTGGGATATTTTATTTCCACTGTGCAAACCATATTTAAACGGAAGAATATCATCAATCTTAATATATCCGATAATATAGTCCATATTTTTTTTAAACACAGGAATGATATTAGTTTTATTTTTTTTGAAATCGTTACTTTCAATTTCATCTATACTCAAATCAACAGAAATCCCGTTAATTTCCGTCCTGGGCAGCATAACATCCTCTGCATTCTTTTCTCTGAATTGAAAAAATGATTCGATTGTTGTTAGTTCAGAGTGGTGGAGTATACCTTTTTTTAATCCCATCTGCAAAGCAGATCTTATTAAAACATGAATATCTTCCTCTTTTTTAAGCCTTCTGGATATTCTGGTAGTTATACTCTGTTCAATTCTACGCAAAACAAATCTAACAGGCTTAATTACCAGATGCATAACTCTAAGCAACGGAAAAGCAAAATTATTAAATGCAAGAGAATGACGGATTGCTATGTTTTTAGGAGTCATCTCACCAAATATAAGAATCAACATGGTACCGGCGATAATTGAATAAAGCCATGCATTAACAAAAATATAGGTTTCGAATAGATTATCTAAAATTGATGCAAACAGAAAATTAACGAACATATTTCCTGTCAGGATTGTAATTAAGAATTCATCGGGATTGTTTAAAATATTATTTACAAAATTCTTTATCTTTCCTTTTGAACGACTTTTTAATTTATCCTTTTCAAGATGATTTAATGAGAAAAAAGCCGTCTCAGAACCGGAAAAAAATCCGGAAAGGACTATTAAAATAAGAAGTATTAAATACTGTAAAATCAACTCTATCGTCATGCTTTAAATTACTACAAATATTAGTTCATATTTTAATTACCGGCAATAGTATTTTTAAAAAAGCGAAATAACTTAAATTATGTACAGATTTCCCATATGCAAAAGAAATCTGGAACTTATATCATTTTTATCTTATTGATACTAAATTCCTCTGTTCTTTTATTATGATATGCAAGCAGCACATATTTGTTCTGTTTAATACTAATTGAGTATGGTTTAATTTTATATGTACCCGGAGTATCTCCTGTTAACAAATATTTAATCTCAATTTCAGAATGGTTTTCTAACGCGTTTACAATTTTATTCAGACCGGACTTAAGCAATATGTTCTTCCAGCTTAAAGTTAATTCAGCATAATTTCCGTATTTTCTACGGTTTTTTATTAATAACTTATCTAAAACCTTTTTAGCATTTTTCCCTTTGATTTCTTCGAGACATTTAAGAAATAATTTCATACATAAAATAGAATCGGACAAGGCACGGTGAAATGAATCTGCCCTGATTTTTAGCTTTTTAGTTAAATTTTTTAAAGAGTAACTGTTAAAATTTTTAAATACATTCTTCGAAATTGTTAGAGTATCAAATACTATTCTGTTTTTAAAAATGATATCATTTATTGCAAGGTCATAAAGAAGAAAGCCAACATCAAAATATGCATTATGGGCGACAGGGCATGCTCCATGTGCAAATGCCTGCAATTGATGGAGTACATTTACGATTTTTTCCGCGTCTTTGACCATTTTATTTGTAATTCCGTGTATTTTTATAACCTCTTCGGGTATAGAGATTTCCGGATTTACAAGCCTTTTAAAAGTATCTATTATGCCGCTTTTATTAAATAATACAGCTCCAATCTCTACTACCTTATCTTTTATCGGGTCAAGCCCCGTTGTTTCTACATCCACAGCCATGAATACCATATCATCAATATTGTTTAATACTGTATTATATATCTGATGTTCTTCTATTTTTGATGATTTATACTTTTCCGGGCTGAACGATTCGATTTGAATTACCTTTATATTCAATTTATTTTTTTTTAGCCATAATAACAGATTATTATACAATTTATTCTGGTCATACCCTACGCAGACAACCTCCGGCCGTTCTTTTTCAATTATAGTATATGTACCTGGTATTTCATCGCTTAGATACGCTTTATCAACAAGTTTTTTATCCAGCAGCAGTTTTTTTCTACTATCTTCAGTGTTTACAGGCAGTTTCTTCTTTATTTTTTTTACAAACTTATCCCGTGCGACAGAAGCAATAATTATATTACCTAATGCTTTTGCTTTATTAATAAAGAAAACGTGACCGGGATGAAGTATATCAAATGTACCGAAAATGAGGACTTTTCTCATAACAGATTTAAATTAACTGTAATTCGTTATATTTTCAAGGTACCCAGCACCAAAATCAATGATTTTGGTGCTGGGTGGCCGAACCTCTAAAACTCTTTACTTAAATAATAGTAATATCCCATTATTGCACATCTCAAGAAAACCGGATTCGCTTTGAGCATTTGTTAAACTTGAACCAATAATTTCAGTAGTTTCTGAAGAAAGCCGCTTTACCTGCAAATAGTATACTTCTTCAATATACGAGAGATTTCCAATTACAACAAAATCCGCGTTAAGTATTTGCCCTATCTTTACTGCATTAGTTTGTTCTGTCAGATCAGAAAGCTGCATCTGCTGTTCTTCCATAGTCATTTCTTCTTCTGGTTCAATAAATCCATTCATATTTATATCTGCAAGTTCTTCTAAAACATTTTCTACCATTCTTGCTCCATTATCATCAGGACCTTTTTCTAATGGAAGTAAACAAATAACAGCAAATGTAAATTGAATAAATTCTTCTATTTCAAAATCAGCTACAAATCCGTCATTATTTGTATCAATTTCATCGTCTATTCTCATTCTATTATCATGCGGCATTTTTAAATCATGATCAAAAACAAGAAAATCAAGTATATTATAAAAATAATTAATAATATTTTTTCTCCATTTTTATCTCCTAAAGCTAAATTTTCTCTATTAAATCAAATTGTAGAGTATTCCTGTAAAAAATCAAAATATTTTTTTTACCTGTTTATTGCAGATAATTATAATAATATAAGCAATAATAAGGAATATTATGATAAATAATAGAATAAATAATTTACGGAATCTATTAAAGGAATATAATATTGATGCATATATAGTTCCTGGAACAGATCCCCATCAAAATGAGTATATACCGGAATTCTGGCAGAGAAGAGAATGGATCACGGGATTTACAGGATCATATGGGAATTTTGCAGTAACAAAAAAAGCATCAGGACTCTGGACAGATTCCAGGTATTTTATTCAAGCTGAAAATGAACTTAAAACTACAGAAATTAAACTTTTTAAGATTAATACTCCGCATACTCCGAATATTCACAGCTGGCTTTTAGATAATCTTAAAAAGGGAAGTACTATCGGGCTGGATCCCAGGCTTATTACACAGAAACAATCTGAGCAGATGGATAAGGATTTTTCACAAAAGAACATAACAATTAAAAGTATAGAGTCCAATTTGATAGATATACTATGGAAAAATAAACCTGTTATTTCAAATTCTCCAATATTGATTCATCCGACAGAATATTCGGGAAAACCTGTAAAAGATAAATTATTAGAAGTAAGTAAATTGATAATTGAAAAAAAAGCGGAAATCCATATCATTTCAACTCTTGATGCCATTGCATGGCTGTTTAATCTTCGAGGTAATGATATTAAGTATAATCCTCTTTTTATTTCATATGCTGTAATTACTAAGGAAAATGCGGATATTTTTGTCCGGGATTCTATTATTACAGAGGATATAAGAAATTATTTAAAAGATTATGCGGAAATATTTCCATACGATGAATTTATAAAACGGATATCACATTTTTCAAAGAAAGATATTTTAATAGATCCATTACATACCAGTAAATGGATTGCAGATGCAGTCTCACAACATGACAATAACATTATATATGCGGAAAGCCCTGTAATTCTAAATAAAGCTACGAAGAATCCTTCAGAAGTTACTGGATTTAGAAACGCACATAAACGTGACGGAACGGCCCTGGTGAAATTCTTCTTCTGGTTAAAAAATGAACTTCCCGGAAACAGCATCTCTGAAATAAGCGCATCGGAAAAATTAGAGCAGTTCAGATCCCGGCAGGAATTGTATTCCGGACCCAGCTTTCACACAATTTCCGGATACAGGGAGCATGGAGCGATTGTTCATTACAGCGCTTCTGCGAAAACGGACTTAACTCTAAAACAGGAAGGACTCCTTTTGATAGATTCCGGTTCCCAATATTTAGACGGAACAACAGATGTGACGCGTACAATTAGCCTGGGAACTCCGACACAGGAAGAAAAGTTTTTTTATACTTATGTTTTAAAATGTCACATTAACCTTGCTCAGGCAGTTTTTCCCGAAGGTACAAAAGGAGTACAACTTGATTCTTTAGCAAGAAGACATCTATGGGATATTGGCGAAGATTACGGCCATGGAACCGGGCATGGCATTGGCTCATATTTAAATGTACACGAAACACCTCCAGGGATTTCTTCACACTGTTCTACTTTTGATAATCCGCTTTCAGAAAATATGTTTCTATCTATTGAACCGGGAATTTATAAGGAGGGGAATTTGGGAATACGGATAGAGAACCTCGTTATTATTGTAAAACATGAGAAATTGTCCAGAGTCGATAGAACCTTTTTATGCTTTGAGCCTGTTACCCTCTTCCCTTTTGATATAACTTTAATAGATAAAAGCCTTTTATCAGATAAGGAAATAGAATATATTAACCAATATCATAAAAAGATTTATAAGGCGTTGAAGAATTATCTGTCGCAAGAAGAACGAAACTGGCTTTTTAGTATTACAAGATCACTTTAGATGAATTCCGGCTTTCCTATAAAATAACCCTGAGAATAGCACACACCAAGATCTACAACCTTATCATATACTTCCCGGGAATGCACTTTTTCTGCTAAAAGGTTATTTTTAGCTTTAAGTTCATCCTGCATAAGTTTTAATTTTAAGTGTACTTCGATACGTTTTAATAATTCTATCTGATTATAAGGTATGCAGATAAAATCCACACCCCCGTTTTCAAAGGCCTCAATTCTACTTTTCATGTCCAATTTTCCTGTAAGGAAAATAATTGGAATATCCTTATGCGCAGGCATCAAACCAATCGCTTTGCAACTTCAAATCCATTGATATCAGGCATTACTATATCAAGCAAAATTAGATCCGGATTCTCTCTTTTAACCTTTTCCAGAGCCTTTGTCCCGTTTTCAGCGTTAATAATTAGATAATCATTATTCTTTTTTATGATTCTTTCCAGTAATTTCCTGCTTTTTTCTATATCATCAACAACAAGTATCTTAATCTGTTTCATTATTTTTAAAAAGTTACCCCAATATCTCTAAAAAAATTGCTTTTTATAATATATATATACTACATTATTCCATTTATTGCAACACCTGTCTCTTAAAAGTAATTATTACTCATTAGTACAGCATGCTTTTTAATAAATCATATTATAAAAACTATTTTATATTCTCAAGCATTTATAATAGTTTTTAGTGGTTCCTTTTACTTATCGGCAGTAAATATCTGCAATAAAGAAATCCCGCGGCCTTGTGTCCTTTGGGTGCAGAGCATCGATGTATTACGGCATCATAATATACAGATTAACCTATAAACCAACCTTGACAATATCCATATGCATAGTTATTTTTATTTAATGATAATTTCAACTGCTGCTATTATTTTAAATGGAAAAAGTATGCTTTTAGCAAAAAGAAAGCCCGGGGGAACATTAGGAGGTAAATGGGAATTTCCAGGCGGCAAAAAAAAGCCTGAAGAAACACCGGAACAGGCCCTAAAACGTGAATTATTAGAAGAACTGGGTATTTCTATAGAAATTAAAGATTATATAGGAACAGTTAATTTCCAAAACAAAAATAAAGATTATAAGCTCCTGGCTTATTTATGCAGTCATAAAGATGGTGAAATTTTAAACCTGGAACATGCAGAAGTTTCATGGTTTAATATAAATGAAGTAAAAACAAAAGACCTGGCAGACTCAGATAAATCCATACTTCCAAAAATAATTAAATATTTAGAAAACAACCTATGAAATATATTGCGGATCTACATGTTCATTCACGCTACTCTATGGCTACAAGTAAAAATGCTGACTTAGAAGGTTTTTATACCTGGGCAAATATTAAAGGCATAAACCTTGTCGGTACCGGTGATTTCACTCATCCGGGTTGGTATAACGAATTAAAAGAAAAACTAGTTCCTGATGATAATGGTTTCTATAAACTAAAAGAAACACCGGAGATTTCAGATGGTTTTAACTTAATAAAAGAAGATCACATCCGGTTCTGTCTTTCTTCGGAAATAAGTTCAATTTATAAGAAAAATGGCAAAACAAGAAAAGTCCACAGCCTTATTTATTCTCCGAACCTTGATACAGTTATGAAAATTAATAAAAAACTTGAAAAAATCGGTAATATTGGTTCGGACGGAAGGCCTATACTAAAACTCGATCCTAAAATCCTGCTGGAAATAATAAAAGAAGCATCTACAGACACTTATTTAATTCCAGCACATATATGGACACCGTGGTTCTCTCTATTCGGCTCCAGGTCCGGCTTTGATACTATAGAAGAGTGTTTTGAGTACATGACAGAACATATATTTGCACTGGAAACAGGCTTATCATCAGACCCCGAGATGAACTGGAAGTGGAGTGCACTGGACAAATACACTCTAGTTTCCAATTCCGATGCTCATTCTCCGCAGAAACTGGGAAGAGAAGCTAACCTTTTTGATACAGAATTTAGTTATACAGGAATGTTTAATGCACTTAAAACTAAAAAAGGATTCCTTGGTACTTATGAGTTTTACCCGCAGGAAGGCAAATATCACTATGACGGCCATAGGAAATGCAATATTGTTCTGCATCCGAAAGAAGTTTTAAAAATGGATTGTATCTGTCCCGTCTGTAAAAAACAGCTAACTCTTGGTACTCTTCATAGAATAATCAAGCTTTCAGACAGAAAAAAAGCTACTAATCCGTCAAATGCCGTATTTAAACATCAGATCCCTTTAAAAGAAATACTTTCCGAGATCTTAAATGTAGGGCCCAATACGAAAACAGTAAATAATAAATATTCAGATATAATTTCTAAATTTATCAATGAATTTAATTTTCTCTTTGATATTCCAATAGAGGAAATCAAACCGTATGATTCTAAACTTTCAGAAGCAGTATCAAAAATGCGGAACGGAGATATTGCAGCGGTTCCCGGCTTTGACGGGGAGTTTGGTGTAATAAAAGTTTTTAATAATCAGAAACAATTATACTAACAACCTCACTAAAAACATTTGCCCTTGTAAACTTTGCCTGAAAAGTATGCACGCCCTCATCTAAGGGCCAGCGTGTTTCATACGGATATTCAACTGTCTCATATTCCACTCCGTCAACAATCCATGTTATTTCTATTATTACTGGAAGCACAACAGCCTTTAATGCAAGAGTCTGAAACATCCGCGGTGTTTCCGGATCTATCAGAAGCCTGCTGCCATTTAACGGCTGCATTATGGATATAGATGTTTCCAGCTCCATATCATTTGATACCGGAGGTTTACCATAACCTTTAGCCATTCCCCAGGCAGCATATTCCGGAGGCAGAACAGTAAAAGACTGAACTTGTACATTCTGCGGCAGAGTATTTTCATTAGCAAGAACACCTGTTTCTATGTCTATTGCATATTTCTGATGCACACTGCATAATCTGTGAGGAATCGCTGTTTCCGGAAAATATTCTAAAGATACAGAAGGGCAATCTTCTCCTGCAAGTTCACCGGATAAAAGGCATATTTTTATAGAGATATGGTTTCGAGGAACCGGAAACGGCACTTCGTTCATTCCTTTACTTTCTTCCGGCTGCAGATAGATAAGAATATTCTTAACTATACTTGATGAATCAAAACTGCCGATTCTATTCATCCTGTCGTTTTCCGGATGGCCTAGCCATACGCCCACTATATATTTGGAACTGTATGCTAAAGACCATGCATCACGAAAACCCTGGGAAGTTCCTGTTTTTATTGCGACAGGAAAAGGAAATTCCAGAGTACTCAATCGAGGAAAAGAAGGAAGCCTTGCAAGGGGATCTGACAGGAAAAGTGTTATCTGCCTTGCCGCGCTCTCGTCAATATACCTGATATCTGACGCGAAATTTTCATAATTATCCGCTCTAAGCCAATGTAATTTAAAATCGGCACCATCATTGGCAATGATACCAAATGCACGTATGAGATCTTCCAGAGTTACATACAATCCGCCTAAAATAATACCATATCCGTAATAATCAGAAGGATTTTCCTTTTCATGCAGTCCCAGCTCATTAAAATAATCATATACCTTAGGCAGCCCTATTCCGTCAAGAACACGGACAGTAGGATTATTCCTGCTGTTTGCAAGAGCATTTCTGTAAAGTATAGGGCCTAAAAATGTTTCATCAAAATTTCTTGTACTGTATTCCCCGTACTCACTTATTATATGAAGAGGTAAATCTGCCAGTATACTTGCAGGCGTAAAATCTCCTGTTTGAAGGCCCAGAGCATATAAAAAAGGTTTTAGTGTACTGCCGGATGAACGGGGAGTTACAGCATAATTTATTGAACCTGAGAATTCTTCATTAAAATAATCCTGTGAACCTATATAGCCGAGTATTTCGCCTGTAACTTTATCTGCTACCATAATAGCAATATTTCCCGCTCCCCGGGGCCTGTACTTTAACATTGCAAAATCTGCCAGATTTTGAATAAATTCCTGAATATCCGGATCTAATGAGGTTTTGATTGACCTTGTATAAGTATCTTCCTTTATTGTATTTAATACTTCATTTTTCTCTTCTAAAATTCTAAGTATATAATGATAACTGTTTACGGGACGGGATTCTTTTATCGGTGTATAAAAAAGATTGAGCTGCCTTAAACTCTGCTTAAAGGCTTCTTCATCTATTTTTCCATTCTGAAAAAGAAGTGTAAGAATCAGTCTGGCCCTTTCTATAGCAGATAACAGCCCCGCAAACCTGAACAGGTTCATCTCTCCAGGTGCTTTTGGCAGTGAAGATAAAATTGCGGCTTCTGCCCAGCTTAAGTCCTGGAGCGGCTTTTTAAAATACCTTCTGGCAGCATATGCAAATCCGTATATCTGATTACCCTGAGGCACTATCTTCATGTAATGCCGGAGCACTGCTTCACGCCCATATTCCTGCACAAGAAAATATGCTGCTAACATTTCTATTGCTTTATTCCACATATTCCTTTTTTCCGGAAACTGCATTCTAACTACCTGCATGGCTATAGTCGATGCGCCTTCATATCTTCCGAAAAAAACATTATTGTATAGGGCACGAAAAACAGAGCGCGTATCCACACCATCATGACTATAAAAACGTTTATCTTCTATTATTAAAATGCTTTCTCTGATTCTATCCGGAATAGGATCCGGTACTTCCCAGAATCCAAGTTTGTCATATTCACTTGAGCCTTCCGTAAGAAAGTTGCCATTCCTGTCTTCAAATAGAGGTGTCGCATCCAAAGAAAATAATCTAATTTTTATAATTGCAGACCAAATAATTATAACTAAAAGAAAAAGTATAACAGCAGTTATTCCATATAATACATGTTTTAATTTCAGTTTTTTTACTGTTTTTTTTATGTTAGTGATTTTTATACCTTTAAGTTTCTTAAAAGAACTTTTTAAAAGAGATTTTATTTTCTTTAATCCGTTTGTAATGCTGTTCATAATATTCTCAAGGCTATTCATATCAAGCTAAAGGTAACTAGACCGAAACTATAATGAATTGAATGTTATTTCTACATCCTTATTATTTTTTTAATAAGGAAAGCAGGAAAATATTTCCTCTTAAATTTCAAAAGGCATTTTACTATAGTTTGAAAGCAATCCATATTTTTTACTAATTTCAAATATGATCGTCCTGGTTTCCTTATTTATTTTTTTTTAATGCTGAATAGTTATAGAACAAATTTCAAATTTTATTTTATCTTATAATAGCAAAACATGCCAGTACAGGAATTTGCGATAATTATTTGCATTGGATTCTCCACACTTTAAATATTCTTCCACTACAGGGATAATTCTCTCTAAACTATACCGTCCGCATTCTTGTGAATACTGCGATTCATAATTTTCTACGAAATCCTAAGATAATAGCTATCACCACCTGTATAATTATACACACCTCTTACTCTACAGCCCCAGCATCTAAAAGAAGTTGTACTATATTATCATGTCCTTCTGCTTTTGCTAATGATAATGCTGTTTCACCATAAGTAGTATTAGCATTTAAATCTGCACCGGATGATATTAAAAACTTAACTATTTCGACATTTTCTGTATTACCTTTATTTGCTGGCCTATGTGATTCTCTCGGGTCTCCTGTGCTGCTCTAATCAAAGCTGTAGTACCATTATTATTAGTAACATTTATATCAATCTCAGCAGATATTAGCAATTTGACTATTTCGATTGTTTCAGTATGCCCTCTGTATACTGTCCTATGCAAAGCTGTATCGCCATCATTATCTTTCACTGCTAATATCTGCGCCAGCAGATATTAGCAGCTTAACTATTTCTGTGTAATCAAAACGTACTGCTAAATGCATAGAAGTGTAGCCATAATTGTTTTTTGCATATTACATCTCCTCCTGCAAAAATAATTGGACCATCCATTCTGACAAACTTGTAAAAAGCAACTATCCCAAATA
>SDBV01009867.1_pt1 | contig 12603 bp, 11 predicted proteins | sample 2277081 | NCBI WGS metagenome assembly SDBV01 (sample SAMN10402039, study PRJNA504765) | marine sediment metagenome | isolation source: marine sediment core GS10_PC15, 223 cmbsf | place: Arctic Ocean: Southern Knipovich Ridge | collected 2010
GATCTCAATTCGCTGCCCGCATTTTCGGCACGTCACGTGCGGGCTGCTGAACTTGGGGCTGAGCTGGACGGGTTGCCCACAGCGGCACTGGAAGGACTCCCACCCGGTGCCTTTCCGCCGATAGCGCGGGGGCGCGTTCGTGGCAGCCTGCGCGGCGCCTGCTTCCACCTTTGGCACGGCGTGTTTGCGACCGCAACGCGGGCAGGCGAGCGAAGTACGTTTGAAGTCCGGCGGGAGTTTGAGCTTCACCCCGCAGACGCAAGGGATGACGAGGAAGCTGATCAGGCGGTCGAGGGTCTCACCGACCTGGCGGGCGCGTTCGACGGCTTGCTGGCGCGTCTGTGGCCCGGGTGTTGGATCACGGATTGAGACCTGTTCGCCTTCTGCCAGGGTGGCCTGTCCGACGCAGGCCTGGCCGGCGCCGCGCACCTTCCGAAAAGCAGCTTCATATGCGGCGAAGCCCGCGCCGGCCATGCCGCGCAGCACGCGGATGCGCTCCGTGGTGCTCGGGTGGGTCGAGAACCAGCTTGTCAGCGCGCGTCCCTGGAGCGGGTTCACGATGTACATCGGGGCGACGACCTTGTTGACCTCTTTGTCGTTGCCCGCCCGCTTCGAGATCTTCTCCAGCGCGGATGCCAGACCGGGTGGATAGCGTGTGAACCGGGCGGACGAGGCATCGGCGAGGAACTCCCGCCGCCGTGAACATGCGAAGTACAGCAGTTGGGCGGCGATCGGGGCCAGGACGGCGACCAGGATCGCCACGAGCAGCAAGATCAACTGGAGCCGCCCGCCGCCGCGCGACGAGCTGCGTCGCCGGCCACCGCCATAAAACAGACCACGGAGAAACGTGTGAGAGATCAGCACGATCGCGCCGAGCATGACGCCGGCGGTCGTCATGAAGCGCACGTCCAGATTTCGAATGTGGCCGATTTCGTGTGCGATCACGCCCTGGAGTTCATCGCGGTTCAGCCGTTTCAGGAGCCCGGACGTAACGGCGACCGCGGCCCGCTGGGGCCGATAGCCGGCCGCGAACGCATTCAGGTTCGGATCGTCGATGATGTAGACCCGCGGCATCCGGCCCAGGCCGGCGGCGATGCTCATCTCCTCGACGACGTTCCAGAGTTGTGGTGCGTCCTCCTTGCTGATCCGGCGCGCCCGCGCGCTGGACAGGAGAATGCTATCTCCCGCTCCCGCCGCGGCGGCCCACAGCATCAGCCAGACGAGCAGTGCGCCGCCGGCGCCGTAGTAAGCCCCGGCCCGCGCATCAAGAAGCTGGTCGGTCAGGGATGGCGCGGCCTCCAGCAGCCGGTGGTCCTGCGGCGCCGAGCCCACGTAGGCCGCGATCAGCAGCCCGATGAGCGCGCCCAACAGCACGAGCACGACCCCCATCAGGCTGATGAGGACCATGGAACGACGGCGATTGCTGCGGATCGCTTCCCACATCGTGCTACCGCGTGAAAGTCAACGGGGCCCGGCGGCGTTCGCTCATCAGAACTTCACCTGCGGCACTTCGCGCTGCGCCTGATCCTCCAGCTCGAAGAACTCCGATTCGGTGAAGCTGAACATCCCGGCGACGATGTTTGGCGGGAAGGTCTGGATGCGCGTGTTGTAGTTCATCACGCTGTCGTTGTAGTACTGGCGCGCGAAGCTGATCTTGTTCTCCGTCGACGTCAGCTCCTCCTGCAAGGCCAGGAAGTTCTGGTTGGCCTTCAGGTCGGGGTACTGCTCCACGATCATCATCAACCGCCCCAAGGCCTGGGAGAGCTCGCCCTCCGCCTGGGCCTGGTTGGGCACGCCCTGGGCCGAGACCGCCCGGGTCCGCGCCTGCACGACGGCGTCCAGCGTGGTCTTCTCATGGGCTGCGTAGCCCTTCACCGTCTCGACCAGGTTCGGAATCAGATCGTGCCGCCGCTTGAGCTGCACATCGATCTGCGCCCAGGCATTCTTGACCTCGTTGCGCAGACGCACGAGGCCGTTGTACATGCCGATGAACCAGATCAGCAGCAACGCCAGGACCCCCACGATGACCAGCAATGCGATCCCCATTGGTCCCATGATCAACCTTTCTCCGGCTGTCCGGTCAGTTCATGGCGGAACAGATCCCCGAGGAATCCCGCCAGAGTCACGTCACCCGCACTATCCGACAGAGCCTTGACGATGGCCGCCAGTTCACCGGCGTCGAGCCATATGCCATGCCCGCGTCGGCACCGGTCGACCTCGACCGGCGGCTCGCCAACATGAAACACGTCCATTTTGCGCCGGCACCGCGGGCAACGTCGCTGATCGCGCTTTTCCGCGGCCGTCGTATGCAGCGCTCGCTCGAGCCGTCCCGGTGCGACGCCGGCCAACTCGCTGACGAGCTCGAGCTCGCCGGCGTCGAACCACGTTCCTCGGCAGGCGAGGCAGAAGTCCAGCTCGACGCCCTGGAACTCGACGACGATCAGCGGCTCTTTGCACTGCGGGCACATGCGCTCTCTCCTACGGTCGTACTGGAATAGGATACCGCTCCGCCTACCTATCGTCTCGCGCCACCGGGACGCTCGCCATTACATCCCGGCGTTTTCTTTCTAAGCCCGCAACCGCCGCCGCTGCGTATGCCAGCGCCGCCAGCAGGACGACGGTGCGGTAGCCAGCGGACAGGGCGACGACAATCGCAGCGGACGTGGCGATCACTGACGCGACGCCGTTGATGCCCCAAGCCCAAGGAATCAGGCGGGGGGCGCGGCGGTCCAGATGGGCGAGACCGGTCGGCATCGGCATGCCCATGAAGTACGCAGCGGGCAAAGCGATCAGCAGCAGCGGCCAGGGGCCCACAGCGTCGCTGCTCGTGCCCCAGCCGATCAGGCGTAGGGCGAGCGCGAGGCACGCGACCAGGGCGGGGAGCGGCCACATTGGGCCGCGCAGGATGCGCGTCGCCGTCAGACTGCCGAAACCGCTGACCACCAGCATGCCGCCGATGACGCAGGCGCTGGCCAGAACCGGGTCGCCGAGCCAATGGATCGCCCGGCTGATCAGCGCCATCTCGAGGCCCATGAAGCCCAGGCCGATGCCGGCGAAGTACACCACCATGCACAGAGTCTGGCCGCGCGCGGCTGCCGGCGCGCGGCCGCGGGCCCGTCTCCGCCGCAATTCCACGGCTCCCAGTGGCAAGAGGATCAACACGATGGCCGCGACGCCCGCGATCGCCAGCGACGCATACAGGAATAATCGGCCCAGTTCCGCCCGCGTCAGCCACAAGTCACCGTAAGCCTGGCGCAGAGCGGCGACGGCCCGCGGCTTGTAGAAGTCCCAGAAGAAGGGGTTGTCATCGTGTGGCGGTTGGACATTCAGTAGCCACGATTCATAGAACTGCGCGCGGCGCGGCGAGAAGATCTCCCGGGCGGCGTGGTGCAGCCAGTCGATGGGCGTGCCCGGCGGCCCAGCGAGCGCGTCCGGCTGATTGACGGCTTCGGTCGGCAACCCGTCATACCACACCGGGGTAAGGTTGAAATCGCGAATCGCCGCGCGCAGCGCATCACGACGCGGTGGGCTCAGTGGCGACCGCAGCGCCAGTGTGCACACGCCGAGGTAGTCGCGCACCTGGATGATATGTTGCGCCGCGTTTTCGACGCCGAGTGATTCCAGGGCCTCGACGAGCGTGGCGAGCAGGCGGATGTTCTCGCGCGGGGGCTGCTGAATCCCACGCGAGACCGCCAGCACGCCGCGATCCGTCAGTCTTCGCAGGCACGCCGCGAAGCCCTCAACCGTGGCGAGATGGTCTTCCGCCAGGCCACGCATCCCGGCCGCGCCGACGCCGAGGCCTTCCAGCGCGGCGACCTGAATCAAGTCATATTGTCCCTGCGCAAGCGTGGCGAGAAAGTGGCGGGGGGCCGCGATCTCGAAGCGGGTGTGTGGGTCGTCAAACAGCGGCGGGGAGAATCGCCGCAGCAGCGCCACGACCGCCGCGTTTGGCTGCACCACGTCGACTCGTGCCGCTTGCCGTCGTCGCGCGAGCCACACGTTGGCGCCGCCCATTTCGCCGATCAGCAGGACGCCTGGCGCGGGCGGGATGAGCGTGTACGGCAACGCCATCAGCGTGCCGTCCATGACGCCGGCCTCGTCGACACCGTCGATCCGCAGTACCGAGCCGGCCGGGTCGCCGTTGATGACCAGACTGTACATGGACGGCGGCCGGGTGCTGAGCGCCAGGAAAGGCAAATCGTGGAACAAGTCGCTCTCGTACAGCTCCACATATCCCTGTGGGTCGCTGCGCATCGCGACGCGGCGGGCTGAGCCTTGCGCGGCCAACTGCTGCAGCCGGGCGGCGTACTTATGTTCGTCGTAATGGGGTACCAGCGGCCAGTGAACTTCGGCCGCCGCGCCCAAGCCGGCGAGTGCCAACACGACGAACCCGCGCACGACGCGCGGCGACGCGCGGTCCCGGTTCGCGCGGCGAAAAAGTAGGAGTGCCGCGGCCAATAGCGTCAGGACGAATGACGGCCACAGCGTGTGCTCGAGCGCGAAGCGCGATACCAGCAGAGCCGCTCCGGCCGCCCCAATTCCACTGCCGAACAGGTTGGCGGCGTAGACGCGTCCCACGCGGGGCCCAGCCGTCATCAGCGCGGTCGCCAGCATCAGCGCGCCGAGCAAAAACGGCACCATCGCCGTCAGCCAATAGAGCGACCACCAGCCGACCTGCCGCCATAAATCATCTGGGATGAAGCGCGCCGTCGCCGGCAACAACACAGCGATGCGCGGCATGGCCAACAAGGCCACACCCAGGCCCACGGTGCACCAGCACATCGCCCGCACCGGGCGGCGCCGCACACGCCGCTCAACCAAGGCCAGCAGCGTGCCACTGGCGCCGAACCCCAACAGGGCCACGCTGATGACCAGGTAGCCGAAGTGGTGCCACCGTTCGATCAGGAGCCGCCGCATCAGGACGACTTCGTACGCGATCAGCCCGGCACTCAGCAGCGCCACGGCGACCGGCACGGCGAGCCCGCTGCCGGCGTGCGATGGCGAATGGACCGGTTCCCCCCTCATCGTGACTGGATCTTCCCGGTCATCGGCACGAAGCGCACCGGCAGCACGGTGCGACTCTCACGCCGGCCGTCCTCCCGCTTGGTCAGCACCAGCAGCCGCTGGGTCTCGTACACGCCGCCGACGGGGATCACCATGCGCCCGCCCGGCTTAAGCTGCTGCCACAATGGCGGCGGGACGTGACCGGCGGCGCAGGTCACGATGATCCCATCGAACGGGCTCTGCCCCGGCCACCCGTCGTAGCCGTCGCCGAGTCGGGTCTCGATCGTGCGATACCCGAGCTTTCCGAAACGCGCCGTCGCTTCCTCATGGAGCGGCGCGATGATCTCGATCGTGTAGACGTGAGGCGTCAACTCGTTCAGGACGGCGGCCTGGTAGCCTGAGCCCGAACCGATCTCCAGCACGCGGTCGCCTTCCTTGACGTTCAAAAGCTCGGTCATCAGGGCGACGATGAAGGGCTGCGAGATCGTCTGGCCGTGTCCGATCGGCAGCGGACTGTCGGCGTAGGCCTGGCGCCGGCGGGCCGGGGGCACGAACTCGTGCCGGGGGACGGCTTTCATGGCCGCCAGCACACGGGCTTGCCGCACCGCGTCGCGATACAGGCCGGCGGCGGCGATCTGCTCGTCGACCATGTCGTCGCGCTCGTCTTGTCGAGCGGTGGTGCGGGGCCGGGGCCACTGCCAGCGGCCCTGTTCGTCACGGGTTACGAAAGGGGACTCGCGCGTCGGACGCGTGGTCTGCGTGGTTGGAGCGGACTCCGTTGGAGAGTCTCCTGATACCTGTGGCGACCCGGGTCCAGCGGTGAGCAAGTTTGCCCGCCCCCAAACAAACAGCCAGGCCAGGCCCACCAGCACGACCAGGCCGAGCAATAATCGCACGCGGGCTGCTGAGCGGTGCCGCCGGCTTGGCGTCGCAAACGAGACCAGCGCAAGCGCGGAACCACAGTTTGCCGAGGCGGGTTGATCGGGCCGGGTGGTCATGACGACATCTCCGGTTGCCAGGCGGAGTGCCATTCTAACGCGCCGCCGAGCGGGCGCGCCTACTCATCCGAGTTGTTTGCCGTTCCGCGGCGACCCGCGCCGGGGACCGCCGAGCTGCGATCGTAGTTTTGGCAAAACGCGTGTTTGTAATAGACCAGCACGCCGGCGAAGACCAGCAGGAACATCGCCGCGTCCAGCCCAACCAGGGTCTGACTGCGACGGGCCTGGCGCAGCACGCGGACCAACTCCAGCGCCGCGTCGGTCTGCTGGGCGACGGACTCGATGGAGCGGGCCAGGTCGTTGATGTCGCGCATGTTGAAGCTGTGGAACACACGTCGCAGGCGCGAGTGTGTTTCAGGCGTGTGGTGGTGTGCCTCGGCCAGTCCCAGATTACGATAGCCCATCTCCTCCAGCTCGAAGAACTCCACCGCGGACGAATCGATCAGGTCGGCCGTTTCCTGGAGGATCCCCTTGATTTCAGCCACGGTTGCCATGGTGCTGGCTTGGTGGCAGAGCGCGCAGTGGCCCCGCTCGCTGCGGGAGCGGGTGTCGATGATGTCAATGGAGGCCGACGGGATATTGTGGCTGCCCCGCCCGTGACAATAGAGGCAGGAGGGATCGCCGAAATTCCCGTGGGGGCTGCCCAGGTGCTTCTCCATGATCTCGGCATGGCAACGCCCGCAGAAATAGGAGATGCTGCGTCCGCGGGCGTGGCTGACGAAGCGGCTTTCCTCCGTGTGGAGCAGCAGAAACTCGGGGTTGCGGGCCAGATGGGACGCCTGCTTGAAAGCGGCTGCGCTGGGGAATTGGTGGCGCTTCAGTGAGGCGTCCCCGCCGTGGCATCCGTCGCAGGCCACGTTGTTCTCATGGTGAACACTGTGGGCCCATTCGAGATCGACGATCTCCGCCGAACGGCCCGCCAGGTTGCGGTGGCATTGCACGCAGGCGTTGTCGGCATAGGGATCGCCGCCGGCCGGCTCGGCGGAGACGGCGGGCGCGTCGTGCGGCTGCGGACCCGCCTGAAGCAGGATGAGTACCAGGGCCGAGAGCGGCATCATCGTTAGGAGTCCTTATTCGAATACAAGACGCGTCGAATCTTCTGGCGCTCGTGGATGATCATCACGTAGAAGAAGAGCAGCGCCACGAGGAAGAAGAACGTGAATAGCAGTGGGGGGGGCCACATCGCCCAGAAGGTCAACGCCAGGAAGTTCACGATAATGAGCGTGGTCAGGCCATAGTGCCAGAATCCGGCCCGACGGCGTGACCAGCGGCGGGCCCAGAAGGGCAGCAGCACCAGCGCCAGGACGAAGGGGCCCTGCGACAGCACGCCGAGCACTTTCCCCGAGATCCCCAGAAACTCCTGCGGCGGGAGCTTCAAATACTGGTATACCGCGAGGAAGTACCACTCCGGTCGAATGTGGGGCGGCGTGGCGCGCGGGTCGGCCGGCTCCTCCTCGTGAATCAGCCCGCCCAGGCCGAAGTATTCCAGCACGACCGGCAGGACCACCAGGGCCATGATGAGGGCCAGCGTGCACAAGACCACTACCAGCATCCGCAGAATCTCGTTGGGCCAGAACGGCTCCAGTTGTTCCGGCGAATACTGTTCGCGATAGTCAACAGCCACGACCGTACACTCCTCTCGGCTACAACGGCTTGGATATTCCGGTCCGGCGAATCATCAAGAAGTGCATGCCCATAAAGGCCACGGTGGCCGCCGGGAGCACCGAGATGTGCATGGCGAAGAAGAACCCGAGGGTCTCGCCCGAGATCGACGGTCCCCGCCGGGCCCAGGTCACGATCTCCGCGCCGACGATGGGCACCGCGCCGGGGATCTCCGTGCCCACGCTGGCCCCCCAATAGCTCAAATTCGTCCAGGGCAGCAGGTATCCGGTAAACGCGAGAAACGTAGTCAGCCCTAGTAGAGTGACCCCGGAAACCCAGTGTAATTCGCGCGGCGACCCGTAGATCTTGTAGTAGGCGATGCGCGCCATGTGCATCAGGACCAGCGCGATCATCATGTTGGCGCCCACCGCGTGGATGCGCTGGATGAGCCAGCCCATCGGGACGTTGCTCTTGATGAACGTCACGGAGTCCCACGCCTGGGCCGGGTCCGGCTTGTAATAGATCAGCAGCAGCATGCCCGTAAAGACCTGGATCATGAACACCACCAGCGACAGGCCGCCCAAGCAGGCCGCCCACCCGAGCGTGCGCGGAACCCACTTCTTGGTCAGGTTCTTCTCGATGACCGGCGTAATGTGATACCGGTTGTCCAGCCCGTCGTAGATCGACCTCAGCAGCTTCATATCCGTACTCTTTCCATCGCCGGGCAGGGGGCGGTCAGGTCAGCTCGAGCAAGTCGTCGGCGACCGCGAATTCGACCCGCTTGAGAGGGGCGTTCACGGGACCGCCGGTGGGCTCACCGTTGTCGTTGAAGGTGGCCCCGTGACAGGGGCAGAGGAAGGAGTGCGAGGCAGTGTCCCATTGCACGACGCACCCGAGGTGGGGGCAGGCCCCGTCGAACGCGCGGACCTGGTCGCCGATGCGGATGACCACGATCTGGCGACCCATGTGTTCGCCCCAGGCCGCGCCGCCTTCCGGCAGCTCACTCAGATCCACCTTCATCGCATCCTGTTGGCGCAGCGATTTCGGCAGGCGCAGAAACGACACGACCGGATACCCGACCGTCCCCACCGTGACGACCGCCATCCCCCCGATCGCAACCTGACAGAAACGCCGCCGCCCTTTGTCGGCCGGCGGCTGGTCCGGTTTTTCGCGCGTGGGTTTACTCATTCCAGATTCCACCTTCGCTGCTGACCTTCGAGCAAGAGTTCGGCGGCGCGCTTGTAATGCCCCAGCGCCGCATCGACATCGCCCAACTTCTCCGCCACCCGCGCGGCGATATACAGCACGCGGGCGTCGTTGGGGCGCTTACGGAGCCATTCACGGACCTGCTCGGCGGCTGCCTGGAGCTCTTCGCCGCCGCGCCGGATCTGAATGTGGATCAACCCGAGCGCGGCCTCCAGCGATTCCGGTGCCCGGTCGAGGGCGCGGCGGAACTGCGTCTCCGCTTCTTCCAGGTCGCGCTGGATCAGCAAGCTGTTACCCAGCCCGATGCGGGCCGGAACACAATCCGCATGCAGCGCCAGCGCGTCTCGATAGGTGCTGATGGCCAGCTCTTCGCTGCCGCGCCGGGCCAGTTGTCGCCCGAGTGCGGCCAGACGCACAGCGCGCACATGTGCCGCGGGCAGGGCGGGCTGCGTGGTCGCCGCCCGCCGGCGGTTGAATTCCGGCTCCGAAAGCTGCCCCGCCAGATACATCAGCGTGTCGGCCACGATGTCCTGAAAGTCCAGCGGATAGCCGGCACAGGGCAGGGCGACGATCCCATCGCCGCCGATGACCACCAGGCTCGGCAGCACCACCACGCGGTAGGCCGCATAAGCCCGCCGCTGGGGATCGTGCAGGATCGGCAAGGTCACCCCTTTCTGCTCGGCGTCGCTGCGCAGGTCCATGGCTGACGCCGGCTGCGTTACGATCAGGTAGACCGCGGCACCGAACTGGGCCATGCCCGGACGCGCGAGGAGGGTCGCGACGTCCTTGCTCGCGGCAACCGAGTTCGCGTTGAAGAGCTCGCCGAACAACAGCACCACCGCGCGACCGCGCAGCTCGGCGAGGTGAACGGTCTCACCACCCAGGGTCGTCAGCGTCAGGTCGGGGGCCGGAGTGCCTCGGGACACGAGTGAGTCGGCCCGGGCTCCGCCGGCGCACAAACCGACCATCACCAACAGCGGCCAGCAGACGCGGCGGCCAGCGTGCCACCGCTTCCGAGTCGCGTCCTCAGGCACGGTCTTGGGCGAAATGGTCATCGGTCTGTTTCCGTTGTCAGGCCCGCGTTGGACAAACTGCTCTTCTCCGCCGGCGAGCGCGAGTACGTCTGCTCGTCGTGGCACGCCGGCGCGCAGCGGCCACCCGTGGGCAAGGCCGTGAAGTTGATCTCCATCTCCCAGCCGCCAGAGCCAAAGGGCACGGTCTCGCTCATGTGGAATGGTCGCTTCGAGGCATGGACCTCGTGACACGCGCGGCACGTGCGGCCCTTTTTCTCCCTGTTGACGTGGACAAAGTGCAGGTTTCGCTCCCCGTCCCTGAAACCGGTGACGCCGTACCCGTCCGCTTCCGTCACCATTTCCTGCCGGTGACACGCGAAGCAAAGCTGGTAGGTATGGAGATCAAAGGGGGCATAGAACAGCTTGGGATATTCCTCAATCAGAAGTCGATAATGTGACGACGCGTGCGGGTTGTGGCAGGCCGAACAATCGGCGCGCCGGATCGGGCCATGATGATTCGGGTTGTTTTTCAGAAGCTGGGCCATATTTGTCAGCTTGCTACCGTCCTTCGCCGCCAGCGGCTCCGCATGGCACGACAGGCAGAGACTCATGGTCGGCTCCGCCAGCAGCGCGGGCAGCGGCCCGCCATGTCCCAGGTGACAGGTGTCGCACGCTTCGTCCGTTTCGAGCGCGCCATGGACGTGGCCGGCCGTCTCGGTGAGCCGCCGGATCGTATCATGCTCGTGGCAGGAGAAACAGAGTTGCGGCGCGGGCTGTCGCAACTGCGCGGGATGATCGGACGCGTGCGGATCGTGGCACGCCGTGCAGCGGCCTTTGCGCACCGGCGGATGCACGTGGCGCAGGCTGTCCAGGCCGGACACCACATCGGCGTGGCAGAACAGGCACAGCTCCTCGTCCGGCCTAGCCAGCAGCTTTGGATGCCACGACGAGTGGGCCTCGTGACAGAGAACGCAAGCCCCGGCGTCGACGGGCCCGTGAACATGCTTCTTGCTCCTGAACTCCTCGGCCGGATGACAGTGGAAGCACAACTTGCTCGCGGGGTCGTCGATCAACATGAAGCGGTGATTGCTCCCGTGGGGGTCGTGGCAGCCCGTGCAGTCTCCGTCGGCTACCGGTTCGTGGACATATGTCCGGTTGGTCTGAACGTGGCAGAACGTGCAGAGCTCGTCCTGGGGGACCGTGAGCGTGAACCGATGGGCCGCTGGGTTCGTGAGCTGGTGACAGGCTGCGCACTTCCGCTGCGCCGTTGGTCCGTGCAGCACTTTTCCGGCGAGGATCTCGCCGTGGCACGCCGACGTCACACAGCTTGCCGCCACGCCCGCCTGGCGCGGCGCGGCGGTTTGGGCCGCGGCCAGATCACGCGTCACCAGCGTAGTCACGGCCAGCAGTACCAGGCAACGAAGGGCCATCGAAGCTCCTCGGCGTTCGGCCCGACCCCTCGGAGTCTGCGCCGAATCGCAGAGTTAAGGTCGGGTGGGACAAGAGTTTAACGACGGGCGGTCACTTCCCCAAGATGGGGAGAGGGTAGCTACTCGCTTTGTGCGCGCCTAGTGCTCGCTGCGCCACGTGCCGATCCGCCTGGGCCTAAACCTGGCTCGCCATGCCGGAGTAAGGAACGTGGCCACAGAACTCACTTCGGCCGCGATTCTAGCCGGAGGAGGCGGTCTGGATAAGAGCGGGCGGCGAGATTTGCGGGTAAGCGGCGCGCGTGTCCGTAAGCGGTTCCGGCGGGTTATTTGTGTGCCCAGCTTGCGGCGTCAGGTCTGCGCAGCGGCGCAGAAAAAAACAGCGACTCGCGCCGCTGTTCGTTACGGACTCGCAAAAGCGGGTGATGGGATTTGAACCCACGACATTCACGTTGGCAACGAACATCGCCGACCGCTGTTTCGGCTCGAAAGCCTTGTTCCACGTGTAGTTTAGCTCGATCACGTCGCGTTCATCCGAGACCTCGTCAGGAGTCACGACACGGGCGTCTTGGCCGAGATCGTCCGGGAGAAAATGCTCGACGGGTCCCGACCAACGCTTCGGCTCCCGGCGCTGCCCACCCGGACTCGCCCAAATCCCATCTTCATCCCGCACCCAGAGGGGCTCGCAGTCGTCGAGCCCATGGCGCCCACGGACGCACAGCGTCAGGAAGCGGTTCCAAACCGTCTGGTTCGCGATTTCCGCCTCGAAATCCTCCGTCGGCACGATGGTGAGCGACTCCTCGGCTACGTGACATTCACGACCGTCGAGGAAGCGAACGAGCGGTGGGTCGCCATCCACCGCTACCTGGCCGAGACCGACGGGCGAGCGCAGGCAGAGTCCTTTGCGGAACATATGGCACTCCAGTAGTCCGTCCGACGTGGCGGGTTTTCTCACGACCAGCGTAGTGGGCAGGCGGCACCGGCGCAACAATCGCCCATGGCTGGAACGAGGCCACGCGAGACGCCTTCACGTAAGAACCACGGCGTTTTGTGTTATTCTCTATTGGAGGGGATATTAACCATCAGCCCTTGGCTTCCTCCGCCGACCGCCGGCGACGCATCTACGCTGTCCCGCCGGGCTGCTCCTCTTGCCATCGAACATCCACGTGCCTTGGCGTTAGCGCCGGGCGTCGCCTTCCCCTTTGACTCATGGAGGTTCTACATGAAGACCGAATCGTTCCGCGCCCAGCTCGCGGACTACGTCCTGTCCGGACACGCGTTCCTGCACTGCCCGACCACCGAGAAGACCCGCCTCATCGCCGAACTCGAGGTTCTCGCCGAATCCCCGCCCGA
>SDBV01009868.1_pt1 | contig 12601 bp, 12 predicted proteins | sample 2277081 | NCBI WGS metagenome assembly SDBV01 (sample SAMN10402039, study PRJNA504765) | marine sediment metagenome | isolation source: marine sediment core GS10_PC15, 223 cmbsf | place: Arctic Ocean: Southern Knipovich Ridge | collected 2010
GGTAGATGGTGAAGATGACCAGAACGGTGATCAGGACCTTGGCCCAGATGGGGATCCGGATGAACCAGTTCAGCAGGGCCTGTTTCCAGCGTTCCGGAACCCAGTGGGTGAAATATCCCAGGGCCATGATCATGAAGACCAGCCGGTAGTTCCAGAGTACCTCCGGAATGATCGAAACGTTGAATTCGCGGGTCACCTGGCGGATGAGCTGGTTGGCCTTTTCCATGGATTCTGAACGGAACCAGATGCGGGTGAAGGTGATGAAAAGGAAGGTGTTGAGGATCTTCCAGAACCTGGCAGCCCAGTGTTTGCTCTTTTCGTAGGGACTGATCCTTTTCCAGAGCTTGTAAACCACCAGTCCCACTCCGTTCAACCCGCCCCACACCAGGAATTGCCAGCTGGCACCATGCCACAATCCTCCCAGCAACATGGTAATCATCAGGTTCACATCGGTCATGATCCTTCCCCTCCGGTTCCCCCCCAGCGGGATGTACAGGTAGTCCCTCAACCAGCTGGAAAGGGAGATGTGCCATCGTTTCCAGAAATTCCCCACACTGGTGGCCTTGTAGGGAGAATTGAAGTTCCTGGGAAGACGGAATCCCAGCAACAGCGCCGCTCCTATGGCGATGTCGGTATAACCGGAAAAATCCACATAAACCTGCAGTGAATAACCGAACAGGGCCATCAGGTTCTCAAATCCTGAAAAAACGGTTGGATTGGCAAAGACACGGTCGATAAAATTCAGGGCCAGGTAATCACCGATCACCATTTTCTTGAACAGACCCTTCAGGATCAGGAACAGGGCATACCCGAATTCCTGGTATGAAAGGCTGTACCGTTTATAGAGCTGGGGAATAAATTCGGAGGCGCGCACTATGGGACCGGCCACCAGCTGGGGGAAAAAGGAAACATAAAACCCGAAATCGAGGATGTGTTTCACAGGATCGACCTTCCCGCGGTATACATCCACTGTATAGGATATGGTCTGGAAAGTATAGAAGGATATGCCCACTGGAAGGAGGATCATAGAAACATCGAAATGGGTGCCTGTGAGCCGGTTGGACCAGAGGGCCAGGTGATTCATCACCCCGATGTCCAGGTTAAAAAGGGCGTTGACCGTATCCACAAACAGGTAGGCATATTTGAAGTAGGAGAGCATGAACAGGTTCACAAGCACGCTCATGATCACCCCGAATTTTTTCCACCTTTTCCTGCGTGAATAATGGATCAGGTTCCCCAGGTAAAAATCCGAAACGGTTGAAAAGACCAGGATCAGGAAGAAGAGTCCCGATGTTTTCCAGTAGAAAAAGAGGCTGACAGCAAAGAGGAAAACATTCCTGGCGGCGCGTTCTTTGTAAATAATGGAGTAGACAAGCAGTACAACTGCATAGAAGAGCCAGAAGAAGAGCCGGGTGAAGATCATCGGCTTTTCGGGATCAAAGAGAAATATATCCAACAGTATCTGGATCAATGTTATCTGGGTTGGTTTGTGTATTTGTTGTATTCCAGCATCAGTGCATTGTAAAACATCTCTGCTACCAGGTTGATCCCCAGGTTGGTGAAATGTATATAGTCGGTGCGTGCAAGGGGTGGCTCGGTGTGGACAAAGGAGGGCATTGAGTTTCTTCCTCCCATGGCCTCATAGAGATCCCAGAATGCAAATCCGCTTTCAAGGGTTGCAAATTTCAACGCATCCCGGATGGATTCCAGACCAGAATAGGTATGAAAAACCCCCCTTTTCCGATGCGACATATCCGCTGGTCCAATCACAATGATGGGAACACCCGGACAGATCTCTTTGTAGAATTGCAGCTCTTTTTTAAATGCCCGCTGGTAGTATCCGGGGTTCATATAGGGTACTACATTCCCCCCGAATTGCAGCAGGATCAGACCTGGCGAGAGGATTTCCATCATGGATTGCTGCTGCTCCCGGTTCATCTTCGTAAATATGAGGCCCGAACCACCCCGCATGGCAATATTGTCCACCTGCAGTCCACTGTCTGATTCAAAGGAGATCCCATAGATCCTTCCTCCTTCCGGCAGGTCCAGGAATACCTTTAAATCTTTCACCATACCATGATGTCTGTAATCCACCACACTGAAACCATCAGAAATATGCTTCAGGGTATCAGCGATGGTGTCATTTACCTGAAACACCACCGAGGCACTGTCAACGTATGAGTGCAGAAAGATCCTGATGCGATCACATTGTCCTCCACGGCGGGAAGTGTTAAACCGGTAGTGAAGCATTGGCCACTCCCGGTCCGTTGCCAGGGGAACCGATGCAAAAGCGCCCATCACACCATAGGAGTTATGTTTGATGGTGGAATCTCGTTTCCCAAAGAAAGTGTACCTCAGCCACTCTCCCCTCTGGTCCTGCTTATAGGCCATGCTGCCCCAATAGAGTGGAATGGCCTGGACAAGACCGATCCCTGTTCCCCCGAAATGCTGCTGAAGCCGGTACCTGATCAATGCAGTCATCCGGTCATTCTCTAACTGTGAATCGCCAAAATGGAGTATCCTGGTCCGCCTGGAAATCCCGGCCTTTTGATCATCCAGATCATGGAAGAAGGGGTATAGTAAATTCGATCCCCCCATTGCAAATTGAATCCTGTATACCGATTTTTGAAGACTGTCTTTGTTTGCCGGGGTAATGGCAGGTTTTGTGGGTGTGGGTGTGGGTACACTCTCGGTTGGCATAAAAAGATCAACCACCGGGTCTGCTTCCGGATCGTCGGTGACAAAGGATTCAGCCAGGAGTTGTTTCACGTTCTCTGACTTATCCAGGGTATCCTTGCGGAATATGTCATTCAAGTTAATGAAATTGACCCGGTAGTCGCCTGAGACACCAATTCCCTGTTCGGGTATAAGGAGTGCAACAATGTACAGCAGCAGCAATACCGCCGCAAAGAATATGAAGGTCCGGATTGGCTTCATATAATGGGTTTAATCCTGATCACCTGTCCGGGCCGGATCGCTGAAGAATTGGTAATGTTGTTCAGTCTGGCTAAACCGGTCTCTGTGGTACCCGGATATCTTCGGGCAATCTCCCACAGGGTGTCTCCCCGCTTTACCACATAGGTGACATAATCACCCGACCCTGTAGGGGTGGGAGTTGAAACTGCGGAGGTCTGAGTGGTTCCCCCGTTCACGGTTGATGAGTTGCCGGAGGATGTGGGAACCGCCCTTCCGGCAAACTGCTGCTTCTGAGAAAAGCTCATGTTGCTGACCTCCCTGTAACGGGCTGATTTTCCCTTGGGTTTGTAAACCACCAGTTTCTGCCCGGTCCTTATCATGTTCCGGCTGATGTTGTTCCAGTACCGCAAATCGGAAGCCCTTACATCATACCAGTCAGCTATATATCCCACATTGTCGCCCGAATGCACCGTATAATAAAGCTTGTCGTATTTATCTGCCGGGAGATCCACCTTGTACCCGGATGAATACCTGAGGGGAGTGGCCACCATTTTTCCCGGGTCAAAGAAAACCGAATCCTTATAGGTGTAAATGCTATCCTGCAGATCAATGAAGCTGGCTGTCTTTTCAATGGGTATCTTGATCGAATACCCTCGTTTTGCGGTTGCCGGCACCACATCCTGTCTGTACTGGGGGTTCATATCGCGCAATTGATGGATGGGAATCCCGAGCACTTCTGAGATCTGTTTCAGGTGCACCTGTTCATGTACCACCAGCGTGTCGGTATACCTGGGCAATGTTAGCGGGGCACTGCCAAGCAGATGTTCGGAATGGTAATTCATGGCATAGGTTGCTGCAATGAATGCAGGAACGTACCCCCGTGTTTCCCTGGGTAAAAAATAGTATATCTCCCAGAAGGTGCGTTTTCCACCCGACCGACGGATGGCTTTGTTCACATTTCCGGGCCCGCAGTTATAAGCGGCAAGGGCCATGGTCCAGTCACCATAGATCTCATAAAGGTCCACCAGGAACCGTGCAGCCGCATGGGTGGAAGCAACCGGATCCCGCCTTTCATCCACCAGGGAGTTGATGGTAAGTCCGTAATGCTTGCCTGTACGGTACATAAATTGCCAGGTACCCACTGCACCTGCACGTGAAACCGCCCTGGGATTCAGGGCCGACTCAATGATGGAAAGGTATTTCAGCTCGTAGGGGACTCCGTAATAATCAAAGATCTCTTCAAAGATGGGGAAGTAGTATTCGGATAGTCCAAGCATGATCCGCACCTGTTCCCTTCTTTTCCTTGTATACACATTGATATAATTCTTGACAATCCTGTTGTAGGTCAGATCCACCACCGAGGGGATTTCAGCGAGGCGCTGCAAATAGACCGAGTCGGAAAAATCGGGGATCAGGGTATCGGCTTCGGGAGAGTAATCATCCACAGCATTCTCCAGCGATTGGTTCACATACCACAGGTTGAGCAGGCTGTCCAGATTATCGCCCGTCTTCAGTGCTACCTCACCCTCCATGGTAAAAGCATCAATACCTGTGGTTGGATCAAAGGGTTGAATGCTATCCGGAATGGAAATCTGGCCTTCTAGAAGTGGCACAATAAACATCATGAATACCACGATCATTATCGTGATTCCTTTTTCGCTTTTCTTCTCCATCATCTTCCTTTTAAATCAAATCTGCATGTGAGCCCGTAAACCTGACCTGAACCGGTGGATGGTATCATCATGGGTTGCAGGGAGGGAGCAACACGGAGGGAAAGATTGTCATTGACATCCCAGCTGTAGAGCTGGGCATCCACATAGGCATCCACTATCTGCAGGGCGTATACAGCAATCAGTCCAATATAGCTGAGTTCCATGTTCCTGCGCCAGCCCCGGACGTATCTTTCGTGGTCGTCGTCCGGTGCAAGGTTATAATCGATGATTGCCTGACGGTAATTTTTTGTATTATATACTATGGCATATACAACGCCTCCCAGTGCAGCATATACAATGGGAATTTTAAAATATTTTTTGTTGTAGCCCTGACCAAGGCCCGGAAGCACAAGTGAATACATGATGGCCTTTGAGGCTGAGTGGCTGAAATCTGGTTGTTCGACCAGAAGCGTATCGGCAAGGCGCATGTCCCTCTCAGGGATCCCTGCAATTGAATCATATACCAGGCCAGCAGCAATTGAATCAGATTCCCGGCCAGCAGCAATTGAATCAGATTCCTGGCTGAAGGCCGGAAAAACCAGTACAACAGTAAGAAACATCACCTGAATGATCCTGTTCATTTACCCGGTTTATCGAGTATGCTTACAATGCGTTGCAAGTCCTCATCAGATTTAAAGGGTATAACGATGCGTCCTGTTCCTTTACTGCTTCGCTTAAACTCGATGGTAGCACCAAAATAGTGGGATAGGTGCTCCCTGAGATCTTCGTAGTCTGACCGTTGTTCCGTATCCGCAGTTTGCGTGGTTGTGTCATCCATCTTCGCCCGCTGAGCCAGAGATTCAACTTTCCTGACTGAAAGATCCTGTGAAAGGATTTTGCCAAATACATCCAGCTGCAGCTTCTTATCCTCAATGGCCAGGAGTGCCCTGGCGTGTCCCATGGATATCTTTTTTCCACGGATGGCTGTCTGGATCTCCGCCGGAAGATTCAATAACCTCAGGTAATTGGCGATGGTGGCCCGCTTTTTACCTATCCGGCCACTCAGGCCTTCCTGGGTAAGGCTGAATTCCTCGATGAGGCGCTGGAAGGAAACGGCAATCTCGATGGCATCCAGGTCTTCCCGCTGGAGGTTCTCCACAAGCGCCAGTTCCAGCATACTGTCGTCTCCGGCCTCACGCACATATGCCGGGATTCGCCTTAATCCAGCCTTCTGAGCAGCCCTTAGCCGCCGTTCACCTGTGATAAGCTGATAGGAGGAATCCTCAGCTCTCCTCACGGTAATGGGCTGTATGATGCCGTGTTTTTCCACCGAGATCACCAGTTCATTCAGTGTTTCCTCATTAAAAGAGGTACGCGGCTGGAACGGGTTCATTGAGATGTTCTTTAAAGGGATCTCACTGACCGCCGAAGGGGATTGGAGCAGCGGTCTGTCCTGATCTTCAGAAACATCAATCAATGCCCCCAGTCCTCTGCCCAATGCGTTCTTTTGTGCCATAAGGGTGTATAAATTAATCCATTACTTTTTCTTCCTGCTTCAACAGGGTTTCTTCATTCTTCTGCAGTATCTCCCTGGCCAGGTTCAGGTAGCTGACAGCTCCCCTGGATTCTGCATCATAAAGGACTGCCGGTTTTCCAAAACTCGGAGCTTCACTGAGCTTGATATTCCGCTGGATGATGGTTTCAAAAACCATCCGCTGAAAATGCTTCCTCACCTCTTCCACCACCTGGTTGGCAAGCCTCAGCCGGGCGTCATACATGGTCAGTAGAAAGCCTTCAATCTCCAGGTCGGGATTGAGACCCCGCTGTATAATATTGATGGTATTCAGTAATTTACCGAGTCCTTCCAGCGCAAAATACTCACACTGGACAGGGATGATCAACGAATCGGCGGCTGTCAATGCATTCACAGTGAGCAAACCCAGGGAAGGGGAACAATCGATCAGTATGTAATCGTACCCCTCCCTGACCTGATCGATGACATTTTTCATAATGTATTCCCGTTCATTCATGTTCAGCATCTCAATCTCCGCTCCCACAAGGTCAATATGAGAGGGGATCAGGTCGAGGTGACTGATCTCGCTGTTCATAATGATTTTTTTGGGATCGGCATCCTCGATCAGGCATTCATAGATACTTGTTGTTACCTTTTTAAGATCAAATCCGGAACCGGAAGTGGCATTGGCCTGCGGATCTGCATCAATGATCAGCACCTTTTTTTCGAGTACAGCAAGGCTTGCTCCAAGATTGATTGCTGTAGTGGTTTTCCCCACGCCTCCCTTCTGATTCGTTATTGCAATTATTTTACCCATCGGCCTTTTTGTTTATTGAGGATTGGATTTTATAAAACAGGATTCAAATTTACTATTTTCGGGTAGCCCGCTATTTTTACCCATTTCGTTATTGTAAACAATGATTTTCCATTTATAAACACCTTTTCAACATTTTCTATGAATAACTTCCTAAGGTGTTAGGTTCCAATACTGCAAAGATAGAATAAAGAATGCGAGGAGATAGATTTTCTTATCTTTGAAAATCAGTAAAATGAAGGACATGAACAAATCGAACTGGATAGTCATTGTAAACAGGACTGCAGGAGGCGGCAAAACGGAAAGGGACTGGCCCGTCATCAATAAATTACTGGAAAAACACGGGATCCGGTTCGAACCTCACTTTACCAAACGCAGGTTGCATGCTTCGGTCATCGCCAGGAATAAAATAAGGGAAGGATATTCCAGGATTATTGTGGTGGGGGGTGATGGTACCATGAACGAGGTAATCAACGGTGTATTTGCCCAGGGGAGGATCCTTACCACAGAGGTGATGCTTGGAATGATATCGGTGGGTACCGGGAACGACTGGGCACGGATGTTCAACATCCCGGCTGATTATGAAAAGGCCATACTGACCATCAAACAACAGAAAACCTTTATCCAGGATGCAGGCCTGGTGAATTACGTGAAGAACGGAAAGGAATGGAAGCGTTATTTTATCAATATTGCCGGAATGGGCTTTGGCGCCAGGGTAGTGGAACGCTCTAACCGCATGAAAGACAAGGGAAAGAGCGGCCAGCTGCTTTACTTTTACAACATCTTTTTCAGCCTGATCAGCTACAGGGCACTGAAGGCTGAAATCGATATTGACGGCAAGACCATGGACCGCAGCATCTTTTCCATGAACGTGGGGATCTGTAAGTACAATGGGGGAGGTATGATGCAGGTTCCGCATGCCATTGCTGATGACGGCCTTTACAGCATTACGCTGATCAAGAAAATAGGCAAACTGAATGTGCTGGCCAACATGAAGCGTCTCTATAACGGCAGCATTGTCAACCATTCCAAGGTGGAAACCTATACTGCCCGTTCTCTGCAAATCAATGGCCCCAAACGCCTGCAGATTGAGACCGACGGAGAATCACTGGGACACGGTCCCGTTCAGTTCCGGATCATTCCCAGGAGTGTCACAGTGATCTCGGGCGAACTGACAGCCTGAAGCTAGCGCGTTGTCAGCTTGATCTCAAATAATTTAGGCCAGTATTTCCCGGTTACAAAGACCCTGTCTTTTTCACTGTCCCAGGCAATGCCATTCAGAACATCGGTGGTTGATTTTCTGTCGGCAGGTTTCAGTATTCCTTTCAGGTTGATCCGGCCCTCTACCTTCCCCGTTTCCGGATCAATGATCACTATCTCATCGGTATGGTAGCGATTGGCCCAGATCTTTCCGTTGATAAACTCCAGTTCATTCAGGCTTTTAGCAGGACCTTTGTTATGGTACACCTCTATCTGGCGGATGACGGTAAACATTTCGGGGTCAAGGAAATATATAACATGGGTTCCATCACTCATGATCAGCTCCTTCCCGTTGTGGGTGAGTCCCCATCCCTCCCGGTTCTGATAGTAAATTTTCCGGATCTCTTCGAAGCTCGATTTATCATAGATGAATCCCACCTGCGACTTGTAGGTAAGCTGGTAGATCTGCTCACCCAATACAGTGATGCCCTCACCGAACAGTGCCTGGTCCAGGATCCTGATCTTTGATACCTCTCCGCTCTCAAGATTAACCCGTCGAATCGAGGAGGTTCCGTAGTTGCCGGTCCCCTCATAGAGCCATCCGTCCACATACTGCAATCCCTGCGTGTAAGCTGCCGGATCGTGTGCATACTCATTCACAATCCTGTATTTGTATTCCCGGGGTTCAAGGTCTGATAAGAAGGTGATCTGCCTGCTCTGGTTCTCGGTGTTCCCTCCGGGGAAAAATACTTTTAACCGGAGTGCCGATTTCCCGGTCTTTTGTCCGGCCGTTGCAAGGGTGGTCTCCAACGCTCCCCGGGAAGCCTGGGTGAGTTCCCCATCCAGTGTTTGCTTCCAACTGCCGCCCAGAAAAACCTGCACCGAATCGACAGAAATGGTATCAGGGTAATCCAGCCGGATGCTGATATCATCTCCCAAAGCGATGGTCAGGGGTTTGTCCGGCCGGACCAGGTTGGTGATCCTCTTCGGTGCCGGCGTGCGATTGGTGTTTCTTTCTGAGACTCCATTCCGGGGACCGCAGGCAACCCCGGTCAGCAGCATGGTACACAACAGGAATGATCCGGGAAGCTTCCTCATGGGTATTGATTTACTGGCCAAACAACCTTTTTAAAAAGGAACTCTTCCCCGGGAGCCTCTTTAATTCATCTTCAATGTTGGGTTTTTCATGGGGATTGATCATCTGGTAGATCTCACCCCAGCCATGCAACCCGCCTATATTCCTGTCATCGATAAACAGATCGGCCTCTATTTTCCTGCTGGAATACTCTTCGTCAAACTCCTCCTCCGGGTAACTTTTGTTTACTGCATAGAATTCAATGCCATTCTGACGACAGAATTCTACGGCCTCGTCCAGCTCCTTTCCCGAACGATAGGTCCACAGGATAAGCTGGTGACGCTGTTTCTGAAGAGCCCTCAGGGTGTCAAAAGCAAAAAGGATCTCTTTCCCGATTTCAGGATATTTGTGCTCTACGATGGTGCCGTCAAAATCAACGGCGATTTTCAGGGGTAATAGCATAGTTGAACGGGTCTGGGTAATTCGTTCAAAAATACAAAAACCTCTTAAAAGAGATCATCCACCGATAAATATCTTTCACCCGTATCGTAATTAAATGTGAGGATGGTGGATGTTTTGTCAACGCTTTCCAGCAAAACAGCCACAGCCGCCAGTGAAGCACCCGAGGAGATGCCTCCGAACAAACCTTCCTTCTCAGCAGCCTGCCTGGTAAAATCAAAGGCGGATGCTTTCTCCACCGGAATGGTGCCATCCAGCAGGGAGGTATCCAGGTTGCCAGGTATAAATCCGGCCCCGATCCCCATGATTCCATGCGGACCTGGCTCCCCGCCACCGATGACAGGAGATTCGGCAGGTTCCACTGCGTAAACTTTCAGATCGGGCATCTTCTGTTTCAGGATCCTGGACACACCGGAAATGTGTCCCCCGGTTCCAACACCGGTAACCAGGTAATCAATACCACCGGGGAAATCCTGCAAGATTTCCCGGGCGGTGGTGATCTCATGGACAGATGGGTTGGAAGGATTGTCAAACTGGGAAGGAATCCAGCTGTTTTCTATTTCACCGGAGAGTTCCTCTGCTTTCGCCATGGATGCTTTCATGCCCCCCTCCCTGGGAGTGAGCACAATTTCCGCACCATAGGCTTTCAGAATATTTCTTCGTTCCACCGACATGGATTCAGGCATCACCAGGATAATCCTGTACCCTTTTACTGCAGCGACCATGGCCAGTCCGATCCCTGTATTGCCCGATGTGGGTTCGATGATGGTCGAACCAGGTTTCAAAACACCCTGCTGTTCTGCATCCCTCACCATACCAAGGGCTATCCTGTCCTTGATGCTCCCTCCCGGGTTGTTCCTCTCCAGCTTCACCCATATATTCTCTGCACCCGGGTAGAGTTTATTCAACCTCAAATGGGGTGTATTTCCAATGTCCTCTAATATATTTTCGTATTTCACTCGTAAATATTTTAAGTTATTTAATTGGTCTCGTGAACCCCGGAGGGCTCAGCGAAGCTAAACTTACCATAAAAAATTATTATCATACCTGTTTTGAAAATTATGTAATAATTTTTATGGACGTTTCATGGTATTGCTCGTTTTTAAATAACAAAATCAATGGGTGCCTTGAAATCTTTGCTGTCCTTTACCACCACCCGATGATGCCGGTAGACAACTGAGTGGGGTATGATACTTTCAGTGATCCAGGTATTCCCCCCCACCACCGTGTGGTGACCGACCACAGTATTGCCGCCCAGGATGGTGCTCCCGGCGTAAATAACCACATGTTCTTCGATGGTGGGATGCCGCTTGGTCCGGGCCATACTCTTTTCAACCGTTAGCGCACCCAGGGTTACCCCCTGGTAAATCTTAACGTGTTTTCCGATCTCGGCTGTCTCCCCGATCACAATTCCCGTTCCGTGGTCGATGAAAAAAGGTGATGCAATGTGCGCCCCGGGATGGATATCAATCCCTGTTTTCTCATGGGCATATTCAGACATTACCCGTGGAAGCAAGGGGACTTTGAGCCCATGCAGAATATGAGCCATGCGGTAGACAGCAATGCAGTAAAATCCCGGATAGCAGAGAATGATCTCCTCCAGACAGCTGGAGGCCGGATCGAACTGGGTAATGGCCTCTGCATCTGCCACCATCTGTTCAAAGGCCTCAGGAATCCGGGAAAAGAATGCTTCCACTACCTCTTCGGGGGAGAGCTTCAGGGACGTCCGGATGGAGTATAACAACTCCTTCAGCTTAATGGCACAGCGATCTATTTCAATGGCGATCTCACCCGGGTCCACAACGCAGTTCCGTTTGATGGGAAAGAGTGTATGGATCAGGTTCTCCACGAAATCATGGGTCTGGACCATGGACGGAACATCCATGCAATAGCTTGTATTGAATTCGCTCAGCCTTTCGGCAAAAGCCTTGTTCATATCTGCCATAGTTAACGAATAAGGAGGTTTAAAGCGATGCTCCACTACTTGTAAACCCGCATCTGTAGTAAAAGGTTCAGAAGAGAAAGAATAATATAGGTTAAAACCACCAGGGATAATCCTGACAACCCGGTGAGCAGGAGGATCACAGCTGAAACCACAATGAGCAGGTAACGGATCAGGTTGTCTCTGATCCTGAAATGGTTGAACTTCAGGGTATACATGGGCACAGGCAGGATCATATGGAATGCCATGATAAGCATGATGGCCCACAAAAAGAAAATATTCAGGGAAGTGCCGAAGACCTGTCCGTCCTTCATGATCTGCCAGAACAGGCCTGTCCAGAACAGGGCATGGGCCGGAGTGGGCAAACCGTGAAAAAATTGTCCGCCGGCATTTCCCACATTAAAACGCGCCAGCCTGATGGCCGAAAACACGGGCACGATCAGCACCGATCCCAGAAAGATCCACTGGAGAACAGGGTTCAAAGAAGCGACACCGGCATCCTGGTAAAAGAAAATGTTTTTAAAAATGGTGTAGATAAATACGGCCGGCAGCACACCAAAAGTAACCATATCGGCCAGTGAATCAAGCTGTTTCCCCGTTTCACTATTGGCATTCAGCAGCCTGGCAAGGAATCCATCCAGAAAATCAAACAATGAGGCTGCCAGCACCAGGTATACAGCGAACTGCCACTGACCTTCAAGGGTGAGGACAATGGCGGCAGTGCCACAGGCCAGGTTGAGCAGGGTCAGCAGGTTGGGGAGATGTCGTTTCATTCCTCCACGCTCTCTTCTGATTGATACCGCTTCTCAAATTTCCTGAGTGCCCACCGGACAGCCAGGTAACTGACCAGGATCATAAATGGCCATGAAAGATATCCGATAATAGCTCCTGTATACATAACATCAATTTTAATTAGAGTCTGTCCATAAAGTCCGCTGACTGCGTTACGCTCGACTTCCAAATCAGTCATTTACAAAAGTAAACTCCTGATTTTCAGTCTTCGCAAGCCTTGTCAGCGAACTTTCTTGAC
>SDBV01009869.1_pt1 | contig 12600 bp, 16 predicted proteins | sample 2277081 | NCBI WGS metagenome assembly SDBV01 (sample SAMN10402039, study PRJNA504765) | marine sediment metagenome | isolation source: marine sediment core GS10_PC15, 223 cmbsf | place: Arctic Ocean: Southern Knipovich Ridge | collected 2010
CACGGTAGACTATCATTGTGCTTATCTGGTTAGATACCTTTAAATTTACGAAAGTAGATATTACAATTACTGTTACACTTGCGGCTATTGACATTTTTACCGGATATCTACAACCTATATAAAACATTCTGCCAATACTGTAAGCGCAAAACAGTAATATGGCTATCCCGATGTACCCAAGTTCAAACCAAATCTGCAGGTAATCATTATGCAAATTTAACATATATTGAGTTGATGACACAAATATTTCAGGCTTATTGGCTAATGACGGAAATATAGCTTTGGTATTATTCAATCCAACGCCAACCAATGAACCGCCATCCTTTACCATCCCTCTATAGATTTGAGTTCGGGAATAAGCCTTTAAATTGTCAGAACTTGCGAGAAAATCCCACCTGTTACTGTTCTGTATCTCGACAATAACAAATATGCTGAACAAAACCACGATACCTGAGATCACTATGCGTCTTCTTGCAGGAAATATATTCCAAGTAAACCAAATAGCTCCAGCCAAAACCATAAAAGAAATGGCTACTATTGACGCTTTAGAACCGCAATAATAGGAAAACACCAAGATAACACCGGCCATAGGCGCAAAGATCCATCTAAGTTTCCCTTTAACGATCCATGCTGAAACGATAGCAAAAGGCAGCGTTGCTACCATGAACCGTCCGGCAGCATTTTTGTGTCCAAAGAAACTTCCAACACCCCCAGTTACTTTGGAAATGTCCTCGATAATTGGCACATGGTTTGCCACACCGTAAAATTGCAACATTCCGTATAGCCCCACAAGGAATCCAGCGAGAGCCACGGCTATCAGTAAGGGTTTAGGGTTAGTAACTAAATTTACTATAAGAAAGGTTAAGAGAGCACAGCAGGTCCAATGGAGAAGGATTACCATGCCATCGTAGAAGTTGATCGCCCATAAGAGAGATAACGCCCCCCAGGTTAAAAACAAACCTATTGGAAGGGCAACTGAAGGAAATTTAATTTTGTCTTTCTCGTTTCGCAGCATCAACCAAAGAAAGAAAATCAGGGCAACACCCACCTGTATAAAGACAGCTTTTGGCAATTCCATCCAGTGCCACAAAGCTGACGTATGCAGGAAAGGTGTTATAAAAACTATACTTGCTAATGCCCAGGTCCCCATTCAAATGCCTCACATTAAAGGTTAAGATGCCGCTTCAACGACACTATTGGGTGACAAAGGTACGTAGTCCATGTACCATTTAATGGTACCGGTCTGAGCTGCCGATGAACTGAAACTTACTGTACCAATCGGAAGCAAAAATGAAACGTCTTCCACGGTAACAGGATCAATGATAACGAAACCAGCTTGAATCGGTGTGAATGTACTGGTCGTCCCTACGTTCCGATATGAGGTTCCGGCTGCATCATTATCAATCGCAACTGCAGCAGTATTCATATCAACCGTTGCTGATGGATTGGTTGTGGTCATCACCAATTCAGCGTTAGATGAACCGGAAAGAATAGTCGTAATAATGCCTGTGATTTTTGCCCTGACTGGTCCACCAGTAATAACAAATATGGCATCCAGACCGCTTACGACAGCTCCATCGCTTTTCTCAACACAACTTGCCACTGTAGCGGAGGCCAGTGCAATTGAAATCGCTTCAAGGGAATCAGTTGTTCTGTCAAAAGAAGCTGTATCAGAAACGGATGAAAGATATCCTGTAACCGAGTTGCTATGCGTTGAAGTTGAAAAGCTGGAAGCAACTGCAGTCTTAAGAAGCTCGTCAAGATTCTCAGCTTCAAGGGCATCGGTAACTTCAGCCTCAACAGCCGCTGCCTCCGTATTGGTTACAGCTTGTTTAGCATAAGCCATAATAGATTCAGTTTCCGAAACCGCCCCGGCTGCCGCTGCATCGGTTTTATTACCGATAACATCATTGGTGACATCATTCGCAGTCGAATCCGCAGTCGGAACATTCGTTCCATACAGGACCGGCGTGGTTGTCGTAGCCTCAATATTAAAAGGCAATGTGAACAGGGCAAGTGCCCCGAGGATCGCAAGAATTCCCATTATTGAGAAAAGCTGTTTTCTTTTAGTCATGTTAAACACCTCCGTTACTGTTAAGGTTCAAGGTTGTGTCGCGGAGAGATCAAGGCTCCCGCGACATTAAGGTTTAATTATCCAGCGATCCTGGTTGCAAATTCAGCCCTAATTAGCTTAGCTCCCCACAATACGTCAAGCTCCCACATGACCTGCTTGTACATGCGGATCACTTCGAGCCTCATCACGAGGCCTGAAACGGGGTCCTGCATCGTATAGCTGTTCTCGGGAGTAAAGACTTCCTTGAGGGCTTCGTCCGGGGCTCGCATAGCCAAAGCGAAAGCATCGCGATGGAAAACAAGGTTTGCTACGTGGTCGGCCTTAAGGGTAATGGCCGTTGCTGAAGTTGTGATTTCAACCTTAAGAGCAGGAGCAAAAACAATAGTTCCACCATCGCTCACGTCGTCATCACCGGTTGAAATAGCATAGGTCTGATCATCTCCGGCGATCGTAAATACATCGCCTTCTAAGATGGTCCCTGTTCCATCAGACGCAAGGTCAAGAGTTGTTACGCCAACAGCATATCCTGACGCATTAGTGGTTGCACCCGAAGCGGTCCCAGCCGTATGAGTCGGAACATCATCGTCGGCATTCCAATCGACACCAAACTTCCTGCCAATTTCGCCATCGATCTTAACATCGCTACTGCCAACTTTCTCAGCATCGGAGAATTGAGCCAAGGCTAAAGCATTTGCCTCTGCATCAAAATCCAAGACACCGCGTCTATTGCTTCTCGGGCATTTTTGCTGATTGAGAATCTTACGGGCGAGGGTTGCCGAAGTGACTTCAACACCGGCACCAAAAGGCGTAGTTGCAGCCGTACCAGTATATCCAAAAACACCGACATATTCATCGAAAACGCTGTTATTAATATCAACAGCCAACGCCTCGAAGGCCGCGCTCATTTCGAGCGTGATAAAATCATTCTGAGCATTGATCATTCCGAGTTCTTTGTCGGTTAGACCAAAACTGGCTTTCTGCCAGTTACTTAAGGAAATCTGAACGGTTGCTGTGGTTACGTTCCCGGGAGCTTCAGGGTATGGAGCCGGCGCCACTGCTCCACTGGAAATAGTGGCAGCTACCGGAACATCAATGGTTGAACCCTTTTTCCTGGCTTCCATTGAATAGTCAAGGTTTACGAGACGAGTCATGAGTACTCTGGATCGAAGATGCAGGAGCCCACGAGCTAAAATTTTCGGAAGAATTGATGTAAGAGTATTAGTTATTGCCATGTTGACACCTCCTGAAGATAAATGGTTTACATTTATGCCATTCGGGTAAAAGAGATGTAAACATTACGTATCTGAATGTTATTCTGTAACGACTATTTCCCCGCTGGCGATTTTCTCTAAGTTCTGTGAAGCCGCCTGCGTATCTGAAGCGTCAATTGTTTTTCCCGTGAAGGATACTTCTTTTGATCCACCTTTTGCGCCTGATCCGCCTGGACCTGATCGTAAAAGCTGATCTCGTTTTGCATGAGCTTTAACCATAATTTCAACTGCTTCTTCCGGTTCTGCGTAGCCAGAACCCGTAAGTGAGAAAATCTTCTCACCATTCGCGTCCAGACCATATGCTTTTTTGAGGCTATCTTTTTCTTCAATAATGAAACGATGCCCAAATGAGTCATAAGCATGTTCCGGAAGCATGTAGGTTTTATCTCGAATGAAATCGCTGGCATTAAAGATTCCCCTGACAATTTGACTCTTAATTGAATCATCTCTTTCTTTGATCGTGGCATCACGGGAATCAATTTCCTGTTTATGAAGCTTTTCTTTGTCAGAGATTCTCACCTCAAACGATGTGGCAACATTCTGTTTGATCTTTTCGATCTCTTCGGCACCAGGAGTGCCCTTGCTTTTGTAACTCTCGACAAGATTAATGGCTTCGGACGCCTTTGTCAGGTAATCGCCGATATCATCGACATCTGCATCCAGGAGAGGCTGGACCTGTTTTTTAAGCTCTGAGTGTTTTTGTCTATACCCTTTGGCCTCATTCTTGAGTTCGCCTATCCTTATTAATGTAGAATCTCCATTGAATTGTTCTTCTCGGCCACCCGGATGCACGAATATTGGATTTCCATTTTCGACAACGACCTGATCGCTGTCATTCTTTTTCCACGGCATAACTGCCTCCTTTCACTTGGGATTATCCGTCCCGGTTAACTGTTTTACCCTTAAAAAAATTGAATTTAACTATTCATAAAAAAAGATTATCCTTGTAAATTCACATAAGAAAAAGTTATGGTTGACAAAGTATCATAATAAAAAGTTATAATTGTCAAGGAAAAAATCATTAATTTTTTTAATAGGTGAAGAAAAATGGCAAAAAAAGTTTTAAAAGAAGCCCCACCAGAATTGAAATTTAGTGGTTTCGACAGAACTGTAGCATTAAAGAAAATGTGGTTGAGGTTGTTTCCGAAATGTGATTATCATCATCAAAAAACCTGTAACGAAACTGGGATCATTAGGAGCAGATTCTATAAATGGAAACTCAGTGATGAAGTTTTCAATGATGAATACCTGAGAATCTACATGAAAGGGATAAGTGCTGGGGTAACAACCATGAAGATAATCAAATCTACCAGGTCAACGCAAATGATTGTTGAATTGAAAAAGAAATTCTTGCTTCTGTATAATGAAATGAAGCTTAGTCCTTATGAAACATGCAAAGAATTAGGGATATCGGAGCAAACCTTCATAAGATGGAAACGTAAAGATAAAGAGTTTAAAGAAGCATATTCTTTATCAGTTAATGCAAAATGTGCCGCGAAGGGTTTTACGCCAGGCAGGGGACTTCCCGCTGGTGCGGTAGGAAAAGCAACAGCGCAGAGGAAAAAATATGCAAAGATAAAACAGCAAGTGTTTCTCGAATGTTTCAAGGCTACATATTTTAATATCGGTCTCTCATGCGAAAGTGCTGGGATTACACGTAAGACATTCAATAAGTGGATAAATGGAAATCCAGAGTTCAAGGAAGCTTTCGACAGCGCGTTGGAGGGAAAGAAAGATTTCATTGAAGATAACTTAATGAAAAACATTGATTCTGGTGATTCTTCATGTATTATTTTTGCTTCAGAAACAAAGCTTAGAGATCGTGGGTATAATAGAAAGCAGGAAATTGAACATTCTGGGAATTTCGGCGTAATGGTTGTTCCTGGAAAAATCGAAAACGCTCACGACTGGGCATTGAAGGCGACTAAACAACAACAGAAACTTACTGAGAAATCGATGGAAACCGAATATATCAATGAACTTAAAGAATAAAAAAGAAGATCTCAATGTAGTATGGAAGCCACAAAGCGGAAGTCAGCAACTTTACCTTTCATGTCCAATTTACGAAGTTTTATATGACGGAACGCGAGGAAGTCAAAAAACAGATTCAGTTATAATGGATTTTGCTCAAGATGTGGGCGTTGGATACGGACGAGCATGGCGTGGGTTGATATTTAGGAGGACTTATAAGCAGTTAGACGATATTGTTGAAAGAACAAAGAAATGGTTCTATCTGATCTTTCCCGGTGCTAAATATAACGAATCCAAATTTGTCTGGACATTCCCAAGTAAGGAGCAGCTTCTCTTGAGGCATATGGATAATCCGGACGATTATTGGAATTATCATGGTCATGAATATCCTTATATAGTATGGGAAGAACTTACTGGCTGGCCAGATGATAAATGTTATGATGCAATGAAATCATGCTGTAGATCCAGCAATCCGGATGTACCAAGGAAATATCGAGCAACAACGAATCCCTGGGGGATTGGAATGAACTGGGTTAAGCAATATTTTGTTGACCCGGCACCCGCAGGAACGATTATTACAAATGAAGTAGGCGAACAACGCGTTAGAATCCATGGATCAATCCTTGAAAATAAAGTTCTTCTTAAAGCAGATCCCGCATACATTAAAAAGCTTGATTCAATTAAAGATCCGAATAAACGTAAAGCCTGGCGCGATGGAAGCTGGAACATTACGGCTGGCGGTGCTCTCGACGATGTCTGGGACGAAATTAGACACGTAATTGAACCATTCGAAATTCCACACTCTTGGCGAATTGATCGAACATTTGACTGGGGATCTGCGAGGCCTTTTTCTGTTGGATGGTGGGCAGAAAGTGATGGAACGGATGTTCTCCTTGCTAATGACAAAACCCGCTCTTTCCCGAGGGGAACAATTTTTAGGATTTATGAATTTTATGGATGGAACGGTACGGAGAATGAAGGATGTCGAATGTTGGCTTCAGATATTGCAAAAGAAATTATTGTTATTGAAGATTCAATTTCTTTCAAGAAAATTGCTGGAAATTGTTTCGTGCAAAGGGGCCCGGCAGATACTTCAATTTTTGACAAAGAAAATAATATGTGTATCTCTGCAGACATGAAACGTGAAGGCATTTCATGGACACGTGCTAATAAGAGTCCTGGCAGTAGAAGACAAGGGCTTGAAAAACTTAGGAGATTTCTTTCAAATTCCAGCAAGATGCCAATGGAAAAACCAGGGTTACTGATATTTTCAAATTGTAGGCATTTCATTAGAACAGTACCTACGTTGCCAAGGGATAAACGAAACATTGAGGATGTTGCAACTGAAGCGGAAGATCATGTTTACGACGAAGTTCGTTACCGATTATTACAGAAACGCTACAAGGATCGTAAACAAAAGAAATGTAAATAATTTAAGCCCTTAAACTCCGGGAGGTCATTATGAAAACAGAAGAATTGCTAAAAACAAATGAGTTTTATGATAAGCACAAAGGTGATTGGGAATTCTATCAAGCTGCATATCGAGGAACAAAGGCCTTAATCGAATGGGGAGTGTTGAGGCAATTTGAAGATGATATTGAAAACTTCAAGGCTCGGAAAGCGGCCGCATTTGGATTTAATTATACGAAGAGGCTTACAAATATTGTTACTGATTTTTTAAGAGAGGTGCCGTTTGTTGAAGAATTTGGAAATCTGAAAAAAGATGGCCCATGGGGGTTATTCATAAAGGATTGCGATCTTTATGGAACAAATTGGACTAATTTTTGGGGAAGAAAGCGGAGATGGACAAGTGTTTACGGACATTGCGGTATCTTAGTTGATAAGGCCGCTAAGGTTGGTGGCGAAGCTGAAACAATTAAAGATGAAATGGAGAATGGAATTTATCCGTATCTCGCATATTATTCACCACTTCATATTCTCGATTGGAAGTTTGAACGAGATCAAATTACAAACAGGCCTACACTGGTATATCTCAAATTATTCGAAAATGATGATATTGTCAGGATTTGGACTCATGAGAAATGGGAAGTATGGAAATTACCGGAAAAAGGTTCCGAAGATGTCCCAGAATTAATTAAGACCGGAACAAATCCTTTTATAAAGGAAGGAAATGTTGATGGTGGCAAGATTCCATTCATCTGGTTTGGTAATGGCCAGGATGCTGGGGAGATTTGGACGAGTATTTCTGATGTTGCCGATATTGCAATGATTGACGCTTCGATGGTTAGAGACGCCAGCAATGCAGATGAGGTAATTACAAATGCAGCTTTTCCGATGTTGGCATTGCCGAAAGAAGAAATCACCGAAGGCGGAGAAAATACACCTGTTGAAGTAGGGCCTCTTAGGATTCTTGAATTTCCTCCAGGAAGCCCTGGAGATAAACCATTTTGGCTTGATTCGAAAACAAGAGATTCGATAGATGCGATTTTGAAGATGTGGGAAAAGAAAAGTGAAGAAATGTATGGGATTGCAAACCTGGGCGCTATTAGGGAAATGACGAAATCAAGAACGGGACGTAGTGGAGAATCTTTAAAAGAATCTTTTCGATTTTTGAATGCAATTTTGGCTGAGAAAGTTGATAGTGAAATTGAAGCCAGGTTACTGTGTGTCAAATATTGGTTAATGTGGCAAAATGCAGAAAGTGAATTTGAGAATATCAGCATTTCTCATGAGAAGAAATTTAACGCAGAGAAGCTGATGTTGAATATCGAAGATGCAATTAAAGCAAAGGACGTGGTAACTTCTGAGCTTTTCAGGGTTGAAGTCGAAAAACTGGTTGCAAAAAGAATATTGTCGGGATTAACGAATGATCAAATGATAGAAATGGAGAAAGAAATTCAGGAAAAAGAAAAGGGAAAAGATGATAGTGGGGAATAATAATTTAAGTCAACGGCTTGTCTGGTGAAGCGAGTGGTTATACTTTTCAAAATAAAAGACACCATTAAATGGTTTGTTTGGCGATATGTCAAAAAAACTGGCTATTTTCAACATGTATTTCTTACGTTTTTTACTTTTTTCAGTCCTTGGATTTCTGGGCAGTTTTGATAATCGTTCATGAAGGCCTCCAAGCCACTTATTTCTAAAATCTTCAAGTACCAATCCACGCTTATAATGATTAAGGATTTTTTGGCATGGGACAAGATTCTCAATTTGATTAATATCTGATAAAGTTATTTTAAAATATTTTTTCATTACATCGCTATCTAACATATGGGCCAGATGTTTTGGAAAGATATGATCCACTTGCCAATCATCCCCTAAGGGTTTACCGCAATAAGCACAACGACCACCGTATTTTTCATAAACCGCCCGTCTATTTATCCCCATGCGTTTCCCTTTAATGTACAATGTTTAGATCAGCGGCAAATTATTCTACCGCAAGCTAAGTAATGATTGCCATATGGAGCAGCATCATTGTCAGGATCGCCTTCTTTGCTGGTTATCGGTTAAAATTTATCTGTAAACTTGAATAGGAAAACCCATCAATTATTTTAAGTCTAAGGTGTATAATGTAATTCCTATATCCGTTATTAAAAAGGATATCGTGAAGCCGTTTCAACTCTCCATCTGCCACATACTGACATTGGACATACATTCCATGATCACAAGAACACTCAGTATTAAATCCGTTGTCCCTAAGCAATTTCACTTCGGTCTTGATGCCATTTTCTATGTTTTCGTCATACCAATTCATACTTTCTCCATTAAGGTGATCAGTAGACAACACATCATTCAGCTTCTTGCCAATAATTCGCACTATATTTTCTTCTTGGTGTCTTGTAATCCAATTTGGATCCTTTGGATAGTTTGAAAAATTTTCAGGATAATCGTGTTTATCCGCTTTTGGTTTGAATGGCATTTGTTTTATTTTCTTGGTTAAAGATTTTACCGGATGCGTAATCTGATAACTCTTTACAGTTAAGCGTCACAATGGTTGGTAGATACTTTCGGCCGTTGCTGTTCGGATGACCATGAATGATAACGCTGGCATTGAGCCCGGGAAGAATCTCTATATTGTCAGATGTTGTAGATTTGTTTTGTAAGCAGAGACGGATTGACTCTTTGTTTTTACATTTCTGAATCATTTCATTTAACGTTGTCATTGAGTTTGATTTTCTCCGTTATTTTCGCCATCTAAGACCGGCATTTGTTTTCATTGTTTGCGTAACTGATTTAAGATTTCTTGTAATCGAATTATCTTGTTGGCTAAGCGTTCACGTTTTGTTAGAATTGACGTTTTATCTTCTGTATTAGAATGGGCCAAAAGCGACATGATATTATATTCTCCTTTTAAGTTTTCCTTAACCACATCTCCAATCTCCATCAATTCGTTGTTTTTTTGTCATTAATGCTTGACAAAAATCGTTACAAAAGTACCATCTACCTTTTGGCAGTATGTTCTTGCATTCCTGACATTGACGCTTATCACCTTTTTTAATATGTTTCTTTTCAACGTGTTTCTTGTTGCGCTCTCTCCACCGTTCTGCACCTTTTTTGATTTTAATGATTCGATCGTGTTTGAATTTCTTGAAACATGCAGACTTTTTGCAATGAACTGCATTATGATGAAGATGGGAAATGTCACACCTGCAATATCTGCAAAGATTAAGGCTTATTGCTTTCTTCTTTGTCATTGATCACACCTTATATGCATCGATCTTATATTTCTTAGCAAGCCACTGCGGGACATTGATTGTATGATTTGTTGTGTCAATTTCACAGATGCTTTTAGCTAACCAAGCTCTCTTTCTATTGAATACGAGAAGCCAGGCCCCGACTGATATGCGCTTCATATAATCGTATCGGAGAGTGAGCATTTTGATCTCTTTACTTGAATTGCTTCTACGCTTCTCCCAAGTTCTATCGATAATTCTAAATCTGGCTTATTATGGTCAAGAATCTTGTTGATATCGCCTATTACCCATAATTGCTTACGGTTGCGGTTGTCAACAGCAGATTGTGCATATTTAGTTTTATTGTATTTTGTTCTTTTGGTGTTTCGCCATTGGTCGTTACCTTCAGCCCGAAGACGTTTCATGGATGTTCTTTGACGTAGTAATGTTTTTTGACGTAGTAATGATTTTTCAATGTTCATCTCGTTTCTCCATGATATTATCTCTCATTGGTCGAATTATTTTTGCATTTTGATGGATGTGGACTAAGCCCACATTTATATTGGATGTCATCATAGCAACCTTCTTCCCGTTGTGTGGAATGCGAAAATAAAGTTGCAACTCCGGAATATGCATGTACGATTAATCCGTATTTTTCAGCTAATTCCATTACCTCAGTCCATTGACGTTCTTCTTTGTCTTTATCCATTAGTCAAGTCTCTTTTGTTTACCCAGACTATCATTTTTTTATGATTACCCCAACAATCAGCAGGGGCTTCATTATAGAAATATCCGACATAAGCTGGTAGATTATTAATGTTTTCATCATCTGCTTGGCCTATGGCTTCTTTTAGATCATTACAGATGATGGCTTTCAGAAAATCTCCCGGAATTACGCCATACTTAATATATCTTTCAATGCCATCCATCATTCGATCTGGTATGTAATATTTTTGAAATTTATACATGAAATTTTCCTCATTTTGGTGCTCGCCTTTCAAATTCAAAGTCTATTTTTTTTACAAATCCCAAATTGTCTTCCAATCTATCTATGACTTTGCCGCCACTATATTTAGTGATACTTTCTTCTAAAGCAGTAGCGCAAACTTTTATATCTGCCAAAGATGCTGCGCGGTCTTTCATGAGCTCATGTTTTGGTATTTTGGTAATATCCATTTTGAATCCTTTTACGCTATTGTAGTTTCTTCAGGCAAAGCAGAGATTGCCGGTAATTCCGCAGGCAGATTCTTCGTTGTCGATCCTTTTGGTCCAAGTGGCAACGACATCGCAACGAGATCTTTGAGTTCTGCGTCCAGTTCGATAATCGCTTCTTTGTAATGATCACCGTCTTCGAGCTCTGCAGTAACGCCTTGCGAGACGCTCCAGGAGCAGAAGTTTTTGCCGATTTTTTTTGAAATAAGGACCGATACTTGTGTTGGTTTCATGATTGAGACCTCTCTTTCAAGGTTAAGCTTTAAAGAATTAAGGGTTGTTGCTGCTTCAGCAGTTGGAGTTGCGTTGCCAAACATGCAGGCTTCGCATGATTTGTCTTTACATGTTTCACAAATCTTATCAGGATCAACAATAAATATCAAATTGTCAATTATTGCCGCAAGGGTCTTCGTCATGGGCTTTTTGAGTGCCCAGGCAATTCGTTTTAGGGCCGCTGAGTAAAATATGTCAAGTTCTGGTGTGTATGCCATTTGGTTTCATCTCCTGTTTAATTTTCTTTAACTAGGACAATTATTGTAAGCTAAATAATAATCTTTCATTAAACTTTCTTCGACCATCCCGAAAATTCGATCATAATTATATTCGGTGTCTCGAAAAATTCGACCATCATTATCCCAATTATCAATACAACCTTGGATATCGTTATTGATTTTTTTATTTTCAGTTGTTTTTACAATGAAATTACTTAACCCATTTTCAGCATACCAATAACCATTATTCCAATCGTTTCGATTCATTGCAAGCGCATGAGCTAAAGCAAGGTATTTATCCTTGCTTAAAATGATTTCAAGAATATCGGACCATTTACTTTCATATGGTAATTCATATTTTATAGTTAATACAGCACGTTGTTTTTCAGCGTTTTCAGATGCAATCTTTTTTTCTTTCTCTTGCTGTATTACTTTTTCTTTGTTTCGCTCTTCTTTTAGATAAGCGTTTACATCATGCCATCGTTTAACGAACCCTGATTTGATTTTCCCAAATCCATCGCTGGTTTTTATTAATTGTTGAATGTCTTCTACGAAACCTGCATTATGAGTGGTCTTCGTTTTCTTCTGACTACGAGATGTTTTATAGTCCGAAGTTGAGTATTGGAAAGGCACGCCTATATTAGACATCATTAATCTGATTTTCTTCTCAAGGGCCTTATTATTTTCTATGGCAAGAATGTTTTCTTTATGAGTTTTGACAGCAGGAATATAAAGTGATTTCAAATAAATTCGCGCTCTTATTGCGATCACAATTGGTGAGTTGTCAGAATATAGTTTTGTTTCTGTGAAGTGATTGCCTATATTCGAATACCATCCACCAAAAGCCTTACCGATATATTCTACTTTCATGATTTTTCCAGTAGTTTCATTAGCCTGTGGATCTAAAATTAGTATCTCAACTTTTAGTTTTCTAAGGCTTTCATTTG
>SDBV01009870.1_pt1 | contig 12600 bp, 12 predicted proteins | sample 2277081 | NCBI WGS metagenome assembly SDBV01 (sample SAMN10402039, study PRJNA504765) | marine sediment metagenome | isolation source: marine sediment core GS10_PC15, 223 cmbsf | place: Arctic Ocean: Southern Knipovich Ridge | collected 2010
AGGAATATAAAGTGGAAGATATTCTTGTGAAATATAATGCTCAAAAAGAGGTAGTGGTATGAGATATAAGGAAATAAGGTATATGGAAATAAAGGCTGAGTGTGTACCCCTATACCCTATACCATTATACCTGAATAGTAACTAAATTTTTAATTTCACAGATAAAAAATATCAGTGTACGGCGAAGCCCTCACGAACACCTTAAAAATTAAAAATAAAGTGAGTAAATCTGTGTAATCTGTGGTTTATAATTTACTTTATGATTGAAATTAACAAATGTATTATTTGTAATAGTGATAAGCTCTCACTTAATTTGATATGTAAAGATTATTACTATAGTCAGGATTTCTTTAATATTTTTATCTGTGATTCATGTGGTTTCAAATTTACAAATCCGATACCTGATGAAAAAGATATTGACAATTATTATAACTCTGATGAATATTTATCTCATACTAAAAACAAAAAAGGTTTATTTAATTACCTGTATTTTCAAATTCGTAATTATACGATAAAGAAAAAATATAAAATAATAAAAAAATATTCCAATGGAAATAGAATACTGGATATTGGTTGTGGAACTGGTGAGCTATTATCTTATCTTAAAAGCAAAGATTTTATTGTTACCGGGTTAGAGCCAAATATAAAAGCACGTGATTTTGCAATAAACAATCATAATCTTGATATTTATAGTAATGATTATATTACAAATTTTAAAGATGGTTCTTTTGATACAATTACTTTATGGCATGTATTGGAGCATATTTATAATGTGAATTATTTTTTATCAGAAGTTAAAAGAATATTATCTGAAAATGGCACCCTTATAATAGCTGTACCGAACAATAATTCTTATGATTCTGAATATTATAAGGAATTTTGGGCAGCTTATGACGTTCCAAGGCATATTTACCATTTTAATCAGGTTACAATCAACCGGCTTTTAGCAAAATTTGATTTTAAACTAATCAGAAAAATTCCTATGTTATTTGACTCTTTTTATGTAAGCTTGTTAAGTGAGAAATATAAGACAGCCCATTCCCCCCGATACGCTTCGCTACGGGGCAGGCCTGCCCCTTGCTCCCGACAGAGTCGGGACAGGCGCCGGGAAGGGGAGGAAACAGCCCCGCCACAAAGGGGAGGGGAGGAAAAGGTGAATTATTTTAAAGGTTTTTTTATTGGCTTATATTCAAATATTCGTGCATCTTTTAATAAAAAAGATTATTCAAGCTTAGTTTTTGTTTTCTCATAGTTTATTTTGTATTATTTCTATTTTTTTTAATTAATTTGCAAAGCTATATTCTATTCAACTAAAGAATAATAAATATAAATGTCAAACAGGGTTTTTGTTACCGGAATTGGAATTGTTTCTGCTATTGGAAATAATGTTGAGGAGACATTAAATTCAATATATTCGCTGAAATCGGGGATTGGTGAAATAACTCATTTGAATACTTTCCATAAAGGTAAATTACCTGTTGCTGAAGTAAAATATTCTGATAATGAATTATTGGAAAAAACAGCCCCACCCCCTGCCCCTCCCCAAAGGGGAGTGGTGGAGATTGCTACACAATTTACAAGAACTGCATTATTAGGGATGCTCGCAGCTAAAGAAGCATTAGCCAGCTCTAAAATTGACCCCAATAAAACAGGAGATATGACTACCGGTCTTATTTCTGCTAACAGTGTTGGTGGTATGGACAAAAGTGAGATTTTTTATTCCGCCTTCGCTAAAGCTTCGGTGGACGAGAGTAAATTTTTGGCTGACAATAAAAAAGGAAGATTAAAAGATATTATTTCTCATGAGTGTGCAGATAGTACTGAAAAAATTGCCGATTATCTTAATATTAAAGATTATATAACTACAATAAGTACAGCCTGCTCCTCATCGGCTAACTCAATAATGTTTGGAGCACGGCTTATAAAAAATAATTTATTAGATAGAGCGATTGTAGGTGGTACAGATTCTTTAACAAAATTTACTTTAAACGGATTTAACACCTTAATGATTGTTGATAAAGACAAATGTAAACCGTTTGATGAAAACCGAAATGGACTTACCCTGGGTGAAGGAGCCGGGTTTTTGGTTCTTGAGTCTGAAAAAGCAGTGGCAATGGGTAATAAAAAAGTTTTATGTGAATTAAAAGGCTGGGGTAACACTTGTGATGCATATCACCAGACAGCTTCGTCGCCCGAAGGTTATGGTGCTTATTTAGCAATGAAAAAAACTATTGATATGAGTGGACTTTCCCCCGGGGATATAGATTATATAAATGCACACGGAACAGGCACCGATAACAATGATTTATCTGAAGGAAAAGCAATTGAAAAGTTATTTTTTTCAAAAATACCAAAAATAAGCTCAACAAAATCGTTTACAGGACATACTCTCGGTGCTGCTGGTGGAATTGAAGCAGTATTATGTGTTTTAGCTATTAAACATAAGATTATATTCCCGAACTTAAATTTTTCTGAACAGATGAAAGAGTTAAGCTATAGTCCTGTAACAAAATTGCTTAAAAATGTTGAAATAAAAAATATATTATCAAATTCTTTCGGGTTTGGCGGGAATAATACCAGCTTGATTTTTTCAAGAATATAATTTATCTCGCAAAGACGCAAAGTTCGCAAAGTTTATAAATTTAATGTCTCTCGCAAAGACGCAAAGAACGCAAAGGCTCTAAAATGATTTGATAATAATAAATTAAAAGAGTAATTTACTTTAAACTTTTTAATTGAGTAATGCAAGTTTATATAAAAGGTATTGGAAATATATCTCCACAGAATAGTATTGATAACAAACAGTTCCCGGGGAAAATAGCTGAGCATAATGGGGAATATCTTAAATGTATTGAACCTGATTATAAAGAATATATTAGCCCTGTATTGTTAAGAAGAATGAGCAGGATTATTAAAATGGGTATTACTGCATCTAAGATTTGTCTTCATAATGCTAATATCAAAATTCCTGGTGCAATAATTACAGGCACAGGTTTCGGTTGTTTGGAAGATACTGAAAAATTTTTAACCTCGTTAATAAAAAATGATGAAAAACTTCTTATACCTCTGCCTTTTATTCAATCAACTCATAATACTATAAGTGCTCAAATTGCTATAATGCTTAAATGTTATAGTTATAATAACACTTATGTACATCGCAATTTTTCTTTTGAAAGCGCCCTATTAGACGGCATTTTGCTATTAAAAGAATATACTGCTGACAATGTCTTAATAGGTGGAATTGATGAAATTACTCCTGTTTATTATACAATTACCAAGCGTTTGGGTCTATGGAAAAAAGAAAAAATCAAGACTCCCTCGCTCCCGACTCTGTCGGGAGTGAGAGCCGGTGAGGGGGCTGCTTTCTTTTTACTTACTAACAAAGAACATAAAGAGAATTACGCCAAAATATGTTCTGTTTCAACTATTTATGAAAATCACAATAATAATACAGCCGCAATTGAAAGACATATATCTAAATTTTTAATAAATGCTGAAATTGAGCTAAAAGATATTGATTTAATAATTCTGGGTATTAATGGTGATTCTAAATACGATGCTATATATTATCAATTAATGGAAAATTATTTTAATAGATACCTAAAAAAAAATATATGTACATATTACAAACATTTATGTGGCGAATATCATACGTCGTCTTCATTCGCATTATGGTTAGGTGCAAATATTATAAAAAAGCAATATATTCCTGATATAATTTATATTCCCGACCCGTCTGCCAAAACGCAGTGGCGGGCAGGCAAGTCGGGACAAAAAACGCAAAGAGGCGGGATAAAAAATGTTTTAATATATAATCATTATAAAAATGTTAATCATTCTCTAATTTTGCTAACAAAATGTTAAATATTAAAACAACAAATTTTGTATTTTTTCTATTATTTTTGATATTGAATATTTTATTTATTTTCTTTTCAATTAATTTAATATTTTATTTAATATGGATTGTATCTTATATATCAATATTAATTTATGGTTCTTTTTTTATTGATTCTAATTTTTATTTAAAAACTATATGTTCAAAAGTTAATAATAAAAAAGAGATTGCAATTACATTTGATGACGGACCTGTTAAAGAAATAACCCCTCTGGTCCTGGAAGTATTGAAAAAATTTCAGGTAAAAGCATCTTTTTTTTGTATCGGTGAAAAAATTGCCGGGAATGAAGATGTTTTAAAAAGTATAGATTCTCAAGGGCATATAATAGGGAATCATACTTTTTCTCATTCAAACTGGTTTGATTTTTATTCATCAAAAAAAATGATTGAGGAATTAAGTAAAACAGAAGATGTAATTTACAAAATTATTGGAGAAAAAACTAAATTTTTTCGTCCCCCTTTTGGCGTTACTAATCCAGCATTAAAGAAGGCGGTTACAAATTTGAATTATTCTGTAATCGGCTGGAGTGTAAGATCATTAGATACAGTAATTAAAAATGAAGAAAATATTTTATCCCGCCTGATGAAAAAACTTAAATCGGGAGATATTATATTGTTTCACGATACATGTCCTGAAATAGTTATAATATTGCAAAAATTTCTTAAATATGCTTTGGAAAATGGATATAACATTGTAGGTTTGGATGAATTGATAGAGATAAAGGCATATAAAGATTGATTATTGATTATTGAATGGAGATATTAAATTGATATACAGTTGATATACTAATGGATATTCAATAGATATTTTTTTAACAGACAACACTTTAGCATAGTCTGTTAATTGGATATTCAATGGATACACAACAGATATAATATAATGGTATATATATTAAGTTACTTGCCATTAAAATGAAAAAGACATTTTTTACATACAGTCTGATTTTATTATCAATTTTAGTCTTTGGACAAAATCAAGAGACGATTACAAAGAAAGGACAGTTAGTCATTGATACAACTATTCTATTTAAGCATTTTGATGATTTACAAGTTTACCAATACTTTGACAATGACAGTTTAAATGGAAAAATCACTCATTCTGAAAAATATGATAGTTCGGGTAGAGTAATTGCAAAGTATTACAAAGATTACAAAACAGACAAAGGAGATGGTCTAGCAGATGTAATTACAATCAATGAATATGACGATTCTGAAAAACTTAAAGTGTCAACAGATTATTATGAAACTTTTAGGTCAGGTGAAGTGCAAAAGACTTTCTTTTATTATGAAGATTCTTTGCTTAAAACAGTAGAATCATTTGAATTTAAAAGACGAATAAAAGCGGATGTCGACAAAGGACTTGGAAGACCAGGCGGATGTATAGTAACATCTGATGATTTCGAAAAAGAAAGAACTTGGAAATTAACAAGACTTGTTAAGTATCAATATAATTTCAAAGGACAAAAGAAAAAGAGTTATTCTCTTGTCAGTCAAAGCTCTCACAACGGCTTTGAGTATGAGTATGATGAAGAAGGAAGGCTTATTATTGAGAAATCATTAGATGAAAATGAACTCCTTTATACAACAAAGTATGAATACTCTGACAATCAAATTATCTCAATTTTAACTTGGAACAAAAATGATTGGGGTTCAACAAAGAGAATAAAGACATATGACATATTGAACAAAAAGCTTTTGAAAGAAGTAGTTATACAGAATGAGAATGAATGGGTTGATGAATATCAATATGATGAAAACGGACAACTCATTCGGTTTATTAGTTATGAAAAAGATGGGAAAATAGGTTTAACCCATATATATAGATATAGAAAAAACGTCAAGTAACAGCACTTATACCCAATGGGCGGTGTAGTGGCAATTAGAAAACGAAATGAGAAATGGAACAAACATACAAATTAATAAACGAACCGCGGCAAATCGCCCACTGGGCATAGCTGCAAAACGGTATAGGGTATAAGTAAGTGGTAATCAGTAATAAATAAACGGTAATCTGGTTTTAACGAATTTAACGAATTAACGGTTTTTAACGAAAATATAACAGATATAAGTCAAAAATCAAAAGACAAAACATCAATCCGCAAAGGCGGACAAACCATTTAACAATATAACAATAAAACAATTTAACCATTTAATTAAATATATCAACAGTTTAATTTTACAAATTTATTTATAACTTTTATTATGAATATCTATAAAATTTTTTTTACTTCATTAGTCCCGATTTTATCGGGATTAGCATCAATCATCATTTTAGCAAATCTGCCTGTCTTTAGCCAGTCATCATCTTTCATAACATTGAAAGATACTTCATTATTCCTTTTGAAGCTTGAGGAAACGACAAAGAAAATAAGAACGATTCAGTGCGATTTTGTTCAGGAAAAATATATGAGCTGTTTATCAGAAAAAATTATAAATAAGGGGCATTTTTGTTTTAAAAAAGATAATTTAATCCGCTGGGAATATCTTGAACCTTTTGAATATTTTATTATTATTAATAATGATAAAATATATATTAAAGATGAAGATAAAGTAAATACGTATAATATAAAAGGAAATAAAATGTTTAAAGAGATTATTCAATTTATGCCTAATTCGCTTCAGGAAAATATTCTGAATAATGATAATAGTAAATATAAATCCGATTTTTTTGAAGATGATAAATATTATTTAGTTAAATTAACACCTTTATTAAAAAATACGAAAAAATTTATAAATAATATAAATATTTACTTTGATAAAAAAGATTATTCTGTTTCAATATTAAAAATAGTTGAATTGTCGGGAGATTATACAAAAATTAATTTTCATAATAAAATATTCAATAAAATAATACCTGATGAAACTTTCGTTATAGATGAAAGAGCAAAAATCAAAGAGTAAATTGGATATTACGAATATATGCCTTTGGCAAAATTAGTAAAAGTATATAAAGGTATAAGGGTATAGGGTATAGAATATAAAGGTTTACAATTTATAAATATACCCTTTATATACTCTATAACCATACTTTTTGTTAGAAACAATTTTGAATTTTTTCTTAATTTAATAAAATATCAGAAATTGACATTACAAAGCATAGAGCAGGGAAAGGCAGAATGGCTGAAATCATAACAGACAAAGTTATTGATACTCAATCATTACAGGTTGATGCTATTAGTGGTGCAACATATAGCAGCAAAACAATTTTAAAAGCTATTGAGAATGCCTTGAAGAAAGGAATTAAAAATTAGAAAGTAATATTAACCACTAATTACAAGAATTAACACGAATAATTAAGAACATAACTTCGTAATTTGATTAAAAATGTTTCACGCAAAGGCGCCAAGCACGCAAAGAACGCTATGATTAATTAAAATAAAACTTTGCGCCCTTTGCGCCTTTGCGAGAAATAACATTGAAATTTCGATACAATTAATTAAACTACCAATGTTATTAAACGACTTTTATAAGATTCTGGAAATTAATACCGAAGGACAGGCGAAAAATATTCCTGAAAAGTTTCATATTAAAATAGAACTAAATCAAGCTCATAAAATATATGATGGGCATTTTCCTGATAATCCTGTTGTACCGGGTGTTTGTTTAGTTCAGATAGTTAAAGAAGTTTTATCTGAGATTGTAAAAAATAAGCTATTCTTATTTAAAGCAAATAATATTAAATTCTTATCGGTGATAAATCCTGAGATAGATAAAGTTCTTGAAATGGAATATATAGTTAAATTTCAGGAGAATAATATTATTCAGGTAAATAATGTTATTTTTTCAAAAGAAAAAGTCTTTTTTAAATTTCAAGGAAGTTTTCTATTTCTTTTCCTCAAATAAGTCTTCTTTTTTTACTTTTGTTACTTCCATAGCATCTTTAAGTTTTTTTGAGATGGCACTGTAAGGTGCAACAACAACTTCATCTTCTTTGGTTAAACCTGTAAGAACTTCAATATAATTATTGTCTTGAATACCTGTTGTTACTTCCTTTGAATAAACTTTACCATCTTTATACATAAATACTATTTCTTTTACCGGCTCGTCAGTGTTATCTTCATTAGAATTTGACATAGCAAAGGCGTCAGATGTATCGGTTCGGGTTGTTACTGACTGTATGGGAATGGAAAGAGCATTTAATTTGGTATGAGTTTGAATATCAACAGTAGCAGACATACCGGGGCGAAAAGGATAGAAATATTTTGCAAGAGAATCAGAATTTTCAATAAGGTTCTTATATGAATCTTGTAATATGTGAATTTTAACATCAAAACTTGTAACCTGGTCGGTTGTAATACCTGTTATATTTGCTGAATTGGCAATTTCTGTAACTATTCCTTTGAACTTATGTTCTATATAAGCATCAATTTCTATCATAGAGGTATCTCCCAAACTAACTCTAACAATATCATTTTCGTTAACATCAACTTTAACTTCCATCAGGTTAAGGTTTGCAATACGCAGCAGTTCTGTTCCTGCAAATTGAACAGTTCCAACAACACGCTCGCCCTTTTCAACATTAAGCATTGAAACTGTACCGCTAATTGGAGCATAGATAGTAGTTTTTATCAAATTTTCCCGGGCTTCTTTTAAAGAAGCTTCAGCACTTTTAATGGAAAATTTAGCTGCATCAACATTAGCTTTAGCTATTTTCCAGGCAGCTTCAGCAGTCTCAAACTCTGATTTGGAAATAGCTTTTTTATCCCACAATATTTTACTTCTATTATAAGAATTTTCTTTATCAATAAATTGAGCTTCTGCTTGTGATAATTGTGCCTTAGCAGAATTTAAAGAAGCTTTCACTCTGTCTAAATTTGAAAGATAGATGTCGGGTTTTATTTTTAGAAGTATATCGCCTTTATTTACTTCATCGCCTTCGTTTATATATAGTTCTACAATTTCACCTGAAACATCAGGACTAATTTTTACTTCAGTTTCCGGTTGTACTTTTCCATTAGCTGTAATTGTTTCAACAATTGTACGCATTTCTGCTTTTTCACAACTAACTTTATATATTTTGCTTTTGCCAAACCATCCTACACGTTTGCCTACAAAGGCAAATATTATTAATAGAACTGCTACTATTAAAAAGTATTTTAATATTTTTTTTCTTTTCATATTATAATATTTGAGACCTTTGCAAAACTCACAGGACTACAAAAAATATAGCCACAAAAACATGAAATCACAAAATTCCACTAAAATAATTTGTGGGATTTAGTGTTTTAGAGATTTAGTGGCATAAAATTCAAATTTCATATAGTTTTTCAAAGATTTCTATTTATAATTCTATTGGTTTCCCTCGGTAAAAGTCTAATACTTTTGATTTAAAGATATATTCATATTTTGCCTGAAGCAAATCTGATTTTGCTTTTGTGAGATTGTTCTTTGCAATATTATAATCAACAGAAGTTACTAATCCAACATTAAATTTTTGTTGTGTGTATTGAAATGATTCCGCCATTGATGAAACAGCTTTTTTAGTTGCAAAAAATTTATTTAAAGCAGCCATAGCGTCAGCATGAGCCTGTTGAATTTCTTTATAAAGTTGATTTTTTGCAAGTTCAAGCTGGTATTTAGAATTTAATACAGAAATTTTAGCATTACTTATAGAGCTATGAACCTGCAAGCCGTTAAAAATAGGAATAGTTAAATTAAACGAAAGAGACGTACTTGCATTATCCCGAAACTGATCCCCAAAAGGACGGGTCTCTGTCTCATAATCAATATCATAGGTATTAGTATAAACATCTTCTCCAGATAAAGTGTAACCTGAAAGAACAGAACCGTATGTAGTATCTGTTATTATAAAATTTTCTATGGCATTAGAATACCCTGTACCATATGAAGCACTTAAGCTCAACCTTGGACTTCTTGTGCCACGAGCAATATTTAGACCTTTCTCTGAACCACTAAGTTTATATTCCGCACTTTTTATTTGAGGAAGATTGTTTATAGCTTCTAAATAAACCTGATTAACTGAAGGAATAAGGTTTTTTTCCTCTAAATCAGGAAATTGTGGATGTTCAATTTTAAATCCACCGACTGAATCCAGATCAAGCAATTGAGTTAATGTGAGATATGAAATATTTAACTGATTTTGTGCATTTACCACCTTCAAATTTTCTAAAGCTGTCTGTGCCTCTATTTCAAGCAAACTACCTTTGGCAAGACTACCAGCGTCAACCAGGTTTTTTGTTCTTTCTACCTGTTGTTGAGTAATTTCTAATTGACTTTTTGCAACATTTAATAATTCTTCATTAAATAAAATTTGCAAAAAAGCAGAAGCTATATTCAGAGAAATATCATTTTTAGCCTTTTCTACATCTTGTAAGTCAGCTAATAGATTAAGTTGGTTTTGCTTTATTGTATTATATGTTTGTAGTCCATTAAAAAGAATAACAGAAGAGCTTAATGAAAAATTATTTGATTGAATATTATTTTCTGTAAAATCATAAGTATATGGGTCCACAGAGCGGCCAAAGTTATAATTGTGTGAAGCATTTGCATTTAAACTGGGTAAGGCTCCTGCTTTTGATTGAATTAATGTGTTTTTTGAATATTTTGCGTTTAGTTCCTGTTGTTTTATCCGGATATTGTTTTCATAAGCATAGTTAATACATTTTTCAAGTGTCCATATTTCCTGTGCAATTGAAGAAAGCGAAAGAAATATTAATCCAATAATAGTAAAAGATTTATTTTTTTTCATAAGTATGAATATAATTTCACTTTGAAAAATTATGAAGGCAAAAGTAAAAAGTTTACCCTGTGAAAACAATTCTCGCCCTGTTAAATTTTTAGCAAAATTAAATTTTTGATTTTATTTCACAGGGTAAAAAAGTAAAAAAACTATAAATTATTTGTCTTTTTCTATACGAAACCCAATCTGGCGATGGGGCTTCTCAGGTGGTGCCATCAACTGTCGAATTGCTTCAAAAATTGTCTTATACCTTTTTTTGATATTCCAATTTGGAATTTCAAAGAGGTATCTTCTTCCACCCCAACTTGAGGTCACAAAATGTGACCTCAAGATCTTAAATTCATCTCCTATCAACTGGAACATAAAATCTTCTGGAAACCTCTCTATATTTCTTTTCACTGCTTGGAGTAAAACCTTAGTCTCTACCCCATAAAGCTCGGCTAAATTATTATCCAACATCACCTTATGCCCTCTAATAAGCAAAATTTTTTGTTCTATCACTTCTTTTGGAATTATTTCTTTCATATTAGGTTTTAAAAGCTTTTATTAATAGGTTAATGATTTATTTTTAGACACGAAAGCAATAAATATCCTAATAAACATTTTGTGTTTTAAAACATATTAAAAGTAATCCTTCATTTTTTCAAAAATACTTTTTTCTCTTTTTGTAGGCTGTGGGGTGAAATTAGTTGAATATTTGAGCTTTTCTAAAGTTTTCTTTTCATCTTGTGAAAGATATTTAGGTATCCACACATTAATTTTTACAAGTAAATCGCCTTTGCCGTAGCCATTAAGTTCAGGTATTCCTTTTCCACGTAATCTTAATATTTTTCCCGACTGGGTGCCTTCGTCAATTTTAATTTTAACTTTATTGTCAATAGTTGGAATTTCAACAGATGTGCCTAATGCTGCATCAGGAACGCTTATGAATAAGTTATATAGCAAGTCGTTTTCGTCTCTGATAAGTTCAGGGTGTTGTTCTTCTTCAATTACGACTAATAAATCGCCATTAATACCACCTCTTCTTGCTGCGTTTCCTTTACCGCCTACAGAAAGTTGCATTCCCTGAGCAACTCCTGCCGGTATTTTAATACTAATAATTTCTTCATCTTTTACTATTCCTTCGCCGTAACATTTCGTGCATTTATTGGTAATGATTTTTCCTTCACCTCCGCAATACTGACAGGTGGTAGTAGTTTGCATTTGTCCTAAAAAAGTATTAGTAACACTTGTTACCTGTCCTGAGCCGCCGCAAGTAGAACAATTACCATAAGATGAGCCATCGGCAGCACCGGTTCCGCTACAAGAGTTGCACGATATATACTTTTTTACTTTTATTTTTTTTTCTACGCCTTTAGCAATTTCTTTAAGCGAAAACTTTACTTTGATTCTAAGATTAGCGCCTCTATTAACTCTTCTTGAACGTCTTCTGCCGCCAAAATCGGTAAATCCGCTAAATCCACTGAATCCACTACCAAAAACGTCACCAAAATGAGATAAGATATCTTCAATTGTCATTCCTCCGGCACTGAATCCTTGTCCTGCTGCACCGCTAACACCAGCATGCCCGAATTGGTTGTATCTGCTTCTTTTATTTTCATCGCTCAATACTTCATAAGATTCAGCAGCTTCTTTAAATTTTTCTTCCGACTGTTTATCACCGGGATTTTTATCAGGATGATATTTTAATGCCTGCTTTCTGTAAGCTTTTTTTATCTCTTCAGGCGATGCATCCCTTGATACTTCTAATATTTCGTAATAATCTCTTTTTGCCATTTAATTTAACATCTTTAACTAAAAATAAATTATATAGAACGCAGATGACGCTGATTATTTATGATTAGTTATGATTTTTCTTGTATTGGAGAAAACTTTTCTTTTAAATGCTTTAATAATTTTATTGGTTATATCAGAATATTTATAATTTTCTTTACTTTTCATTTTAACAGGATTCAGTAATTAATAATCAGCGTTAATCATATTAAATCTGCGTCATCTGCGTTCT
>SDBV01009871.1_pt1 | contig 12600 bp, 11 predicted proteins | sample 2277081 | NCBI WGS metagenome assembly SDBV01 (sample SAMN10402039, study PRJNA504765) | marine sediment metagenome | isolation source: marine sediment core GS10_PC15, 223 cmbsf | place: Arctic Ocean: Southern Knipovich Ridge | collected 2010
AGGGGTGCGAGTGTCCACAAAGAAAAAGCTCACCTCCCGCCGTAAATAGCGGCATTTCAAGCGTCAACTGCCCGTCACCGCTCTGGCAGTCGGGGGAACATCCGCTAAAATGGGCGAAGAACCTAATAAAATAGACGTTATGCGGCTGGGCAGGGATTTACCGCTGGGGCTTACGTTCTCCTGCATCGCGCCGGCAGCCGGGCTGCATTGCGGCCGATGCAACAAATGCGCCGAGCGAATGGAAGCCTTTCGGGCGGCCAGCATAGAGGATCCGACCGAATATGTAAACCGCCCAGATTACGGTATCGCTAGCAGAAAGGACACAAAAATGTTCCAGGTTTCACGAGAGTTCAACTTTTGCTATGGCCACCGGCTGATGGATCACCAGGGCAAGTGCAAGCACCTACACGGCCACAATGCTCGAGTGATTGCCACCTTCGAGGCCGCCGATCTCGACAGCCAAGGCATGGTTCTCGATTTCAACAAGATCAAGCAGATCGTTAACCGCTGGATAGAGGAAAAGCTGGACCACCGCATGATCTTGCGGCGCGACGATCCGGCGATCGAGGCCCTGGAAAAGCTGGGCGAGCCGCTTTATCTGATCGACGGCAACCCCACGGCGGAGAATATCGCCCGGGTGATCTTTGAAAAGGCGGCCGAAGCAGGGCTGCCGGTGGTGGAGGTTCGGTTTTGGGAAACGCCCAACTGCCACGCAACCTATCGGGCACCTGGTTGATGGCCGTAAGTTTGCCGCGAAGCCGCATGCGGCTGGGCTAGTCAAGAAAAAAACACAGTCCGGGCGGCCGTTTTGCAATGGCCGACACCGGACTGTTCCCCCCCTGGGAATATGCTTATCGGTTTGTCGAAACCGATCGATACTCAAAGATTTCTTCTATCTGACCGCCGCGGCGGCTCTGTTATGCCGTGGGGGTATACGCTGTTTAATCGGCCAAGGGAGCCGAACACTTTGGCGATCTTTTCCGGTTAATCAGATTCTTCCGGCAAAACTTGCGTTTCTATTCATAGACTGTAACGATTAGGCCGATTTTAACATCAACCAGTCAGATCCAGCGCGCGTTCATTACTCAGTTACATACCAAACATCACCGTTTCACTTAGGAGCCGATCAGTGGCAGACTCTCCTTATCGAACCACATCATCAATCGGTAAACCGTCCGCGCCGCCGGCCGGCAGCATGGTCGCAAAGGACACGTCGGCTTCCCGCCATGTTCACCAGGCCCATGGGCGCGGGGATGGGAAAGGGTTCCCGCAGGGCATTCCGGCGGGCGAGGCAGCGGGGTTTGGCAACAGCCGCTTTGCCGATTCCCTGTTCCGCTCGCCCATACTATGGGGATCGCTGGTGTCGGCTGTTTTTTACGGTCTGATACACTATGGCGTGATCGACAACCGCTATATTCGCGACTATTTCGCCGGGCACCCCGTGGAATATGTGACCACGATCATGTTTTTCATAGGCTTGGCGTCCTTGCTGGCAACCGCCCTGGTGACGATTCGACAGTCGGGTCGCTTGGGCGGATATGAGCGGATTTTCGGACCGGTTCCCAGCGGCGGACAACCGCTTTCCGATTGCCCGGGGTTGCTGGCGCGTTTGCGCGATGTCGGTTCGGCGTATGGGAACGATCTTTTGTTGCAGCGGTTTCGCGATGCCTTGGGGAGGATCATCCGCCGCAATTCGGCCGAGGGGCTGGAAGACGAGTTGAAGTATCTGGCCGACCGCGAAGCCGATCGTGTTTTTGAAAGCTACGCCCTGTTTCGAGTTATCACCTGGGCGATTCCGGTTTTGGGTTTTTTGGGCACGGTGATCGGGATCACGCTGGCCATCGGCAACCTCAATCCGGCCGCTTTGGAGGAGTCGATAGATCATGTGGTACTGGCTCTGGGAATCGCCTTTGCGACCACGGCGCAGGCGCTTTCGCTCTCGATCGTTTTGATGTTCACGAAATATCTGGTCGGCCAGGCCGAGAATAATCTGCTGGCTAGGGTGGACCGGCAGGCCGACGATGAGTTGCTGGGCCGCTTCCAGGTTTCTTCCCAGGAGGTTGACGGGCAGTTGGGCGCCGTTCGCGACATGGCGGCGACGGTGATCGGGAGCAGCGAGCAATTGCTACAGCGCCAGGTCGGGCTTTGGCAAAGCAGTATCGACGAATCGCAACGCCGCTGGGCGGGGATGGCCGCATCGGCCGGCGAGGAAGTGCAAACTGCGCTGGCCGCCGCGCTTGAAAAAAGCCTAGCCGCGCACGCGCGGAATCTGATCGAAGCCGAGCAGGCCCATGTCGAGAAGAACCAGCTCAACTGGGCTCGGGTTCAGGAGGCGTTGAGCGAAGGCGCCAAAGCGACGTCCGCTTTGCAATCGTCGGTCACCGAACAGGTGCAGATTCTGCACCGCACGCTCGAGGCCACCGGGCAGATCGCGCGGCTGGAAGAGGCTCTGAACCGCAACCTGGCGGCCCTGGCCGGATCGAAAAACTTCGAACAAACGGTGATGAGTCTGGCGGCCGCGATACATTTGCTCAACGCGCGGCTTGGCAACGACGTCGGCGGAGCGAATGTGCAACTTAAACCCGAACGTCAAGATCCGCAGGCGGCGTGAGATGTGAAGTCTGAAGTCCCACTGATCCGCCCCCAATCTAAAACTTGAAATATCATGAAGAATCGCACACCAACAAAAACGCGGCGGCGGGACACGGTTAGCGTGTCGCTGTTTCCGTTCTTGGCGGTGCTGATTTGCACGATGGGCGTGCTAATTCTTTTGTTAGTGATTTTCACACATCAGGCACGACTGCAAGCGGCCGAGGAAGCCCGTCACAAGACCGAGAAGGAAGAGAGCCAAGTCGCGCAAGAGCACCAGGACGTGCAACGGCGGATCGAGCAGTTGAAAAAATCTCGCGATGCGACCAGGAAGCAACTCGTCGACATGCGGCTTAAGCTTGGGCTTATCGAAGACCATTCCCGTCAGTTGCACGAAAAGCTCGAGCAGCTTAAAGCCGCCGAGTCGCAAATAGAACAGTTGCGGGTCGATGGCCGCAAGCGACGGCAGCTCGAGGCCGAGTTGCACGAAACGGCGGTCAATATCGCACGGGTGGAGGCCGATATCGCGGAAACCAAGCGGCAAATCAAACGGCAAAGCCGAGCCTATCGGCCCGTCATTCCGGTCGACGGACCCAATGGGACGATGCGGATTCCGATATGCGTCGAATGCCGTAGCGATAGCGTGGTGATTCAGCCCGAAGGGATCGTGCTCTCCCAGGCCGACTTCGATGGGCCGATGGGGCCGGGCAATCCCTTGGCCGCGGCTCTGCGGGCGGCGCGCGAGCATATGCTGGCCACGATGGGCAAGGCAGTGGCCGATGACGACATCAACGCCATCGAACCCTATCCGCTTTTGCTCGTGCGACCCGACGGCACGATGAGTTATAACTACGTTCGTCATGCGATGAAATCTTGGGGGCCGGATTTCGGCTACGAACTGATCGATAACGACTGGAAAATCGACTACGGACCACCCAGCCCCCAGCGGGCGCTGGCCATGCAAGAGGCCGTCGATGCGGCCCGCCTGCAACAGATCCGCCTGGCGGCGGCGGCGCCGCGACACTATCCCCAGCGTGGCAGCGGTCCCACGGACGCTAGCAGCTACACTACTTCCGGCCGCGGCGGGATTGTGGCCTATCGAGGCCCGATCCGCAAATCGCGATATCGCACACCGGGGGAACGGCTGGCGGCGCAACGGGCGGCCTTGGGCGGCACATTACGCGGTGGGAATGGATCTGCCAGTGGAAGCGGGCCCGGCGGAACAGACGGGCTCGGTTCGACCGCCGCGGGCGGCGAGGGGAACACGATCGGTACGAGCAATGCCGGTGAACAGACTGGCGGCGATAGCATGCTTGGCGCGGGTGGCTCGGCTGGCGGCGATAGCATGCTTGGCGGCAGCGGGCCGGATCTCAACAACCAAGCCAACCGGGGAAGTGGACATGGTAGTGGCGGACAGGCGGGCGGCGGACAAACAGGCGGTGGACAGTCTTCGAGCATACGGATCAACATGGGCGAATCGGGCAGCCAGACATCGCAGGGCGGCGAAAATCTCGCGGACACGGTCGCGCGGCCGGGCACATACGCAAATAACAATCAAGGGCAAGGCCGCTACGGTGCCGCGCAACGGCCCGGCGAATGGTCGCCCACGGACCCCAGGCACCGTCGCACCAAGCTCGACGATCCCCAGGCCGGCGACGATAAACGCCCGCACCGCGCATCGGGCGGATTGGCGGGATCGCGAGGCAAGAACTGGGCCCTGCCCGGCTCGACTCCCCGTTCCACACCGCTGCTGCGTCCGATCCGAATCGAGTGTCGCCCCGACCGGCTGATCCTGGTGCCCGAGCCGGGCCTCTCCGGCCGCCAAGAAGTTACGTTGGACACCTACACGTCCGATTCGATCAACGAATTCGTTGCGGCTGTCTGGCACTATATGGACAACTCCTGGGGCATCGCCGGTCATCGCATGTATTGGAAACCGATCCTGAAGGTCGAGGTGGCGACGGGAGCGGAAGGTCGTTTTCGCGATTTGCAGGCCCTGCTTGAGGGCAGTGGGTTGAAGGTTGAGAGAAGGAAATAACACGGAGACACGGAGAAAATGTCGCGTCGTAATCGTCGGGAAGAAGGCTCGGACGACCACGATTCTTTCTTGGATATTGTGGCCAACATCGTGGGCATTTTGATTATTCTTGTGGTGCTGGTGGGTGTGCGCGCCAAGCACGCGCCGGTTGCCGCTTCGATTTCCGACCCCACGCGCGAGGCGGTCAAGAGCGAGGTTCAAGACAATTTGGCCACCCAGCAGAGAATTTACGGCGATATCCTGGAACTGAACCGGCAGGGGCAAAAGCTGGCCGTGGAGGCCCTTCTCAGCGACCGGCGGCGGAACGAGTTGGCCATGCGGGTGTCGGCCATCCAGCAACAAGTCGAGTCGCGGCGGGATCGGCTCGACGTCGACGCCCGGGCGGATTATGATCTGCGGCGGCGACTGGCCGACCAGCAGGCCAAACTGAGCGAGACGATTCGCGAGAGCATCTTGACGCAAGCGGAAAAGTCCCAAGTCAAGCCGATCGATCTCGAACATCATCCCACGCCCATCAGCCACACCGTCCACGGCAAGGAGATCCACATCCAGCTTCGCGATTCTCGCGTGGTGGTCGTGCCCTTCGATAAGCTCATCGATCAGTTCAAAGGCGAGTTCGAGCGCAAGGCTTATCGGCTCCAGCACCAACGGGAGCTTACCGATAAGCTGGGGCCCATCGACGGCTTCCGGTTGCGATACACGATCGAACGGATCGACGTCACGCCGGATCTCTATCAGCAAACCGGACGCACGGGCAGCATTGTGCGGCTTCGCCGGGTAGAGTTTTTGCCGTCGAGCAATCGGTTGGGCGAGACAGTCGAAGAGGCCTTGGCCGAAGGCTCCCAGTTCCGCCGGGTGCTGGCCCGCCATCGTCAGGATCGAACCACCGTAACGCTTTGGACGTATCCCGACGGCTTCGACGATTTCCAGAAGCTCAAGAAGCTGCTCTACCGGCTGGGGTTCGTGACGGCCGCGCGGCCGCTGCCGTTCGACATGCCGATATCGGCCTCGCCCCAGGGTTCGCGTTCGGCCGCCCAGTAACGAATATATTACAGAAGGGAACGAAGCAAAGGAAGTTCCCGTGGTGCGTCGCGGACGCACCCTACAAAAATGAAAAGACCCGCATGAATTCACAACACATAACGCCCGTGGCTGACTTTGGAGAGGGAACGGAGTTGGCGCGAATGGGCGTGGGCGCGATCCATGGGGCGCTGACGACGGCCGACTCGTTCTTGCCCGGAGCCGCATTGAGCGATTGGAAGCGTCTCTTGTCGCAAGCCACGGGTCACGATCTGGATCGGCCCTCGGCGGCGCTGGACGGCTTGGGCCCGGCCTATGGGATCGAAGCGGAGGACGGTTCCGCCAAGCGCCCGGCGGAGATAGCTTTTGCCTTGCACACGTACTACTCGCTGCTGGTGAAACTTATTCTCCAGCAGGCGATGGAGTCCTCATCCAAACCGGCGGAATTGGCACGAACATCGGCGGACGATTTACTTTTGCGAAAGATGCGGGCGATGGACGACGTCCCACTTTCGCGGGCATTGTGGCACGGCCATCCTGGGTGTGTGGTGCTTCCTTCACGGGCGGGATGCCCCTGCCACAATATCGACCCCTTCGGTTGGTACGTCGACGCCTGGTGCGGGCCGCTGGCTCAGTGGATTCGCAAGGCCGCCGGGGTTATCGGCCGCTACGATCCGCGGGAGCTGCGGTTGTGTGGGCAAGAACAGGCCGGCGGCGTGGATCTTTTGGGCGATCTTTACCAGGGATTGTTGCCGAAAAACGTGCGGCACGCGCTAGGTGAATACTATACGCCGTCGTGGCTGGTGTCGCATATCCTGGATGGGCTCGATTATCGCGGAGAGATTGACGGGCAGTTTGGCGGGCGGCTTTTGGATCCGGCGTGCGGGTCGGGGAATTTTCTGCTGGCCGCCATCCGGCGGATACGACGCTCCGTGGAATGCGGCTGGTCGAATATGTCGTCGAGTGTATTGGCGCGAAAAATCACCGCCAGCGTGGTGGGTTTCGACCTCAACCCCACGGCGGTGCTGGCGGCGCGGGCCAATTATCTGCTGGCCATCAGCGATCTTATTGCGGCCGGCGATCCGCCCCGCATTCCGGTTTATTTGCGCGACACGATTCTCGACGATAGTGACTTGCAGGGCCGCTTCGACTATGTGGCCGGCAACCCGCCGTGGATCGCTTGGGACAACCTGGCGGACGAATACCGGGAAAAGACGAAACCGCTTTGGCAGCACTATGGTTTGTTCACGCTTTCGGCCACGGCCGCGCGGCACGGCGGCGGCAAGAAGGATCTTTCCATGCTGATGACCTACGTTTGCGCCGATCGGCATCTGCGCGATGGCGGGCGGCTGGGCTTCGTGGTCACGCAAACGGTCTTTCAAACCAAAGGAGCGGGCGACGGTTTTAGGCGATTCCAACTGGGCCACGAGGGGCCGCATCTGCGGGTGCTGCACGCCGACGACATGGTGCGGATTCGACCATTCCCGGGGACCGCCAACTGGACGGGCACGCTGTTTTTACAAAAGGGCTCCAAGACCGAATATCCCATCGCGTACGACCGCTGGCGGCTTCTAAAAGGCCGGCACATGCCCGACTCGCATTCGCCCGACGACGGCGCCTGGCGGGAGCGGTTCGAGCGCGAGCGGCTCGTCGCCCGGCCGATCGACCACCAGCGAGCCAGTTCGCCTTGGTTCGTGCAACCGGCCGAATTGGAAACGGACCTCACGCGGTTGATCGGCCCTTCGGAGTATACGGCCCATCTGGGCGCGAATACGGGCGGGGCCAACCCGGTTTATTGGGTGCAGATCGTCAAGGACAGCGCTGAGGCCGGCAATGCCTGCGTGCTCGTCCGTAATCTCAGCGGCAGCGGCGGGCGGGACCGTACGTTTGATGCGGTGGAAGAATGGATCGAGCCGGATCTGCTTTACCCGTTGGTGCGTTGGGGCAACGTGCGCCGTTTCGCGGCCGTGCCGGCGGCTCATATTATTTTGGCCCAAAACGTGGACACTCGGCGCGGGCACGACGAGCAGTGGCTACGCTCCCAATGTCCCAAGACGCTTGCATATCTGCAGCGGTTTCGGCGGCAACTCGAGGCCCGCGCCGCCTATAAGCGTTATCAATCGGCGGCGGCGTTTTATTCGATGTATAACGTGGGCCGCTATACGCTGGCGGCGATCAAGGTGGTTTGGCGGCGGATGGACAAGCGGATCAACGCCGCCGTGCTGGAGCCCCTCGACGATGAGTTTTTGGGCACGCGGCCGGTCGTGCCGCAAGAGACGTGCGTTATCGTCGAAGTTGAAACGGCCGACGAGGGGCACTATCTGGCGGCCGTGCTCAACAGCCGTCGCACGGATTTCATCGTGGGCGGGCACAGCGTTTCGGGCGGAAAGGGGTTCGGCACGCCCAGCATGTTGGACTACCTGCGGATCGTGCGTTACGATCCGCAAGACGAACGCCACGCGGAGCTTGCCCGGCTGAGCCGTCTGGCCCACCAGCAGGCGGCGGGCGGGGGCGATACTTCGCAAACCGAAGCCGAGATCGACGCGGTGAATGAGAGATTGTAGATTGTAGGGTGCGTGCTTGCACGCACCGAAACCAAGCTCTTCGGTTGGTGCGTGCAAGCACGCACCCTACTTCTAATCAGCGTGGAATCACAGCCGAGAACGGCTGTGCTACAACAAGGCTTCTTCTTCCGAGAGTGGGCCGGGCACGAAGCGGTCGGGGCGATTCCACCACCAGAGCACGGCGGCCAGGGTGGCGGCGGTCGTCATTAGGCCCGCCAGGATGGAAAACAGCAGGGCCTCGCCTTGAATGCGGCCGGCAAGCCATGGGCCGTAGGCGCCGCTGCCGAAGCCGCAGGTGAAGGCCAGTCAGCCGGCCGCCAGGGCAAACAATCCATAGGGCAGCCGCAGGCAGGCGCCCAGATCTCCGGCAATCTGTTTATCGATCCCGAAATCTTCGCAGATCAATTGCTCGACGTTACCGAAAGACAACTCGAGGATATGGACCAAGGCGTGGGCGCAGGAAACCAGCAGCACCAGCCGCAAAGTGGCGGCGCTCATCCGACGTTGGACTTTTGGGCATTGCTATTTTCGGCACCGGCCGCACCCGGATTATCCGCGGGGGCGTTGGTCTTCTCCACCATGCGGTTGAGCAACTCTTCGGTGGCTCCGCTGTCGATGACTTCGGCGGCCAGTTTAGCGCACTCCAGCGGCGTATCGGCCTGATCGGCCACCCATAGAGCGGCCGCCGCGTTGGCCACGACGATGTCTCTGGCCGGTCCGGGCCGGCCTTGGAATATGCCGCGAATGCGTTGCGCACTTTGCTCCGCGCCCTCGACTTTGATATCCTCGATATTGATAATCTCCAGCCCGAAATCGGCGGGGTTCCACTCGAACTCGTTGAGCTTGTCGCCGTATACTTCGGTAACGCGGGTTACGCCGCCGAGGCTGACTTCGTCCAGCCCGTCGGCACCATGCACGACCAGGGCCCTTTGGGTGCCCAGCATGGCCAGAGCCTGGGCCAAAAGTGACCGCAGTTCCGGCTTGGCCACGCCCAACAACTGCAAGGGAGCGCCGGCCGGGTTGGCCAGGGGGCCGAGGAAATTGAAGATCGTCGGCGTTCCCAGTTTCTTGCGGATGGGGCCCACGTGCTTCATGGCCTGGTGTAGCAGCGGTGCGTAGCAGAAGCAGATGCCTAGTTCTTCCAGGCAGGCTTCCACCACCGGCACATCGACCTCGATATTTACGCCCAATTCGGCCAAAACATCGGCCGCGCCGCTACGGCTGGTGAAGGCCCGATTGCCGTGCTTGGCCACCGGAACCCCCACCGAGGCTGTTACCAGGGCGGCTGCCGTGCTGATGTTGAAGGTGCCCGAGGCATCGCCGCCGGTGCCTACCACATCGATCACGTTGGTTCGGTTGGTTTTGATCGGCGTCATCAGCCGACGCAGGGCCTGAGCCGCTCCGGCTACTTCGGCGACCGTCTCGCCCTTGCTGTGCAACGCCACCAATAGTCTGGCTATCTGGTCCTCGCTGCACCGCCCCTCCATAATAATCCCGATGGTCTCCGCCATCTGCTCCATCGAGAGATCGTGTCCCTCTTCAACAAGTTTGAGAATGGCATCTATCATAAGCGTGGTACCTTATCGGGCCCTGGGTTGTGTGCTTGCTCCGGTCGTGCCAAGGTCGTCGGCCATCAAAAACCGGCTGCTGACAAAGAGCGACTAGAGGAGACTGGCAACGATTCAACCAATCGAAGCCCATTGATTCTACCAGTTCCACAACTGTTTTGGTAGTCTCCACGGTGCGTTTTTAACCACACTGGACCAAATGCACTAACACCAAGAGTGGAATTATGGCCATTATTATCCCAAAGAGTGGGGGCGACAAGACTACCGCCAGGCTGGAATAATTGCCACAAAGCCATGCAGACAAGTAGGTTGCGACATCATCCACAACAAAGAGGGGTATGCTTATTTGTCAAGGAAAGATTTTTCTTCCTCAAATCGCTATGCCGAGGCTCGTCTACCCATATCGGGTGCCTTTTTGCCCTTTAATTGGTAGACGTAAGCGAGGATTTCGGCCACGGCGGCGTATTTATCGTGTGGGATGGGCTGGTTGATGTTCACTTCGCGGTAGAGCGCCTGGGCCAGCGGTTTCTTTTCGACGATGGGGATGTTGTGCTCCAGTGCCATGCGGCGGATGCGCTGGGCGATCAGTCCGGCTCCCTTGGCCAGAACAATGGGCGCGGCCATGGTCTGGGGGTGATATTGGATTGCGATGGCCAGGTCGGTGGGGTTGGTCACCACGACATCGGCTTTGGGCACCGATTCGGAGAGTTGATTGAGGGCCAATTGACGCTGCACCTGGCGGCGGCGGGCTCGAACCTGGGGATCGCCTTCGAGGTTCTTCATTTCCTCGCGAACTTCCTGTTGGGTCATTTTCATGTCCTGCTCGTGCTTCCAACGCTGGAAGGCGAAATCGAACACGGCCAGAATCAACAGCGCCACACCAATCTTTAGAGCGGTCCAAAGCAGCACGTCGATAAGGAAAACGGCTATCTGCATTACACTCAGGGCGGAAAGGGCCATGAGGGTCTCGCGTTGGTGGTAAAGGCTGGCCAAGGCGACCGTGGCCACGACCAGTATTTTGAACAGCCCGAAGATTAGACGCATGACGCCGGTCGTGGAGAAGATCCGCCCAAAACCTTTCAGGGGGTTGATCCTGGAGATGTCGGGCGCGAGTTTGTCGGGCAGGAACAAAATGCCGACCTGTGAGAGGTTGACGACGATGGCCACGAGGAACATTATGCCGAAGATGGGCAGCAGGCATTTTGCCAACGTGCGGACGGTTTCGTCCCAGACGAAGTAGGCGAAGGCCTGGTCGGCTTGCAGCCAGGCGGCGGAGCCGAGTTGTTTTTGCGAGTAACTGCCGAGAAAGTCGATTATGCCGCCACCGAGCGTCATCAGCGCCATCAGCCCGCAAATCAAGAGCACAGCCGAGGCCAGGTCCTGGCTCTTGGCCACTTGGCCCTTTTTGCGCGCTTCCTGCCTGCGATGCGGCGTGGGATCTTGTGTTTTGTCGCCGTTTTGGTCGGGCATTTATTTTTCAGACTTCAGACTTCAGACTTCAGACTTCAGACTTCAGACTTCAGACTTCAGACTTGGACATTGATCATTGGACATTCTTTCTTCATTCGGGCTTCCTCATTCGACATTTAACCCTTGCTACGGTCCACGGATGGCTTGGAGCATTAAAGTCAAAGCCGGTTCGATTTCGTCCTGATAAATATAGACGCTTGCTCCGATCGACAGTGCCAGGACGCCGAAGGTGAGCATGGCGTTCATGCCGAAGCCGACGGCCAAGATGTTTAACTGGGGCATGGTGCGGCTGATGAGGCCCATGATCAGCGTCGATAGGAGGATGGCCGTGACCACGGGCGCCGCCGAGCGGATTCCCAGTGCGAAGCTTTGCGCCAGAAGGTCGGTGAAGGCCGGCACGATTGTGGTCGATATCGTACCGCTTCCCGGCGGGATCGAGGCGAAGGTGTCCAGCAAGGCCGCCATGACCATGCGGTGGCCGCCGATACATACGAATATGGACAAGGCAACCAGGAACAGTAGACGCGAGAACAAAGGGACCTCGGCTCCGGATGTGGGATCGAGAACGTTGGCCATCATCATGCCGCCGGTGCGACCGATCAGTTGGCCGGCGAGTTGCAGGCTCGAAAAGAGGATTACTATCCCCAAGCCAAGGCACAATCCGATGATCAACTCGCTGCCGATGAATAACAAATAATTCGCCAGCGAGCCCGGGTAGCCCACGTTAATGTGCCACTGGGTCGGCAATATCAGAAAAGAAAGCGCCGCCGTCAGCAGCGCCCGAACCTGCATGGGTACGTCCTTGGTTCCGAAAATCGGCGCAGTCATCGTCAAGCCGCTGATGCGGGAAAGCACCATGGTGAAGAGGAGCAGCTTTTCCAGGCCGAATTCGGAGAACATATAATGGCCATTCCCTACAGATTACCGGGTATTGCCGTAATCAAGTCCGTCGAATACTGTATCATCATCGTCACCAGCCAGGGCAAGGTCAGGCTGAGGACGGTTATCATGGCTACGATTTTGGGGACGAAGACGATCGTTTGCTCTTGTATCTGTGTCAGCGCCTGCAGCAGGCCGATCAACAGCCCCACGCACATACCGGCCAGCAGCACGGGAGAGCCGATGAGCAAAGCGGTTGTCAGTGCCTGGCGACCTATGTCGATGGCGTCTTGTGGTTCCATTTTCAGATTTCAGGTTTCAGGTTTCAGGTTTCAGGTTTTAGGTTTTAGGGTTCTTCACGGAATTTAGTGGGTAATCGCTTCTGTCAACAACTCTATTTTTCCGGCTCTTCGCCGGAATTTGTGGGTGAATTGAAAGGTTATTGGTGGTTTGTGGCCAGGTTTTTTAAGGT
>SDBV01009872.1_pt1 | contig 12599 bp, 16 predicted proteins | sample 2277081 | NCBI WGS metagenome assembly SDBV01 (sample SAMN10402039, study PRJNA504765) | marine sediment metagenome | isolation source: marine sediment core GS10_PC15, 223 cmbsf | place: Arctic Ocean: Southern Knipovich Ridge | collected 2010
GGTTATGTTTGCCGCTATGTCCTACGGTGCGGTGAGCATCAATGTGCACGAATCTCTGGCCAGGGCGGCCACTGAGATGGGCACCCTGTGGAATACGGGCGAAGGGGGACTTCACTCCAAGCTGTATCAGTATGGCGACAATACCATTGTTCAGGTAGCCTCAGGGCGCTTCGGTGTCCATGCGGAGTACCTTGATGTCGCCCGGGTAGTCGAGATTAAGATTGGCCAGGGGGCGAAACCCGGCATTGGGGGGCACCTTCCCGGAGAGAAGGTTAGCGCCGAGGTCTCCATGACCCGGATGATTCCCCAGGGGACGGATGCCCTGTCCCCGGCGCCGCAGCATGATATTTACTCCATTGAGGACCTGGCTCAACTGGTTTACGCCATCAAGGAGGCAACCAACTATACCAAGCCGGTATCGGTGAAGATAGCTGCTGTCCATAACTCAGCGGCTATTGCCAGCGGTATGGTGCGGGCCGGTGCTGATATCATCGTCCTTGATGGGATTAGAGGAGCCACCGGGGCAGCCCCCAAGATTATCCGTGATAATGTGGGCATCCCTATTGAGATGGCTCTGGCCTCGGTGGATACTCGCCTGAGGCAGGAGGGCATACGTAACCAGGCCTCGATTGTGGTCTCTGGTGGCATAAGAAGCAGCGGTGATGTGGCTAAGGCCATCGCCCTTGGTGCTGATGCTGTCTATATTGGTACTGCGGCTTTAATCGCCCTGGGCTGTACCGTTTGTCAGCAATGTCATACCGGTAAATGCACCTGGGGTATCTGCACCACTGACCTTTCCCTGACCAAGAGGGTTAATCCCGATATCGGGGCCAGACGGCTGGCTAACCTCCTCCGCGGTTGGAGCCTCGAGCTTAAGGATATACTGGGCGGCATGGGCATTAACGCTCTGGAAAGCCTTCGTGGCAATCGGCTGCACCTGAGAGGTATTGGGCTTACTGATACCGAGATGGAAATCCTGGGAATAAGGGCGGCAGGAAGATGAAAATGGCAAAGAGAATTGATGAAAGAGGTACCGGCAAGGTGGTGAAAATAGATGCCGGTGGCGTTTTCCACCGGGAGCTTAATGCCCGGCTCAGAGAGGCCGTTGCCAGCGGCGCTCAGCGGATTGAGCTGCGAAATGTCTGCGGGCAGAGGTATATTGGCACTGACCTGGACGGGCCGGTCGAAATTGAGATATTCGGCACCCCGGGCAACGACCTGGGGGCATTTATGGACGGGCCGAGAATCAGGGTATATGGTAATGCCCAGGATGGCTGCGGGAATACCATGAACGAGGGCGAAATAGTTGTTCACGGTCATGCCGGGGATATCATCGGTCTGTCAGCCCGGGGAGGCAAAATCTTTGTCAGAGAGGATGTCGGCTATCGGGCAGGCATTCATATGAAAGAGTATAAGAGTAATAAGCCGGCGCTGGTCATTGGCGGCACGGCTCAGGACTTCCTTGGTGAATACATGGCGGGGGGCATTCTGATTGTATTAGGTCTGAATCTCAATGAGGGAGAGCATCATAAAGCCAGATTTATTGGCACCGGAATGCACGGGGGTGTTATCTACCTCAGGGGAAGTGTGGAGGATTATCAATTGGGCAAGGAAGTGGGTGTTGCTGAGCTGGAGAAGGAAGACCGCCGGATTTTGGAGAAACTCGTCGGCGAGTTTGCTTCTCATTTCGGCTGCGACGCTGATGAGATATTAAAGCACAGGTTCTCCAAGCTTTTCCCGCTCTGGCTCCGGCCCTATGGCCGGCTCTACGCCTACTAAAAGAAGGGTGGAGGTGGACTAGTCTTGTTCAGCGTATTCATAATAGCCGATGAAAGCGAGATGATAAAAGAGCTTCAATCGGGGCTTGCCTCCGGGGGATTCGCTTGCTCATTCGCTTCGGATAGAGAGAAGGCGATAGAGCAGGTGGTGGAGCAAGCCCCTGATTTAATACTGGTGGAAATGGATGGCCGCTCGACCACTTCCAGTATCCGGGGACTATCCCGGATGATAAAGTCGGGAAAACGTCTCCCTGTTATGGCTCTAATCAGTGAGGAGATGCTCAATAGCCCTGATAATGACCTGGATATAGATGATTTCATTATCAAGCCATGTGATGTCAGGGAGCTGGTATTTAGAGCGAAACGGCTTATGCAAAGAGCTAATGGCAGGGGTACTGAGGAGCTGATTGAATGCGGGGACCTGGTAATAGACCTGGCTAAGTGCGAGGTATCAATAGAAGATAGATTGGTGATGCTGACTTTTAAAGAGTATGAGCTGCTCAAGTTTCTGGCGAGCCACAGGGGCCGTGTTTTTACCCGGGAAGCAGTGCTCAACAAGGTCTGGGGTTATGATTACTACGGTGGCGACAGAACGGTAGATGTCCACGTAAGGCGACTCAGAAGTAAAATTGAGAACTCCGGCCATACCTTTATTGAGACGGTGAGAAATATAGGCTACAGGTTCAAGGGGAACATGTAGCTACAACATCCTGCCCTCTTTTGTAACACAAATTTAATCTGGCTGTAATCTGTTGGAAACAATCAGGTGCTAGACTGAAGACTAAGGATATCCAGGTGCAGGGGGTTTTAGGATGTCTATCGACTCTGGTGATACTGCTTGGATTTTAGTCTCATCAGCGATGGTTATGTTAATGACGCCCGGAGTAGCTTTATTCTATGGCGGCATGGTGCGGAGAAAAAACGTTCTCTCCACAATGATGATGAGCTTTGTTTGCCTGGCGCTGATTGCTTTACTCTGGGTGCTCTACGGTTACAGTTTGGGCTTCGGTCCTGATATAGGCGGTATTATCGGCGGGCTTGATTTTGCCGGTCTCAGGCAGGTAGGCCAGGAGCCCTCTGCTGTCTATGCCAGCACTGTTCCTCACTTAGCTTTTATGATATTTCAGGCGATGTTCGCCATAATCACCGTGGCCCTTATCACCGGGGCGGTAGTGGAGCGAATGAAATTCAGCGCCCTGCTGGTGTTTTCCGCTTTGTGGTTGACCTTTGTCTATGCCCCGGTGGCGCACTGGGTGTGGGGTAATGGCGGCTGGCTGGCTAACCTGGGTGCGCTCGATTTTGCCGGTGGCACCGTGGTTCACATAAATGCCGGGTTCTCTGCCCTGGCTCTGGCTATGTTACTGGGTCGTCGTAAGGGCTTCCGGGAGAAGGAACCCATGGAGCCGCATAATATCCCCCTGGTGATGCTTGGTGCCGCGCTGCTCTGGTTTGGCTGGTTTGGCTTTAATGCCGGCAGTGCCCTCACCTCCGGGGGACTGGCGGCCAGTGCTTTTGTGGCTACCAATATTGCCGCTGCGGCGGCGGCCTTCACCTGGATGGCCCTTAGCTGGATTTATCGGCGCCCCACGGCTCTTGGTACGGCTACCGGAGCCGTGGCCGGACTGGTGGCGATTACCCCGGCGGCCGGTTTTGTCTCGCCGCTGGCGGGGATACCAATAGGTATCGGGGCAGCAGTGGTGTGCTACTATTTTATACTCTTGAGGATGAAGATGGGTGTGGATGAGTCTCTGGACGTATGGGCAGTTCACGGTATGGGAGGTCTCTGGGGGGCTCTGGCGACCGGGATTTTCGCTAGCGTGGCGGTTAATTCGGCCGGTGCCGATGGCCTGATTATGGGCAATGCTCTGCAGCTTGCCAGGCAGCTGGCAGGTATTGCTGCGGTTGGGGCCTTTGCCTTCGCTGCTACCTGGGTTCTGGGCAAGATAGTTGATGTTACCATCGGTCTGAGAGTCGGAGTGGCGGAGGAAACCGTGGGACTGGATATATCCCAACATGGCGAGAGGGCCTATGGAGGGGTGTTGAGATGAAGAAGATAGAAGCCATTATCAGGGAAGAAAAACTGGAGGCCGTCAGAAAGGCTCTTGAGGATAACGGCTACTTCGGCATAACGGTTACTGAAGTAAGCGGAAGGGGACGGCAAAAGGGGATTGTGTTACAATGGCGGGTAGGAGAATATAGAGTAGATTTCCTGCCCAAGCTTAAGATTGAGGTGGTGGTGCTTGACGAAGACGTGTCCAGAGCGCTGGATGCTATCGTCAGAAATGCCAGGACAGGGGAGATGGGCGACGGCAAGATATTTATTCTGCCGGTTGAGGGTGCGGTGCGTGTCAGGACTGGCGATGAAGGTGAAAACGCTATTTAAGTAAAAGGAGGTAGAAAATGACCGGCAAGAGTAGAGAAGAGGGCAAGGAATATGTCCTCAAGATGGCCAAGGAGCATGATGTAAAGTTCATCAGGCTGTGGTTTACCGATATCCTGGGTTTCCTGAAGAGCTTTGCCATCACCGTAGAGGAGCTGGAGGGTGCTCTGGATGAGGGAATGGGGTTTGATGGCTCCTCAATTGAAGGGTTTGCCCGTATTGATGAAAGTGATATGGTGGCTCGGCCCGACCCCGATACCTTCCGGTTGCTTCCCTGGAGACCCCGGGAGCACCACGCTGTAGCCCGAATGTTCTGCGATATCCTGAAACCCGGTGGTGAGCCTTTTGTAGGCGACCCCAGGCATGTCTTGAAGAGAAACCTGAAGCGGGCAGCTGATATGGGCTATACCTTCTATGTGGGGCCGGAGCTGGAGTACTTCTACTTTCGAGACTCTAATGGGACTGAACCTTTAGACCAGGGGGGCTACTTTGATATGACTCCTCTGGACGCCGCCACTGACCTGAGGAAGGAGACGGTTCTTTCCCTGGAGGAGATGGGTATCGGCGTTGAGTATTCCCACCACGAGGTGGCTGCCAGTCAGCATGAGATAGATATGAGGTACACCGATGCCTTAACCATGGCCGACAGCGTGATGACCTACCGGCTGGTGGTTAAGGAGATAGCCTTAAAGCAAGGTGTCTATGCTACCTTCATGCCCAAGCCGGTCTTCGGCATCAATGGCAGCGGCATGCATGTGCACCAGTCACTATTCAAGGGTAATCGGAATGCCTTCTTTGACAAGAATGACAAGTATAATCTTTCCGATGTAGCCAAGAGTTATATCGCCGGGCTGCTGAAGTATGCTCCTGAAATCACCTCCATCACCAACCAGTGGATTAATTCCTACAAGCGGCTGGTTCCCGGTTACGAGGCTCCGGTGTATCTTTCCTGGGCGCGGCGCAACCGCTCTGACTTGGTCAGGGTTCCCGAGTATAGACCGGGCAGAGAGAACGCCACGAGGGTAGAGTTCAGGTCCCCTGACCCCGCCTGCAATCCTTACCTCGCCTTCAGCGTGATGCTGGCTGCCGGACTGGAAGGCGTTGAGAAGGGGTACGAGGTTCCCGACCCTATAGAAGAAAACGTGTATGAGATGACTGAGCAGCAGAGGCAGAAAAGGGGGATAGAAACCCTGCCGCCCAACCTCCTGGAGGCTATCCATCTCACCGAAAAGAGTGAGGTGGTGCGAGAAGCCCTGGGCGACCATGTTTTCCAGGCTTTCATCAAGAACAAGAAAATCGAGTGGGACCAGTACCGGGTGCAGGTAACCGAATATGAGCTTAAGAAATACCTGCCGATATTGTGAGCCAATGTAGTTCATTACGTCTGGAGGGGCTGGATGCGCCGGTTGCGGATTGGTATGGCTCAAATCAACACTACGGTGGGTGACTTTGCCGGCAACACGCAGAAGATTCTGGAATCAGTTGCTGAGGCCAGGTCTCTGGGGGTTGACCTTCTTACCTTTCCCGAGCTGGCCATTTGTGGCTATCCGCCGGAGGATCTTCTGCTAAAGCCGCAGTTTATCGAGGAGAACCTGCGGTCTCGGGACAGGGTAGTTGCCGGCTCGGCCGGGATTACCGTCGTGGTTGGTTTCGTTGATGTCCAAGGAGATCTTTACAACGCAGCCGCAGTTATTCACGATGGCAAGCTGACTGGCATCTATCACAAGATATATCTGCCCAATTACGGTGTCTTTGATGAAAACCGGTATTTCCAGGCTGGCAGTGAGTGCCCTGTCTATACCATAAAGGGTATTGGCGTTGGCGTTAATATCTGTGAGGACATCTGGTACGAGGCTGGGCCAGCTACGGTACAGGCCTACTCCGGGGCTGAGGTTATAGTAAATATAAGTGCTTCGCCGTATCATTCTGGCAAGGGAGATTTCAGGGAAAGAATGCTGGGGACTCGCGCCTCGGATAATGTAGCCATCGTGGCTTATAATAATCTGGTGGGTGGACAGGACGAACTGGTCTTTGATGGCGATAGCCTGGTCCTGGATGAGAAAGGACGGCTGATAGCCAGGGGCAAGCAGTTTGCCGAAGACCTGATAGTGGCTGACCTTGATGTCGAGGCTGTCTTTCGGACACGTCTTCACGACTCCAGGTGGAGGAAGGAGGAGCTGCTGCTGGAAGAGCAGCGGTGGTATGTAACCAAAATAGCGGTATCCGAAGCGTCTTTGGCTGCTGCGAAACCACCGCTGCCGCCGAGGCAGCTTCAGGTGCGTGACCTTCCGGGAGAGGTCTATGATGCGCTGGTGCTGGGCACGCGCGACTATGTCCTCAAAAATGGCTTTGAGAAGGTGCTGATAGGTCTTTCCGGAGGGCTTGATTCCAGTTTGGTGGCGGCTATCGCCGCGGATGCCCTGGGGTCTGCTAATGTGGTAGGGGTGGCGATGCCCTCGAGGTACTCCTCGCCTGCCAGTGTATCGGATGCCGAGTTGCTGGCTCATAACCTGGGTATCGAGCTGATGACTATTCCTATTGAGAAGGTTTTTCAAGCCTATCTGGAGGTGATGGCGGTATCTTTCGAGGGGACTGAGCCTAACGTGGCTGAGGAAAACATCCAGGCTCGTATCAGAGGCAACATTCTCATGGCATTATCCAACAAATTCGGCTGGCTGGTTCTCACCACGGGCAACAAAAGTGAAATGGCCACTGGCTACGCTACTTTGTACGGGGATATGGCCGGCGGCTTTGCGGTGATAAAGGATGTGACCAAGACCCTGGTTTATAAGCTGGCCGGATACCGGAACTCGCTGGCGGATGGCGAGTTCATTCCGTCCGGCATTATAGATAAGGCGCCCTCGGCTGAATTAAGGCCTGACCAGCGGGATACTGATACCCTGCCGCCATATGACCAGCTTGACCCTGTCTTAACGGCTTACGTTGAGGAGGACAAGAGCGTGGAGCAGATTGTGGCTATGGGAATCGATGAACAGGTGGTCAAGCAGGCCGCCCGACTGGTGGACACCAGCGAGTATAAGCGCCGCCAGGCACCTCCCGGAATCAAGATAACTCCCAGGGCTTTCGGCCGGGACAGAAGGTTGCCTATTACCAACTGGTTCAAGGGGTGGTAACTCTGGCCTTGGGGATGACCGCCCCTTTTTCAAAGGTTCCTGGATATGATAGTATTGATTTTATAAGGTATCTCTAACGGGATAAAAAGCATGAGAATCGGTGTTTTGGCTTTACAGGGGGCATTTATAGAACATATCGGTGTTTTGCAGCAGCTGGGAGCGGAGGCTTCGCCGGTTCGGCTGCCTGGCGAACTCGATGGCCTGGACGGGCTTATCATCCCCGGCGGGGAAAGCACTACTATGCTCAACCTGATGCAGAGCTTTGACCTCCTCCGACCGCTGAGAAAACTGGCACAAGCCGGGTTCCCCGTTTTAGGGACTTGTGCCGGGATGATATGTCTGGCTAAGAAGGCTTATAATACCAATAATACCGGTATGGAGACCCTGGCTCTTATGGACATAGAAGTCAGGCGTAATGCTTTTGGGAGACAGGTGGATAGCTTTGAGACCAGGCTGCCAGTTCCAGCTTTGGGGCGTGAATCCTTCCCCGCCGTCTTCATTCGCGCCCCTGTTGTGGCGAGAACCGGTCCGCAGGTAGAAATTCTAGCCAGGCTGCCCGATGACGTGGTGGTGGCTGCCAGGCAAGGAAAGTTGGTAGCTACTGCTTTCCATCCTGAGTTGACCGGTGACTTAAGGGTACATAGCTACTTCTTGAAAATCGTTGCCTCTCCTGATGAGAAGGGATAACAGGGCTTAAGTGAGCTATTCAGTCTTTTAGTGCTGAGGTGGTGTAATGACTACAGGTTATCTTAGAGAGTCAAGAGACATTCGCGTGGTACAGGGTGCTACCTCCGAAACCGAGAGGAAGGTGGTATCTATCCTTAAGGTGTTGAGCGAGTCCTCTGAGCCGCTGGGGTCAATTACCATTGCTCGGGCACTTGAGCGCTACGGGATATTTTTGAGTGAGCGAGCGGTTAGATATCACCTGAAAATAACCGATGAGCGCGGTTATACCCGGCCGCTGGGTCGTGACGGCCGGATGCTCACCCCGCAGGGGGTCGAGGAGTTGAGGATGGCACTGGCACCGGAACAGCTCGGTTTCATACTTGATAAGCTCGAGATGCTGGCTTTTAGCACTACCTTTGACCCGGAAAAACGAACCGGCCAACTTCCCATAAATACTTCGCTTATTGATAAAGATAAGTTCAAAAAAGCCCTGGAGGCTATGAAGAAGGTATTCAAGGCTGGACTTTGTGTCAGCGAACTGGTGGCTACAGCGCCGGAAGGGGAAAAAATTGGTTCGGTAATTGTCCCAAGTGGGAAAATTGGCCTGGCCACGGTCTGTAGTGTGGCCATAAATGGGGTGCTGTTGAAGTCGGGTATCCCTATCGACTCTAGATTTGGAGGGGTGCTTGAAGTCAGAGATAGAATACCAAGGCGATTTGTAGCTATAATCAGCTACGCCGGTACATCCCTTGACCCTTCTGAGCAGTATATACGGGCCAAAATGACCACCGTCAACGAGGTCGTCAGAACTGGCAGCGGCAAGATACTGGCTAATTTCCGTGAAGTGCCAGCTTTATCAAGAGCCACCATTGAGGAGAAGGTGGCTATGCTCAAGGAGGCTGGCATCGGTGGAGTTTATGTCCTGGGCAATACCAGTGAGCCAGTTTGTCAGGTGGCGGTAGGGATGAATCGGGTTGGCATGGTGCTGCTCGGTGGGCTGAACCCGCTGGCGGCAGCCGTTGAGGCGGGGATTGAGGTCGATAACATAGCTGAAAGCGGTCATATTGATTATCAGCAGCTTAATAGCTTCTGGGAACTCTAGGGTAAAATATCCGATGGGATAGGGTTTATATGGCAACCAGGCAGAGGGATTAGTATTTCACAGGTATATCTCTCTGGCCAGAGTCTGGCCGCTTTTGGTGAGAAATACTTTCTCGATAATGTGGCTCAGCTTGTTCCTATCCTGAATATCATACTCGTCTCTTAAATTCACCAGCCAATCAGCGTCATAGAGTATGGCAAAATTCCTGGAGGTTATCTTTCCCGGGCTATGATGGTGGGCGATGATATCGCAAATTTCATTGATTTGATTTTGTTCCAACCCCAATTCGGCTAAGATGCGCCGGGCAATAGGTGGCCCCTCTTTCTCCTGATATTTGCCAGCCGTGCTGCCGTATTTCTTTTGGGCCTGGTGAATCCCTATATCATGAAGCACAGCGGCTCCGATTACTATAGAATAGTCTCCGCCCTCCCGTTTTAGTAGCTCCTCGGCGTATTCGGTTACCTTGCGGGCATGGTTGATTCTCCTGGCATCTTTCTTGAAATGGGCTTTCATCGCCCTCATCAGCGTTTCTTTGGCGGCATTCATTTATTACCCCGACCTTAAAATAGATAATGAATCATCAAATCCAGCCGGCCATGTTTGATGAGGTATCGGCCGGAGAATCTCATAACCTCCCGGACCCTCTCCCGGTATCCAGGCGCATAACAGTGGGTTTCACATTTCTTACACATTGGCTTGGGGTTATAGGGGCACAGAAGCAACTTGGCTATGCCATGGCTCAGCAGTTTGCCGCAGTCCCGGCATAGCACCAGCTCTTTAGTGCCCAGAGCCTGGTGTAATCGGTCATCCTTGACGGGGAAGACCTCTTTGGCTTCCGCCGGGTGATTTTCCCGGCAGAAGATAGCGACGAAATCACTCAACACCCTGATGCCTTTATTTTTCTTGTGGTCTAACCTGTCGAATAGTTGAGGCATCCCCTATTCCAGCTGGTTAAGCTCTTCGACTATCGCATCGGGGTCTATACCGTGCATCGTGGCACCAAAAGAGAGGGATTCCACATTCATACCAGGGCAGGTAAAGCATCCCCCGCCGAAGTATTTCTCGATTATTTTCTCTGCCCCGGGATGTGCCTTGATCACTTCTCCGATATTCATATCCTGATTAAACCTGGCCGATGTCTTTTCCATTGAAATTACCTCCCTTTGATAAAGATACGGATTATCATAGTGTTATGGGAAACAACCCAGCTGGCACTTGATAATCCGTATTCCAAGCTTATCTGCTGTTTTCCCGACTTCACGCACGCTTACCTTTAATTCCTCGGCAATCTTAAAGGCAACAGCACAAGGCAACCGGTCATCCACTAAGGATGATGTTACCTTCACTTCAAGTTCAGTAGCCATTACAGCCACCCCCTCATTTATTTGACCAGAGTTCTGAGCATGTTATATACAAAAAGGTAGATAGATAGTGCCAGAGTGGCACCAAAGACTGCCTGCAGGACTTTTAGCCCGGCAAAAGGTACATAAGCTCCCAGGCCTAAAAAGACGAGCAACCCCACCAGTCCCACGTTAGCCAACCAGAATTGTCCCCAGGCTAGCTTCTCGCTATAAAGTGGGTTCCCCCTAAAGCGGGGCAGGATGTGATAGGCAATGCCAAAGATGACAAAGAGGACGAAGCCCACCAGGTTGAGATGGGTATGCACCGGGCGCAGCACCCGGGTTTCAGGAATGATGAAGAAAAGAACTCCCAGAGTGGTGCCTAATACCAGGTAGATTACCCCGGCGAAAATGAAGCCTAAAGTAGTCTTGCTCAATGTATCCCTCCGTTCTAATGCTCACCGTGGATCAGCGCCGGCAGGCACCGGACACAAACCCATACTTTCTTATCCTGATAGTCGCCGCAAAGCAGAATCCTCTCCTCGCTTTTAATCCCGCAAACGGTGCAACTCTTTTCCTTACTCGACGGTTGTGTTGTCTCAGCCATTCTTCCTCCTTATCTGGTTGCCGCCAGCGAACCAACAATCGTTACTTTTTTACTTGCGGATATTCTTTTATATATACCAGTTGATAGCGGCGGTGCGGGCGAACTCCAGGAAAGCAGCCAGCCCCATTACTGTGTCCACCTCATCCAGCAGCTCGCTCAGTGCAATACTTAGGGCAGCCATAGCGTTGGGGCAGGCGTAGAGTTTAAGCCCCAGCTTCCTGGCCTCGGCTAGCTGGTTCTCCAGGGATTGAATGCCTCCCGATTCTAATCCCCGCTCGATGTTGGTTCTCAGATTCGGGGAGGTTTCCTCTCCCATATCCGCCAGATGCTCTTTAGTGAACCTCCTTAAGCCCTCAAAGGTAAGCAGCATATGCACCTCCAGCCCACTGGCCAGGGCGACAAGGGCGATGGTCAGGGCATAGGAGGCTCTATCGTAGGAGCCACTGTGCAGGATTATGGTTACTCGCTCTTTATTATCTGCGGTCAACTTTTAGTTTTGTCCTTTCCGGATAGTATCTGCCCGGCGGAGGAGGGGTACCCCCTCAGAACGAGATTGGGCGAAGTGCTTGCCTGATTCATCCAGCTTCTGTGGGGAGAACCGCTCAGCCAATATGCCTGATATGATAACCCCTTTCGATTTAAATATCAAAAATAGAGTAATTACGGTTTAACAGCTTATTCTGGGATAGGTCTGGCTTCTTCACTTTGGCTTAGTTTAACTCCTGCTTTCTTACTTTCAGGACTTCAGGTCACCTCTGACCCCGACGGTTACCTCTTTAAAGTGAATATCTTTACCGCTGGCAAGAAGGGCCTGTCGGGCCATTTGGACCAGGCCAAAACAGCAGGGCACCTCCATGTGCACCACGGTGAGGCTATTCACCTGAGCCTCACGCAGAATCTCGGTCAGCTTCTGTAAGTGAGCCTGGGCGTCATCCAGTTTGGGGCAAGCTATCAGTAGAGCATGGTCTTTGAGTAAGTCGTGGTGAAAACCAGCGTAGGCAAAGGGAACACAGTCCGCAGCCAGCATCAGGTCAGCTCCTTGAAGGAACGGCGCGCCTGGCGGAACCAGAGTGAGCTGAACCGGCCAGTGGTTGAGCATTGACTCCTGGGGTATGGCCTCTTCCGAGGCAACCTCAGTTGCCTCTTGCCTGTCAAACTGAGTGACCGTAGCCGAGGAGCAACCACAGGGAAGTGTCTCTGTAGCAGGCTCCGGTTCTTTCAGGTGCTGTTTCACCGCCTCCTCGTCAAACTCATCGGTTGCCCTTTCCTCAATGGTGATGGCGTCTTGAGGGCACTTCCCAAGGCAGGCACCAAGGCCGTCGCAATATTGCTCACTGATGAGCTTTGCCTTGCCATCTATGATCTGGAGCGCTCCTTCAACACAGGCTGGAACACAGAGTCCGCACCCGTTGCATTTCTCCTCATCAATTTTTACGATTTCTCTTATTGTCTTTGTTGTCATGGTATCATCTCCTCACAATTTTTTAGCAGGTTCTTGTTCGCCACCCCTCAGCTCCTTCCACCTTTCCTCTCCCAGGCACTCCCGTGCCGAGGCACACCAATCGATACAGGAATTTTGCATATCACTGTAC
>SDBV01009873.1_pt1 | contig 12599 bp, 7 predicted proteins | sample 2277081 | NCBI WGS metagenome assembly SDBV01 (sample SAMN10402039, study PRJNA504765) | marine sediment metagenome | isolation source: marine sediment core GS10_PC15, 223 cmbsf | place: Arctic Ocean: Southern Knipovich Ridge | collected 2010
TATAAAATCCACCGGGAGCTGGTTTACGGTTAAATTACCGGACGGGACTGTTGTGCCATGTGGCATCAGGGGAAAATTCAGGATGAAAGGCATCAGGGCGACCAATCCGGTTGCTGTGGGTGATCATGTAAGGTTTGAATGGTCTGAGGATCAAACCACCGGGGTTATTACTTCCATAGAAAAGCGCACCAATTACATCATCCGAAAATCCTCCAAACTGTCAAAGGAGTACCAATTGCTGGCCTGTAATGTGGATATAGCCTGGCTGATGGTTAGTATGATTCTTCCGAGAACTCTTACTCCGTTTATAGACCGGTTCTTAATTTCTGCTGAAGCCTATAGAATTCCGATCATCATATTATTCAACAAAACGGACTTGTATGGTGAAAAGGAACGGGATGAGATGAATGATCTCGGGTCGGTGTATACGAAAATTGGGTACAGGTGCATGAATTTATCGCTTCAGACAAAGGAGGGGGTCGAGGCAGTCAGGAAGGAAATGAAAGGGAAAGTAAATGTAGTTGCAGGCAACTCTGGAGTAGGGAAATCTACCCTGATCAACGTCCTTGATCCAACCATTCGTTTAAAGATAGGAGATATATCTGATTATCATCAGACTGGAAAACATACCACCACTTTTTCTGAGATGTTCGAGCTGAGTTCAGGAATAAAAATCATAGATACACCGGGCATAAGAGGATTTGGCACTATTGATATTGAGCGGTCGGAACTTTTCCACTTTTTCCCAGAGATATTTCGGGCCAGTAAGCAATGCAAGTATCATAATTGTATGCACATAAACGAACCCGACTGCGGGGTAAAGGCTATGGTTGAGATGGGGGAGATCAGCGAATTCAGGTATTTGAACTATTTAGTGATGATGGAGGTAGACCCTGGAAAATATCGGTGAAAATGGCTTTTGATTGTTCGAAACTAACCCCCAAAATTCTTATTCGTATCAAAAATAGTTTATAAGTTTATGCACTGACAATTTGACGGGTTGATGTTTAAAAGCAATTTTATATCAGGACTCATACTTTTGGTGATCCTTGCGTTAAATGGAATCACCATTTACAGCATCAATAAAAGGTATGCAAGTTTTCTCAATGAAACACTTCTGTCCCAATCTCAACGCTGTGGTGAGTATATGGAAACCACACTGCTTCAGTTTTCCAGTGACATCAACCATGAGCTGAATATGTACCAGGACTCTGAGGTTTTTGGAAAGCCGGAAGAATTCAGAGAAGCCACAGAGAGCCTTCGATTGTTCTACACCAAATACCGTGATTTGATTACAAAAATTTCGGTGTATGATAACAAGAAAAATTTCTATGCCCTTTACCTGGAATCGGAGGATAACTTTGGCACATTGGACAGGTTTGTTGTGGATAGTTTTCCCATGAGAACCCAAAAAGGGTTATTTCCCCGACAAAGGGTAGAACAAAAGGGCAGTGTCCTGAAGTATTATTATCCACTATTTGGTGAGGATGTGGTTAACGGAAATGTGGTGGTGGAAGTAAATATTCAACCATTTGCTGAGAAGATATTTCACCTTTATCCTCAGGGAAAGACCGTAAACTGGCAATGGGTTTTAGGGGCAGACGGTCAGATAATTTTTGACAATTTCCCTTCCGACTCATTCAGGTTAGAGGGACTGGGAGTACTTACAGATAGTATCAATGCTGAGACCACTGGAATTTTGAAGCATTCTTGTATCTATGGTTCCGGGGAAAGGGATAAAGTGTATACAGCCTATTATCCCCTGAGTATCTACTCCAGGAAAATGGGAATCATGTTTTCCGTAAACCGAATTCAGTTTTTCAATTTCTTTATCAACCGGAATCTGTTGACGGCAATTTTCTCTCAATTATTGGTCACCGGATTGGTGGTATATCTGCTTGTTTCAATGAGGAGACTGAGGAAGAGAGAAAGGCGATTAAAGCTCTCCGAAATTGTGCTCAGGCAGATTATCGAACATTTTCCCATGGGGATCATGATCATTGATGAATTGAACATCATTCGCAACATTAACAGCACAGCACAAAAAATGCTTTTTCTTGGAAAAGCAGATAACCTGGTGGGGAAAGATTTCAGTAAACAATTTCTCATTTCCAATAAGTACCTGCTTAGTGATGGACCCAGCCCTTTTCTGGATGATTCTCACTACCTCTACTATGAGAGGGACGGGATTGAAACGGTCATTTACCGAACCGAAAAAGTAACCAATATAGGTGGTGAGGAACTGAAGCTAATTGCACTGATTGATGTTTCACCCCTGGAAAAATCAAGAAAAGTGGAGGTGGCGGCCAACAAGGCTAAATCAGATTTTCTGGCTGCCATGAGCCATGAGATCCGCACGCCCATGAATGGTATCCTTGGCATGGTTAACAGCTTGCTTGAGGAGAAGACGAGCAAAGATATTAAGGATAAGATTGAGGTTATCAAGCGTTCTGCAGACTTGCTGATGACCATCATTAATGATATCCTTGATTTTTCCAAAATTGAGGCTGGGCGGATGATGCTTGAGGAAATCCCATTCAACCTTTTGGAGGAGATGGAGCTGGTTGGGGAGTTATTCAAGCCGCTTGCCCAGGAGAAGGGACTTGATCTGATTATTGATCTGAAGCCCGAAGTGCCGAGTAAACTTATCGGAGATCCATTCAGGTTGCGACAGGTCATTACCAATCTGGTGAGCAATGCAGTTAAGTTTACCGATAAGGGCAGGATTGTGATTGGGGCCACCTTAATGGAATCGTACAAAAGCCAGGTCAATATTCTGTTTTCTGTGGAGGACACAGGGATAGGAATACCCCGTGACCGGATTAAAGAGATCTTTGGAAGCTACACCCAAGCCAGAGGTTCGGTTACCCGTAAATTTGGGGGAACCGGCCTGGGAACTACAATTTCCAAGCAGCTGGTTGAACTAATGCACGGTGAGATTTGGGTGGAGAGCCCCTCTTCAATTAGTGTGAATGAAGAATTTCCTGGTTCCAAATTCAGCTTCACCATTGATGCCTATTCCAACGAAAGAATTCCCAAAAGTTTCAATTTTGAGCATATTACAAAGCTTAACAATATCAATGCTTTGATCCTTACCAAAGAGTCGGATGCTTCCCGAAATACCATGGCCAGAATGCTGGAGAACTTTGGTCTTAAAGTTGTAACTAAAATATATCAGGACAGCACTGTGGACAGTGTGATCCATCATCTTCAGGTGAGAAGGGAGAATTATCATTTGATAGTCCTGGTTGACAAGAATCAACTTGATGGATTTGCACTGGCTCAGGAAATGCAGAACAAGAACCTTAACGATCATTTTCCAATTGTGTTGGTGAGCTCAAATGATAAAACGGGGAACTATAAAACATGCCGGAAACTGGGTATTGATTATTATCTCATTGAGCCCTTCGAAACCAAGGAGGTATTTGATATTCTATCAGAAAATTATCCGGGGATTGAGGATCGCAAGAGCCTTGAGCCAATGATTAACGCCCTGCCTTCAGAACTCTGCATCCTGATTGCAGAAGACAACCTGATTAATCAGAAAGTAGCACAGTCCATCTTCAAAAACATAGGTTATGAAATTGAATTAGCCAAAAATGGCCGTGAAGCTGTGGAGATGATGGAAAAGAATAAGTATGATGTGGTTTTCATGGACCTTTTGATGCCGGAAGTCGACGGATACCAGGCTACACAGCAAATTCGGCAGGCAGGCTATACCTTACCCATTATTGCCATGTCGGCCGATGAGGACGATAAGACCAGGGCTGCGGCTTTTAAAGCCGGTATGGATGATTATGTAATGAAGCCTGCGAGGGTGGAAAGCATAAAACAATTGCTCATCAAATTATTTTCAACAACCATTTAGAACATGCAATCACACGATTTGGATTACAGGATAATCGGAGACGATATCCAGCTAGTTGAGATAGAACTTGATCCCCAGGAAACTGTAATTGCCGAAGCAGGATCGATGATGTATATGGAAAGCGATGTTCGTTTTCAAACAAAAATGGGTGATGGTTCCGATCCCAATCAAAGCATGATGAGTAAAATTCTCTCAGCAGGGACAAGGGTGCTTACGGGTGAATCTCTTTTTGTCACACATTTTACCTGTCACGGAACCGGAAAACAGAAGGTGGCTTTTGCGGCTCCTTATCCGGGAAAGATCATTCCCATCGAATTGGGAAGTTTGGGAGGATCACTGATCGTACAAAAGGATGGTTTCCTCTGTGCTGCAATGGGGACAAAAATTTCTATTACACTTAATCGCAGAATAGGAAGTGGTTTAGTGGGTGGTGAAGGTTTTATCCTCCAGAAACTTGAAGGTGATGGCAGAGTTTTCATACATGCGGGAGGTACGGTTATTGAACGCAGGCTAAACAATGAAACCCTTAAAATAGATACAGGCTGCATCGTGGGTTATACTCCAGGAGTTGACTTTAATATTGAAGCATCAGGCAATCTTAGGTCCATGGTTTTTGGTGGTGAGGGAATTTTCCTGGCTACTCTTAGAGGTACAGGAACAGTATGGTTACAATCCATGCCCATCCGGAAGCTTATCCAGGCCATATCACCTTATGGAAGAAATATAAAGAAGGAGGGTCGGTCAATTCTTGGTGGTTTTCTTGAACGTTAGGGTCCATTGAAAGAAGACGATGGCTGATTTGATCCAAATAGAGCAATTCATTTCTCTGTCAGCATTCCATCCTGTTATCGATGTTCGATCTCCTTTGGAATACAATCAGGGTCATATTCCCGGTGCTCTGAACATTCCCCTGTTCGACGATCATGAAAGGAAAGTGGTGGGCACAACCTATAAGCAGATCAATAAGCAAGCCGCCATGTATATTGGCCTGGAGTTTGCCGGAGGAAAGCTTGTTGAACTTGCCAAGGAGGGAGAGAAGAAAGCTGGTAAAAACAAAACCATGTTGGTTCATTGCTGGAGGGGTGGTATGCGCAGCAAAAGCGTGGTCTGGCTTTTTGAAACCATGGGCCTTAAATGTTTCATATTGGATGGAGGTTATAAATCTTACAGAAGAAATGTGCATGATGAATTCAAAAAGCCACTAAAACTAAATGTGATTGGCGGAAGGACCGGAAGTGGAAAGACTGAAATCCTGCACCATATGGAAAAGATCGGAGAACAGGTAATTGATCTGGAAGGTCTGGCCCATCACAAAGGTTCCGCTTTCGGTGCACTTGGTGAATCACCACAACCTTCCACAGAGCAATTTGAAAATGATCTTTATAAAAATTTGTTACAGTTGGACAGAAGTAGAGAGATCTGGATCGAGGACGAGAGCAGGAATGTGGGAAAATGTGTGGTTCCCGGAGAGATTTATTCCGGGATGCGAAAAAGTGACATCTTATTCCTTGATATTCCAAGAGAGAAACGGGCACTTCATCTGGTTAAACATTATGCAGAGTATCACCCCGACGGATTAAAACAATGTGTCTTGAAGATCCAGAAGAGATTGGGAGGAGACCGGACAAAAGAAGCTCTTGAATCAATCGATAGTGAGGATTTCTTCAAAACCGCCATGCTTACCCTCCAGTACTATGACAAGGCGTACATGCACTCCCTAAGTAATAACCATGACAGTTACCACGTTATTCCTTCCGATGAAGTTGATCCTGTAATCAATACGGAACTTCTCCGGAAGCATCAAAAATAGATCGGGCGTATGAAGAAGAGAGAGGATTTTGAATTGTTGGCACCTGCTGGCAATTATGAATCATTAACAGCTGCCAGGCAGGGGGGGGCTAATGCCATTTATTTCGGGATTGATCAATTGAACATGCGGGCAAGGTCATCGGCTAATTTTACGACCGAAGATCTGCCAAAGATAGTGTCCATTGCAGGGGAGAAGGGCATGAAGACTTACCTTACCGTCAATACGGTGGTGTACAACCATGAACTCCGCCAAATGAGAGAGATCATTGACCTGGCAGTACAGCATGGGGTAAATGCAATCATTGCATCCGACCAATCGGTATTACAATATTGTAACAGTGTGGGAGCCAGGGTTCATCTTTCCACGCAATTAAATATCAGCAACATTGAGACCTTAAAGTTCTACGCCAGGTTTGCCGATGTGGCAGTGCTGGCCAGGGAGCTCGACTTGCAACAGGTGGATGAGATGTCCAGGGCGATTACCCTGGAAGAGATAAAAGGTTCTTCCGGGGAACCATTCCGCATTGAAATGTTTGTCCATGGTGCATTGTGCATGGCCATTTCGGGTAAATGTTACCTGAGTTTACACGAACACAACCATTCAGCAAATCGGGATGACTGTTTCCAGGTATGTCGGAGGGGTTATTCGGTGGTTGATAAGGAGAGAGAGGTTGAATTGGACATAGACAACGAATATATTATGTCACCCAAAGATTTGAAAACCATTCATTTTCTAAACAAGTTGCCGGATGCAGGGGTATCCATTTTGAAAATAGAAGGCAGGGCCCGGTCGGCCGAATATGTAAAGACAGTTACGACCTGTTATGATGAGGCCATCGGAGCATATGTAAATGGTGCATTTACTGAAGAGAGGATTCATGACTGGGACTCCCGCCTCGCCACTGTGTTTAACCGTGGTTTTTGGAATGGTTATTATCTGGGACAACGATTGGGGGAATGGAGCGAGAAGTATGGCTCCAGGTCCACTCAAAAGAAAGTATATATAGGAAAAAGCACCAACTATTTTGACCGTATTGGTGTAGCAGAGATTGCCATCGAAACCGGAAATATAAATGTAGGAGATGAGCTCTTGATTGTGGGCCCGACTACCGGTGTCATTGAAATCACTGTTAAAGAGCTAAGAGTCAATACAATTAATTGCGAGACAGCAAGTAAAGGTGAAAGATTTTCCATACATGTGGGCCAGGTGGTCCGACGGTCCGACAAAGTGTATAAACTGGTACCCCGGGACGCTATTTCTTCAGGATAATCCGAATAATTGTTGAATCGAGCGGATCGGAAGATAGCACAAAGATCTTTCCGTGGTGATACGATTCAATAATCCTTTTGGAGAGCGAGAGGCCAAGTCCCCAACCCCGTTTTTTGGTTGTATAGCCTGGCTTGAAGATCGTTCTGAACATGGATTTGGCGATCCCTTTGCCAGAATCCTCCAGGTCAATGATGATACCGTTCTCAGTTTCCACAGCATGAAGAATAATCCTGCCACTTCCTTTTATGGCATCGGTGGCATTTTTACAAAGGTTCTCAATAACCCACTCAAACAGGGTCTCGTTTAACCGTACATGAATTGGCTTTTCAGGGAGATCCAGAATGTATTCTACACTTTTAGATCCTCTGCTTCGCATGTAATCAAGGCTATCAATGAGAATCTTAGTAAGGTCTGACTTCTTGAGGGCCGGTTTGGATCCAATTTTAGAAAATCGATCGGTAATTTTTTCGAGTCTTGATGTATCCTTCTGCATTTCAAGTACCATGTTGGGATCGAGTTGCGATTGCTTGAGCAACTCCATCCATCCCAACAGGGAAGAGATGGGTGTTCCTAACTGATGGGCGGTTTCTTTGAACATTCCGGTCCAAACTTCATTTTGCTCAGCCTTTCTGGATACACTGAAAGCAATGTACGATACCAAAATGAATAGCATGATCACTCCAAGCTGAACATAGGGGAAGAATATCAGTTTTCTGAGAAGGATAGAATCCCTGTAAAAGATATTTTGATATTCATCCTGACTCAGATTAATGATCAGGGAATCATTCTCTTCACGCGCGTATTTAAGTTGTCTTTGAAGATATTTGGGATCCTCAACTTTTATTGAATCGAGATTTTTGTGGTTTAAAATATTTCCATCAGAGTCGGTGAGAATCACCGGTATATGGGTGTTGCTTTCAATAACTGAAAAAGGGAATGCCAGGTCAGTATCAAAATCGGCCGAATTTACCATCCGGATGGCTTCAGCCCATAACTCCACCTTCTTTCGCTCAGTGAGCTCAAAATGATTCACCAGTCTGTTGGTATACCAGAGCGATCCTACACCGATGAGGATGGCAGCCATAAACAGGATATGTTTCCAGCGTTGTTTTTTCCTGTAAATGTCCAATTTATAGAAAATTATTAGGGTTCTTCATCAATAACGAATTCTTTAACAGGTTTATTTTGAATGGTATCCTTTTTCTGAAGGGGTTCTTTTTTTAACCGATTCTTCCACCAGCGTCCTTTTTCTTTTTCTTGCACTGTTGCCTGGTCAGGCTCATCGGCGAATTCGAACTTGAAGATCTGTTCACGTTCCTCTTGCTGAATGTTCTCCTGAATAACAGTTTCATCACGTTTAAAGAGTCCCAGTTCTTCGTTGAGGATTTTCTTTAGTTCTGTTTTTTCATTTTTCAGATCGTTCCGGATCTTCTGAGCAGTTTTCTCCCTGTCAAGCTCCACAGTGGCACCGGAGCCCTCACTATAAATCTTTAGAAACAGAATCCTGGTATCAGATTCATCTTCAGCAATTTCAAACTCAGCATTCTTAGATCCCCGTGCTTTCTTATACAGCAGATCAGAGAGTTTGAGCCTGAGTCTGTAATCGTACTGGTCATCAAATCCATGTGTACCCGAAGCTGAAAGATTGAGTGCATTGGATTGAATATCCATGGCTGGGATGACAACCTGGTTATCTTTCAGGAGAATTGTATTTTCCAGGGTTTCAAATTTGATATTACGGAGCTCCTCCACTTCAATGAACCTGGAAAGGGCCAGGAGGGGCGAGAATCCATTTAGTTCGCCGTCGAGGATGGTTATAATATTTTCACTTAGAATCGATTCTGTTTTAATCTTAAAAGTAGGTTCAAATTCGGCCGAAAACACCGAAGTACCCGAAATAGATCCCTTTAGATGCTCATGGGTGAGTTGGGTCTGTCCAAAATTATTGAATGCATAAAAAAGAGGTTCTATATTCAGGTTATAGAGACTGGCATTCACATTGGTGAAGAAATCGCCTTCTGAATCCTGGATAATTCCAAACGCTCCTTTGAGGGTACCTTCCATGGTTTGCATGGTTAGAGAGTCAATGGAGAAATAGGACGAATCGTACCGCGCAATTCCCTGAACATTGTTTGCTACTAAGCGATCCTTTTGGAAATCATTGATGATAAAAGCCATCTTCAGATTCAGATTTTCCGGGAAGTGGATGGGCGATTTTTGACCCGATTCCTTTCCGGAAAGGTTATCCAACACTTCCTGAAGATCAAATTGATTGGAACGAATCGTGGCTGAAGCCACCAGTTTCTCATTCCGGTCCAGTAGAAAGGAGATAAGGTTTAGTCCCGACCCTGAAATAGTAAAGTCACTTTTCCCATAGACACCGGAAATGGAGGGTTCCCAAAAATCGTTGTCGATAAATACAGTCCCATTTAGACCGGTAAACGGGAGTCCCTCTTTATGGATGCTGACCATTACATCTTCCAGTGATATTCCCCCGGAAATATCAAAGGCAAGGAATTTTTGCCCACGGGGTTTCAACCGGTCATAGGCCCCCGATACTTTTATATCACTGATCACTGTACCCTTGATCTGGTGTAGGGGAATGGTTTCATACCATTTAATCCATTGATCGGGATGAATATCACCCTTGAGCTCGAATTTGAAATCAGGATCATAAAAATTATGGATCCGGCCACGTCCTGACAGATGGTCCTTGCCAACAACAGCACTGATGGTTTCAATATTCAGGGAGGTGGTAACCGGACTAAACTCCCCTCCATTGGAATAGGTCCCGGTCAGGTTGAGGTTCTTTATTGAAAAAGGGATTCTGTCCCACTGTAAGTTGGCATTAGAAGTTTGAAAATCGGCTTCGATCTGCGGTGTAAGGGTCGAACTTGCCATCCCGGTAACTCTGGCATAGAGCTGAAGAATCCCATTGCCCTTGATTTCTATCAATGGATTGCTCATTTCACTGGGAAGCAGGTCAAGGACCTCATGGATTTCCAGGTCCCTTGCTGTAGCATAGAGGTCTAAGTCAACGCCATCTCCAGGATTGACAAGAAAGGTCCCATCTATATCTGCGAGGATTCTGTCAATCTGTAACTGACCAGCTTTTATAGTATAGAGCGAATCATTTACGAAAAGGTTTATTTTTGCCAGGATCTCCCGGTTAGATGCATAGAGGATCTCCTTATTGGAGATCTCCTCCAGAAGACCTTCAATGGAAACTTTGATTTGGGTATTGTGCTTTGAAAATTTCCCATTCAAATCGAGTCGTTTCAGCATTCCGGATGACCTCATTTGTTTGGCCTGATTGTTCAGAAGAATGTGAAAATCGTTGACCCTTAGATTTGACAGGTTGATCTGTTGGTTTTCTCCTTCCACCTTGTGGTCTTTCACCAACATCTTATAATTTCCCTCTCCAGAACAGTCAGTGAAAAGATTTAGGGCACCTTTGGTGATCTCAAGTTGACGAATGTTATACTTATTCCGGATCAGGCCAAACAGGTTGAAGCTTAAGCTTATTTGATCTGCTGTTAAAAGCGTGTCGGCCCCCAATCCTTCAAAATCACGGGTATTGAAATTGTGACTGGACCAAATTGTTATTTCTTTAAATACGAGTGAAGAATGGGGGAAGTTATGAAAAACCTTTACAGCAATATCTTCCACGTCCACCTTGCTGACCAGCATGCTCTTTCCCTGTACCATGCCATAGGCCATAAAGTCCGCACCATAAATATTTACTACCAACAACCCAACAATGGTCAGGATCAACACTGTGATTAGTACAAATGCTGAAATATATTCAAGTATGATTCTGACTGGTCGCTTCATTAAATGCTTAGAAATTCACTGAAATCATATTCATTGTCAAGTTCAGCCGGAGTTTTGTTGTGGCGGAATAACCTGACTGTTCGCTTACCGATGAGTTCCATTCTATTCTCCTCTACCCGGAACATGCATCCTTCCCTCAGGCCCAGTACCGTATCGCCGGGATTTGCAGTCAGGTATTCCATAATACGGTCTTCTCTGGTTTCTCCGGCATGACCGGGAGGATTCAGGTCGGTGTAGTGCGGATTAATCTGGAAAGGGATCAGGTTAAAAGCGTGGAATCCTTCAGGCTCCAGGATCGGCATGTCATTGGTGGTCCGAATGGATGGACAGGTTACATTGCTTCCTGCACTCCAACCCACAAAAGGTGTCCCTGCAAGCACCTTTTCTCTTACAGGATCAATAAGGCCATTTTCCTGGATCATCTTGATGAGTTGAAAAGTGTTTCCACCTCCCACGATAATAGCTTCAGCATTTTTAACAGCTGTTACAGGATCGGTAAAACGATGAATAGAGGTGATGTGATGACCTATTTCTGCAAAACGTTCTTTTACCCTTGCTTCATAATCGTCAAAATTGATTGTCACACCCGCGTAAGGCAGGAATAAACATTGGAGGGGTTGTTCACCCAGGAAATCCCTGATGTTGTGTTTTGGATAATCCAGGTAGGCTTCACCTGCATTGGTGGAATTGCTGATCAGAAGCAGTCTCATGGCATGGCCTTATTGGTTTACCCACAAAGTTAATATTTTCATGAAGCCAGCAAACCATAATAAAAAGACCGGTCAGTCCGGGAAAATCCCGAAACTAACCGGCCGACGGTAGAGGAAAAATTCTTTAAAACGGGATTAATGCCAATCCGATACTGAAGGGATACAGTTCGGGCCCCAGGTCCGGCTTAAACAGAGGTATCATGTAGTAGTTCGCATAGAAGTTCAGAGCCCGGTACCCGACCCTCGCTGTAAATCCCCAGCGCAACGGAGATAGGTTATAATCACCCTTGGCCTTCTCCTTGGACTTTTCACTGCTAATGGTATACTTCATTTTGGTGTTTGACCAGAGTTTTAAACCTCCGATAACACCTGCTGAAATGTGGATCCGTTTTTTACCTGCGGGGATCTGGAACTCCAGTAACAGAGGGGCGGTCATATAGGTGATGTTCATTTTTGATTTAGTAATATTTCCTGCATACTCTGGAACATACTCCACGATTTCACCTGTTACAGCATCCTTTCGGATACTGTTCTGACCATCAAAATTGTAATTGATAAACTCAAAACCGAGTCCGGTGGCAATCCCGATTTTGTCGGTGCCCAGTCCAAAACCGTAATCAATGATATTCAGGTTCCAGTTCCAGGACTTGCCTGTATTCAGATCCATATACGACTGGTCGGGGGGTAACACCATACTGAAATCGGGGGTCACAAAATTGTTCAGCCCGATCTCCAAACCGGCAAAATGCGGCTTAAATTTCTTCTTCTTTTTTTTGTGTGTGCCCGATGGATCATTTTTTGATTGACAGTTGCTTGATTGATCCTCCTCCATTTCTATGACTTTAATCTCGGTGCCGTTTTCACCTTCAATAATGCTTATGCCCCGGGAACCAAGTATTATCCTAAGGGTATCTCCATTCTCTTCAACAATGAGCACTTCGTTCTCACCAAGGGTAACTTTTGTGTTCTCAGGTGCTTCTATAACTTCCACCCTATTCAGAATATTCACCGTGTCAGCGATTACAGGTTCGGGTACTTCGGGAGCTTCAGGTACTTCGGAAACTTCAGGTACTTCGGGAGCTTCGGGTACTTCGGGAGCTTCGGGTAC
>SDBV01009874.1_pt1 | contig 12599 bp, 9 predicted proteins | sample 2277081 | NCBI WGS metagenome assembly SDBV01 (sample SAMN10402039, study PRJNA504765) | marine sediment metagenome | isolation source: marine sediment core GS10_PC15, 223 cmbsf | place: Arctic Ocean: Southern Knipovich Ridge | collected 2010
TCGGACCTTCGATGCCTTGCTCGACGCAATCGCCTTGGCGCTGCGAACCATTACGCCACAGGACGCACAAGGCTGGTTTTCACTATGCGGCTATCCCGCATTACAATCGTGAACTGCTCTAAAGGCGAAGAGCCTTTTTCCCGCTGCGGTACATGGCGACATCGACGGCTTCTTTTGTGACCAGGCCTTCATCGACGACCTCGTCGAGATACTCCTCCAGCGGCGCGAGTTTGTCGGGAGTGTCGACCAGTTCTATCACGACCGGCAGGTCTTCGCTGAGTCGCAGCAACTTGGCGGTATGCACCCGGCTGCGAGCGCCGTAGCCCATCATCCCGCGTAGTACGGTCGCCCCGGCAATATTCAGCGCGTTGGCTTTGCGAACGATTTCCTCGTAGAGCAGCCTGCCGTCGTGGCGGTCGGTCTCGCCAATGAACACGCGTAATAATACAGCTTGGCCGGAAAGCTTCATGTCGGCCTCCTACTTCATTATTGCGCCGATTCCCCGCCCGGCAAGCATTCCCAAATAAACCATCAACAATCCCCCCAGGCAACTTCCCAGCAGGTTCCCCCCTGCCAGCAGGAACTGGCGGTCGTGCAGCATGTTCAGGCTTTCCAGGCTGAACGTTGAGAACGTGGTGAACGCACCCAACAGGCCGACCAGCAGCAGTGCCCGTGTGTTTTGGGAAGCCGTAACCGACTCGAACATCGCCCAGAGCAGGCCGATCATCAGGCACCCGATGAGATTGACGCAAAGCGTGCCCCATGGAAATCGGCTGCCGAACAGTTCATGCGCCCAGCCCGACGCAAGATAACGCAGCAATGCCCCCAACGCCCCGCCTATCGCTATACATGCCCATTTCATTTCGTCGTCACCTGTAGGCCAAGACCTTTCGCAAAGCTAATACTCTGTAACAGGGTACTAGAGAGTATCGCAATCGACAGCCGCGCTCAAGGAAGCGGATTGCGAGCCTGACAATGAGGGAATATCGCCGCGAAGTAGGAACTACATATTTGAGTTGGCCGAGGCGGAAACTAACTATGCCGACACTTCAGCAGTCGGGTGCGAGTACCGGAAAATGGTCTCGATGAGATGCCCGCGATCGATGGGCTTGGGGAGGAAATCGTCGCAGCCGGCCTCCAGGCAGCGATCTCGATCGTGATTGAACGCACTGGCGGTGATTGCAACGATCGCCGTCTGGCAACCTGCCTTGCGAAGCGCGCGGGTTGCCTCGAACCCATCCATAATCGGCATTTGCATGTCCATCAGGATCACGTCGAAGCTTTCCTTTAACTCCTCGTCGATAGCCAAGCGACCGTTCCCTACCGTTATTGGGGAAGCACCAGCTTTTTCCAGCATTTTAGCGATCAGTCGCTGGTTTACCGGATTGTCCTCAGCCAGCAGCACACGGACGCCTTCGAGTGAAATCGCCTGGCAGGCAGCATCGCTTCGATCGTGGTTGCTGCGGATCGCTTCGTCGGGTTTTTCGAGCATCTTCACATCATTCAGAGAACCCGTAGGTATCGTTATGCTGAGTGTCGTGCCCTCTCCCAAGGTGCTGCTAACCGACAAGTCTCCGCCCATCGCGTCGATGATTTGCTTGGTGATCGCCATACCAAGTCCTGTTCCGCCGTATACTCGCGTAGTGGACGCGTCGGCCTGAAGGAACGGCTCGCCCAGGCGATCGGCGACATGTTTAGGCATGCCGATACCGGTATCCATCACTTCAAAACACACAGCCGGCTCGCCGTCTAGCCCATCCGGAACAAAAGACGTCACCATTCGAACGCCGCCGATCTGGGTAAACTTGATCGAATTGCCCACGAGGTTGATCAGCATCTGGCGAATTCGATACTCGTCGGCATGAATCGTTCCAGGCAACGGCCCGCGGAAATCAGCCCCGAGCGAAATCCCCTGCTGCTCGGCGCGAACCCGCATCATGCTCAACACCGATGCGACCACGTTCAGCACGTTACAAGGACCATCTTCGAGCACCATCTGACCCGATTCGATCTTGGATAGATCCAGAATATCATTGATCAATTGCAGTAAATGCTCGCCATTGCTATGAACGGTCGCCAGGTATTCACTCCGCTGATCTTCGGTAATGTCTGAATCTCGCAGCAGGTCAGAGTAGCCAAGAATGGCCGTCAGCGGCGTGCGAATTTCGTGGCTCATATTCGCCAGGAACTCACTCTTCGCAGCGCTGGCGAAGGCGGCCTCCTCGGCCAGCATATTGGCTTTCTCGATGGCAATCTCAAGTTGCTCGTTTACGGTCGTATTATCCGCGGTCTGCTCGCACAGCGTCCGATCCACCCGTCCGAGATAACAATAAAAGAATATTCCAAGCCCTATACCCAAAGCCAAAAACAGCAGAATACCGATATAGACCGTACTTGCCAGAGCGGTCTTTGCAGCCGTCACGTCATGCAAAATGACCAGGTCGCCAACGTCGCGTTTATTTATGTCCAATAGGGCATGAAACGTAATTCGGTAATCTCGGCCAAGATGATGAACTTCCTGTTCGGCCAGATCGTGTGCATGCAGCCCCTCGCCCATGTGGTTATGAATTGCTGGCGGAAGCGATTCGAGAGTCTTATCGACGATCACCGTGTGAGGATATTGATGCCAATTCGCCTGGCGGCCGAGCATTTTCATGCCCTCCTGCCATCTTTGACGGTCGACCAGATCCTTATGGATCGCCACGCCAAACTCCAGACCCGACGAAGCCTTCAGCAAGCGAACTATGTGGTCTATTTCTTCGCCAAGTTCGATATATCCGATCAGTTCTTCACCGTCATACCATGGCTGCACAACTCGCAAGGTAAACGTGCCCATCTTACCGAGCTCGATACCCTTGGCAACCTTACCAGTCCGTTCGGCCTGCATTACAGTCTGGCGATTGATCGTGTCGCCATAACGGCTCGGGCTGTACAACCGCAGAAAGTTAACCCGTTTGAGACCATGGAAGTAAAAATGCGTCACACCATACTGGCTACGAAGCCTGCCGAACATGCCCTGGGTCAGGTCCAGCAGCCTGTCTCGGTCCTTGGCCAGGAAGGCCGCCCGCATCTCATCATTCCGGGCAATCGCCCCCAATGCAATTTCCAGTGCACGAGCTTCCTGGTCGAGTTCGGCCTGCAGCATTTGAGGAATCGATGAAAATTTTTCTTGCGACTCGGCCGTGATCCTTCGCTCACCCATCTGCCAGGTCGTCACGGCAAACGCCACGATCAAGACGGCAATGATGAAAATGAACGGACCGAGAAGGCGAACCCTGATCGTGCCGGGCTTGGTGTCCTTGCCAAGCACCGATCCAGCCTTCTCCTGCAGCCCTATCGAGGCCGGAGGTGCAGAATTTTGGTTGTCTGAACTCACGCGCATATCCGCTCAATCAAACAAGACATAACTTTATGATCATATTGACCTAATACTTGCATACTTCAGCCATCTGCAGCGAGCGTACGTCTTACGAAATGCACCCGAGCCCCAGGTGTTACTATCCTTCGTCGGACCATCCGATCAGTCTCTTGCGTACTAATTATAAAGAACTTACAAAAACGCCGCATTATTTGGCACTGAATCGCATCCTCATGGCAAAGTGTGCGAAAAGCAGGCGCCGACATACGCGCTCTGAGCTGTCCGAAAATGCTTTCACCGTTCGGCTTGAATAGGTCTTGTCCCACACGCCCTCGGCCGATAGTGTATGGCCTCTACATTTCGCTAAGACCGCGAAATCGCACCGATAAAATGAGTTCAGGAAGAAGAAAAGAGCAATCATGGACATGTCAAAGTTCATCGTAATCGGCGAAAACATTCACTGCACGCGGATCGTCATGAAGGGAGGCAAGAACACAGTCGAACTGGCAGGCGGCGGATGTGGCGTGGCCTTCGAGTCCGACGGCCAGCCCCGAGTGCTGCGCATCCCGGACAACTGGGCTGAACAGTCGCCCCCCTATGCAGACGGCAAAATTCGCCACGTCGCACTGGCGATCTACCAGGCTCTGCACGGCAAGGGCGACAACCCCAGGGACGGCGAAGACTATCTCGTCTGGATCGCCCAGAAACAGATCGACGCGGGCACGACTTTCCTCGATGTCAACGCCGACGAATTCTCCAACGACCCGGTCGAACGGACCGAGGTAATGAGCTGGCTGGCGGGTTTCCTCTCGCAACGCTTCGACGTCCCGCTGAGTATCGATTCGTCCAGCATCGAAATTCTTGCCGTCGGGCTCGATGCCTGTCGCGCAGAAGCCGGCTCGCCGATGGTCAATTCGATCTCGCTGGAGCGGCCGGGAAGCCTGGACCTGATCACCCAGTATAACGCCCATGCCATAGCAAACGCAGCCGGTCGTAATTCGCTGCCGACCGACCTGGCCGAGAGAATGACCAACCTCGAAGAGATCATCGGCATGCTCGACAAGGCCGGCGTCCCGCTGGACAAGATGCACCTGGACCTGTTGGTCTTCCCCGTCAGCACCGACCAGGCGCACGGGCCGGCCTTCCTGGAAGCCGTCCGCGAAGTCCGCAAAACCTATCCGCCAGTCCACATTACCGGCGGGTTCAGCAACGTTTCGTTCGGCATGCCCCAGCGAAGCCTGCTCAGCAAGGTGTTCATCTATCTCTGCGCCGAAGCCGGCGCCGATAGCGGCATCATCAACCCCGTCGCCATGTCAGCCCAGTCCATCGGCGACATGGACACCGAGTCCGAGCCGTTCAAACTCGCCAAGGCGTTCCTGCTGGGCGAAGACATGTACGGCATGGAGTTCATCTCCGCCCACCGCGAAGGCAAATTCGGGTAACCGATCTTCACAATTTCCGCGCGGCTGGGCCATCAGTCCCGCCATCCAGATTAAACCAAAACGCGGTGGGACAGGAGCCCCACCGCGCTATATTCGTGGTTTTCAGCAGCTACAGGTGCATTGAAGGCGATCTATAACTTCCAGCCGGGAAGCATGGCCTTGGTTGCCTTGAGCATCTCGTTGAACATTCTCCAGGCCTTGTCTGTAGGCAGCGACATGAGCGGATCGTTCAGGATCGCCTGGAAGGCCAGGTCTTTATCCTGCGTGAAGGCCGCTTCGACGATCATTTCCTGGTTCAAAATCGCGCGGTCGACCCAGGTTTTCACGCCTGCGGGAATGGGGCCGGCTGCGACGGGCTTGACCGAATCGGTGGTGAAAAACGCGTTGGTCTCCAGGACCGCGCCAGCCGGCAGGCCTTCGATCTGACCGATGTTGGGCATGTTGACGTTCGTCTGCACGTCGCGAACGCCCAGCACAGCCAGGATCTGCTCGATGGCTTCTTCGCCGGATCGTTCGAGGCGGAAGGGCTTGGGATCTCGCAGCCGCTTGCGCGACATTGGTGGCGATTCGTAGTAGCGGTCGACGCGTTGCTGCACGGGTGTAATCCGCACGCCCCAGCGGTTGAGCGTCGCGACGTCTTTGGCGTAGAACGGCAGGAACTCCACCATGTGTCTGCCGCTGATGGCCGGGAGGGTCTTGAACCGCCGCCACATGTCGTTGCACACCTGACCGGCGTCTTCCCATTGGCCGAGGTTGTCCAGGTCTTCCTGCGTAAACCAGAACCGTTTGCCCTTCTGTCGCCAATGTCGATCGTAGAGTTCCAGCAGGTCGACATTATTCCAATGTGCGCTGGTCGCCCAGGTAAAGTGATTCACGCCCACGACGTTCAGGTGAATATCCTGTCGCTTAGGCTCGACTCCGTAGTATTCCTTGACCAGAAGCGCCAGCCGCTCCTGCGTGCCGAACACGCCGTGGCAGCAGCCGAACGCCTTGATCTGCGGGAAGGCCTTAAACAGCGATCGCGTGCAAACGGTCATCGGGTTGGTATAGTTGATCACCCACGCCTTGGGTGCATATCGCGCGACGGCTTCGCCAATTGTTTTGAACTCCGGCGCAGATCGCAGCGCGCGAACCATGCCTGCCGGCCCAGCCGTGTCGCCGACAGGATGCACGATCCCGTATTTTGCGGGAATATCGATGTCGGCTCGCATCATTTCGATGGGGCCGGGCTGAATGCTCGCGAATACGAAGTCCGCATCTTTCAGCGCCTCGCGAAGCGTCTTGGGCACGGTGTACTTCCAGTTGCTCTTGGCGTCGGGCGATTCGTTAACTCGCTTGCCCCATCGCGCGTTCATCTGCGCCATCGGACGATCGATGTCGTACAGGCGAATCTCGCCGCTCAACTCGTCGCACAGAGTCAGGTCGGCCATGATCTTTTGGGCCCAGCCCCGCGATCCGCCGCCGATGTATGCGATTTTAATGAAGGGAACGTTCTTCTTCGTACTTTTCTTTTTGCCTCGCTTGGCCATGTTCTATACTCCGCAAGAGTTCTTAGGAAGCTGCACATGGTAGCGGACACTTTGGACGCAGACCACCCCCCTGCCAAAGAAAACCAGATGCTTTCATCGTGCCTATTGGCTCTTAGCTCTACCTGAAAAGTCCATTCAATGATGAGATGGGGGGGGGGCACGGCTTGCTCGTCAAGCCGTGTTGCCGCAAGAACACAGGTCGCAAGCAACTTGTGGCGCCCACTTGTTGAGTTTTCAGACAGAGCCTACTCTTCGACGACCTCGCCTTCGAGGACTTCCTCTCCGACGGCGGGCTGGGCGGCTGCTGTGACGGTGAAGATGAAACTCTTGCCGCCTGCGTCGATGACGACGTGATCTCCATCGTTTATCTCACCGCGTAAAATTCGATCCGCCAAGCCGTTCTCGATCTTCTGCTGGATGACACGTTTCAGCGGGCGGGCGCCGTAGCTGGGATCCCATCCAAATTCGCTCAGCAGATCCTTAGCTGACTCGGTAATCTCGGCTGTGACCCGCCGCTCGGCCAGCCGGTCGCACACCTCGGCCATCTGGATATCGACGATCGCAGCGAGATTCTCATGCGTCAGCGAGTGGAACACGATCGTCTCGTCGATGCGGTTGAGGAATTCCGGCCGGAACGACTGCTTCAGCACGTCTTTGACCTGGGCTTCGATTTCCCACGCCTCGGCGTCGCGCTCGGCCAGTTCCTGAACGAACTGCGAAGCGAGATTGGACGTCATCGCGATCAGCGTATTCTTGAAATTGACCGTCCGGCCCTGGCCGTCGGTCAACCTGCCGTCGTCGAGAACCTGAAGCAACACGTTGAACACGTCCGCATGCGCCTTTTCGATTTCGTCAAAGAGGATCACGCTGTACGGCTTGCGGCGAACGGCCTCGGTCAGGCGGCCGCCCTCTTCGTAGCCAACATAGCCGGGAGGCGCGCCGATAAGCCTGGCCACGGAGTGCTGCTCCATGAATTCGCTCATATCGATGCGTATCATCGACTCTTCAGTGTCGAATAATTGTTCGGCGAGCGCCTTGCACAGCTCGGTTTTGCCCACGCCGGTCGGCCCGAGGAACAGGAAGCTGCCGATGGGGCGAGACCGGTCGCTCAGCCCTGCCCGCGAACGACGAACGGCGTTGCTGACCGCGTGCAACGCCTCTTCCTGGCCGACAACTCGCTTGGCCAGATACTCTTCCAGCCCGATCAATTTATCGAGTTCCGACTGCATCAGCCGCGTCACCGGAATATGCGTCCATTTGGCGACCACGTCGGCGATGTGCTCGGGCGTAACTTCTTCGCTCGTCATGCCTCCATCAACCCGAAACGATGCCAATCGCTTTTCCTGCTCGTCCAGTTGCGCCGCCAACTCGCGCAGCTCGCCGTACTGGATGCGGGCCGCGGTTTCCAGGTCGCCGTTTCGCTGGGCCTGCTCCAACTCGGTGTTCTTGATTTCCACCTGTTCCTTGGCCGCCTTGATGCTCTGCAACACGCCTTGCTCGTTGGACCAGCGGGCGCTTTGCTGATCGAACTCGGGCTGGAGCTCGGCCAGTTGCTTGTCCAGGACTCCCAGACGATCCTTGCTGGCCTGGTCAGTTTCCTTGCGAAGGGCTTCCCGCTCGATCTGCATTTGCATGAGGCGGCGTTTGAGTTCGTCCATCTCGGCCGGCATCGAGTCATTCTCGATCCGCAGGCGGCTGGCTGCCTCGTCGATCAGGTCGATGGCCTTGTCGGGCAAAAAGCGATCGCCGATGTAGCGTTGGCTCATCACCGCCGCAGCCACAAGGGCCGTGTCCTGAATGCGGACGCCATGGTGAGCGTCGTAGCGGGGCTTGAGGCCGCGAAGAATGGCGATGGTGTCCTCGACGGTTGGCTCGTCGACCACTATCGGCTGGAATCGGCGTTCGAGTGCGGCGTCCTTCTCAACCTTCTTGCGATATTCGTCGAGCGTGGTCGCTCCGATGCAGCGCAGTTCGCCGCGAGCCAGTGCAGGCTTGATGAGGTTGCCCGCCGAGATAGCGCCTTCGGCAGCACCGGCGCCGACGATGGTGTGCAGTTCGTCGATAAAGAGAATGATCCGCCCGTCGGACTCGGTGACTTCCTTCAGCACGGCCTTGAGGCGATCTTCGAACTCGCCGCGAAACTTGCTGCCCGCCAGCAGCGCCCCCATGTCCAACCCGATGACCGTCTTGCCGGAAAGCCCAGCCGGCACGTCGCCGTTGACGATCCGCTGGGCGAGGCCTTCGACGATGGCGGTCTTGCCGACACCAGGCAGGCCGATCAGCACGGGATTATTCTTGGTGCGCCGGCTGAGCACTTGCATGCACCGGCGGATTTCCTCATCGCGCCCAATCACCGGGTCGAGCTTGCCAGCGCGGGCCATATCGCAAAGGTCGCGTCCGTATCGTTCGAGAGCCTGGTACTTGTCCTCGGGGTTCTGGTCGGTGACGGTCTGCGCGCCGCGGACGTCCTTCATGGCTGTGAATATCGCGGCGCGATCCGCGCCGAGCGTCGCGAGCACCTCCCTCGCTCCGGAAGGTTCTTCCGAAAGCGCCAGCAGAAAATGCTCCACGGAGAGATATTCGTCCTTCAGTTCGCGAGCTTCGTTTTCGGCGCGAGTGAATACAGCGTTGAGCGACATGTCCATGGACATGCCCCCGCCGGACGACTGGCTGGGCAGACGCGACAACTCGGCCGAGACAACCGATCGAATACGATCGGCCGGGATGCCCACCTTCTCCAGCAGCGGCACGGTAATGCCACCCTCCTGGCCCAGCATCGCGCCGAGCAAATGCAGCGGCGCCACGGAGGGGTTGCCGGCCTGCGAGGCATCGCTCTGGGCCGTCATGATGCATTCCTGTGCCTTTACCGTAAGTTTGTCCAAACGCATTGGCGCACCTCTCTCGAAAGTCCATCCTAAGCACTAAGGGAAAATGCAAACGACGTGCCAATAGTAAGACCCTTAATAATAGTGGCTAAGGTTTTATGCCCCCTGCCAGATCGTGCGCCGCCCTGCCAGAATGGCCATTCCGGCAGGCAATGGTGACAGAAGAGAAGTCTACCCTGAAAATATAGAGAAGTGTGAACAGCCGGGCCTCCCCTACTCCTCAAGAAGACTCAGCCGCCGGTATGATCGAATGGTTGTTGGCGGCGGTAGCGACCGATGTATGCCTATCTGCCTCTGCCGCTTACCTCCCTTTCCACGTCGTGGAGCATGCGATTGTATTCTTCTACATGGAAAGAGCTTGCGCTATTGCCTTGAGCGGAAGCCCTCGACACCTGATGCGATGTCCAGGCAAAGTATCCGAGGGTGGATAGTATCACGACAGTGACGCTAATTGCAGCAATTTTGGGGCCGTTCATCTTCATCCTCCTGGGGCGCCGATCCTGCAGCCCTGCCTTTGCCAGCAAGATACGATACAGGCTGTGATCGGGCGAATCGCGGGCAGATTACATGTAAACAGGTCGGAGAAAGTACATATAAACACTTGGCGCACAGGGCGAGTGAAGATATTATGGAGGTTAGTCTGGCAGTCTCCCCCCGCTGTCAGACCACCCTGGCGGCAGGCTGGTCTCTACCCCTTCCAGTCTGCCGCTCTTTTAGAGTGATGGTGGGACAGAGCCGTGAGTAGTTCCAGCGGAGTGTTTGTCCTAAGGCTCCGCCAGTGCTTCGGCGGATACTTCATGTACGTCCGCGTCTCGCCGTAGCCCTCGCGCACAATTGCTGCGGCCTTCGCCAACTTCATCGACTCCAGCTTCTACCACCGCCTGGGCCTTCTCCGCAGCCGCTTGGCGGTCCTCCTGATCGGGGAGTTTTGCCGCCGGAGCCTCGGCTATTGTTCATCCGGTTTGAAGTACCGTTCGCTGACGCGCCGGCTGGTGCGGCTCGCTTCAGATCGTATGTCACGGAACGCCATCTTGAACGCATCAAGCTCCTTCCTGGCGGTTCCCATGCTCAGGTTCGTAGCCTCTATCTCGCTTTCGAGATGCTCTTTAGTTTCCACGAGATCCTTGTTCTCTGTCTGCTGCTGTTCTAACTGAAGGCCCAGAGCGGCCAATTGTTTTTGTGCATCCGAAAGCTCGTCTCGCAAGCTCTCCACATCTGCGTTCAGGCTGTTGACGGTTTGATTTGCCCCGTCTAAACTTGCCTCGATCGTATCCTTCGATACATTTGCGGATTCGAGGCTGCTGCTGAGATTCTGCACCTGCTCGCTCAATTCCGTGCGAGCTTTCGTTGCCTCTCCGAGCTGCGCATTCAGGCTGTCGATATCAACGATCATGGCGTTGAGGTCCTTAACCTTGGCATCGAGGGCTATTTTTTCGCCCTCGAATTCAGCAGCGCGGACCTCGGTAGCAGACACCTTCTCGGATAGCGAGTTGCGTTCTTCAGTCACGGCCTGGAGTTGTTGCAGGGTCGTCTCAAGCTGGTCTGCAAAACCGTCCCGCTCTTTCTCGGCAGAAGACATGTCCTGCCGTAATTGCCTCGCTTCTGCATCGCGCTCTTCGAGCAGCTTGGCTTTCGCAACGCCCTCAGCACGTGCAGCCAACTCCTCCGAGAGCTTCTGGCGAGTTTCATTCAACTCGGTTTCCAGTGCGTCTTTCAGATTAAAGGCTGTGTCAATCTGTTCTTCAAGAGCCTTGACAATGGAAAGGATGCCGGTCACTTCGCCGGAAACATCCATATCATCCTCCGATGTAGCTTCCTCCATGCCTTCGTCAGGAAGATCCAGCGCCTTCTCCTCAGTCACCTGGGAGGGCTGCTCCTCTGGGGCTGGTGCTGAATCGGCCTGGCTGTCTTGCTCTGTGTCCGGGACATCCTGCATGGTATCATCGCTTGCGACGGAGTTTTGCTTCTCAGTTTTCGACATGAGACGATTTCCTTATCTGTTCCATGGAAATTCCGCCATCTACAACACCCGGATCGTGGATGCTCAAATGGCTGGGAGCAAGGAACGACACTGTAGTGTCCAGAATCTCGCTGTTAGTGTCCAGAATCTTTCACACTTTTGTTGACGATTAGAGCAGCCCGCTCCGAGCCTGCCTCATTTATGACGGCTGTGCCTACAAGATCGCAGCTGGAAAAATGCACGCATAATGGGCCCGATTTGGGAAAGGCCCGTCACTATGAAGCCTGCAGATCTTTGCACATTATTTCACGGTTTATCACCGTAATAAACATCAGAGGGATCAGGTGGAAGATGATAATCATCGCTATGATGATGTCGCTCAGAGACCACACAAACTGTAAATCGAGAAACGGGCCAAGAAAGACCACGGCAAGAAAGGCGATTCGATAATACATGAAATTATTCAAGCCCAAATATTCGAAACATCTTTCTGCTATGTGAGCGAACGCGAAAATCGTTGTTAAAGCGAAGACAACCAAGCTCCCTATGACAACTATCTGGCCGAGAAAACCGAGGCCATCCTCGTAAGCGGCTGCGGTGAGGTGGGCTCCTGTTTGAAGTTTCCAGTCGGCGGTAGAAAGAATCACCAAGCCGGTAATGCTGCAAATGATTATGGTGTCAACAAACGGGGTCATCGCGGACATAAAAGCTCCCCTTGCGGGGGCATCTTCATTTGCAGCCTGCAAAAAAGTGCCAGCACCCATACCCGACATGTGCGAGAATACTCCGCGTGAAACGCCAAATTGCATTGCCTGAAGAACAGAGTACCCCGTGATCCCTCCGACAACGGAATAGGGCGTGAAGGCGCAAGTGAAAACCTGGCCGAGTGCATGCAGCGCCTGGGCAGGATGCAAGAGAAGCACCAGGAGTCCGGCAGCTACGTAGACGGCAATCGCAGTAGGAGCTATTGCCGAGCAATAAGTGACAATCTTCTTCAGGCCGCCCAGGATCACCGCGCCAACACAGAGGGTCACCAGCAACGCGATCACAGGATTAGGAACGCCGAACCTGGCATGTACCGCATGGGCCAGGGAGTTAGTCTGGACCAGATTGTAAAGCACCACGCCCTGGATCAAGATAAGCACCGCCACCAGTTTGGGGATGAACGCCCAGCGCCCTGTCATATATTTTTCTAGATAGGCCATCGGGGTGGCGAATGCCGCAGAACTGCCATCGGCAGGCCGCCGCTTGACTGCCATGTAGGTGGACACCATCCTGAAAGACATGCCAAAAAGTGCAGACACCTGACCTGCCCCTTTATTCTGTACCAACCTGAATGAGAGTCAGGCCAATGCTTCTGCCTTGTGTTCCGGAGGGTGAGGCGCAGCCGAATCCGCAGGAACACAAGGTCGCCCCTTGCGAGGG
>SDBV01009875.1_pt1 | contig 12598 bp, 10 predicted proteins | sample 2277081 | NCBI WGS metagenome assembly SDBV01 (sample SAMN10402039, study PRJNA504765) | marine sediment metagenome | isolation source: marine sediment core GS10_PC15, 223 cmbsf | place: Arctic Ocean: Southern Knipovich Ridge | collected 2010
CTCTATACCTGGGGCGAACCGCTACTCAACCCGGAGCTTCCGGAAATCGTTGCAATGACTCGTGACGCCAAAGTGCTTTCAGCCATATCCTCAAACCTCAACTACTCGAAAAACCTCCAACAAGTGGTGGCGGCTCGCCCTGACTGGTTCAAGGTCTCGTGCTCCGGCTGGGAGGAAAGCTACGAATTGACCCACACTGGCGGCAGGTGGGACGTATTCCTTCCCAACCTCCGCAGACTTGCCCAACTCCGCGACAGCCTCCACCCCGAAATGCAGATAACCGTCAACTACCATCTATACAAGCACAACCTCGGCGCCGACTACCGCCGTATGGAAGCCCTGTGCAAGGATCTGTCCCTGATATTTCGCCCCAGTCCGGCATATCTCTATCCGGCGGATGTCGTGATGGAGTTCGTGGACGGAAAGGAAATCTCCGAGGCCGCACGCCAGACAATCCCCCTCCTGATGATGAGTCTGGACGAGGGCATAGCCAGGGCTCGCCAACGCGCATCGCTGCCCTGCCCCGAGGAAAGGTGCTTCCCCATCAACTGGGATTGCAGCGTGCGCTCCTGCGGCGTTTTCTTTCGCCCGTTTATCGCCGACAACTTCCTCGAAACCCCGATTAAGGAAATTATCGAGCGGAAGAGGAAAAGCAAGCTTTGCGTCGAATGCAAAAAACGCGGCATACACCAGTTCACCGGTATCTATCTTGCGGAGAAAAGGCTTTGCAACACGTAGCCGGCGAAATAACACAGCCACTTGAAATTTTGTATAACAAGCTTGCCGAAGGAAGACGCCTGTTGATCTACGGCGCCGGAAGCCAGGGTCGCGGCGTGCTTGGCACACTTCGTGGGCACGGCATTGAAGTCTCCGGATTCATTGACAGGAACCTGGACATGCAAGGGCGCGTCCTGGCGGGGCTGCCGGTCTTTGCGCCGTCCCTTCTGGAGGAGTCAGGTTCGCCCAACTCGCTCTTCGTCATAGTGGCGACCTTTTTCTTTGAACGTGAAATATCCGCCCTTCTTGAATCGCATGGTTTCGCCAGGGGGCTTAGCTATCTGCCTTATAGCTCTTTGAAACCTCGCGACTACGCTGTGGAAGTCTCTGGTGTATGCAATCTGCGCTGCATTTCCTGCCCCAGGGCCGACCGCCTCCCCGCCGGCCGGAACGCAGCGATGATGGACTTTGAAAATTTCAATAAAGTGATTGACAAGATACGTCGCGAAGACCCCTTCGTAGGCAATATCCAGCTCTATCAGTGGGGCGAACCTACCCTTAACAAATGCCTCCCGGATATGATACGCTACGCCAGGGACAACGGCATTCTCTGCACAATATCAAGCAATCTGAACCACCCGGCGGACTTTCGCGCTTTAATTGAGGCTCGCCCGGAGTGCCTGAGGCTATCCGCATCAGGAACCGGGCAAAGCTATGAAACCACACACACCGGGGGCGATTGGGAAGTATTCATCGCAAACTGCGAAACCGTCAGCAAACTTCGTCATGAATTATACCCGGAGATGAAGGTCGAGCTTTATTACCACCGCTACAAACACAGCGTGGGCGAGCAGCAAAACAAAATGGCCGATTTCTGCAAACAATTCGATTTCGAGTTTCATCCAATTCCCGCGTACATAATTTCACTGGATGACGTGCTCGCATATTGCCAGGGTAGCCCGCTGCCCCCGCCGGCGCGCCAGGCCAGAGAGCTCCTGCTGTTGGACATTGACCAAGGCCTGCTTAACGCAAAGCAGCAGTCATCTCTGGACTGTGACGCTATGCGTGTAATCCTGATAAATGCAGACCTTTCGGTTTCAGCTTGTATGATGTTTTACAACCCGGAAGATAACACCATTGTCGAAAACTTCCTTGAAACACCTCTGGAGGAAATTGTTGCCCGACGTAGCAAGACAACCCTTTGTGCGAAATGCAGGAAATATGGCATCCACCGCTATTGCGGTGTTTACGCAAAAATAAGCGAGGAGGAACGCTACTGATGGGCCGGAATACTTCTGTTTTGCATCTCCTTCCTCACAGCGGTGGCGGCGTGGGCACCGTGCTGCGTGCACTACTGGAGGCGGAACTGATGGAAGGTTCCTCTTCAGTTTCTTCAATCGCTTCCTTAGAGCGTCTTAATGAGACCACAAGGTGTCATTTTAATGCATTGGGTGTCCCCTGGGTCGACGGCATCGCTATGAAAGGCGGATTTGAAATTCTTTCGGCTCTCTTAAAGAGGGCGGACATTGTGCTGGTCCATTGGTGGAATCACCCACTCCTCATGCGCCTGCTCTTTCAGGGGCTGCCTCCATCAAGGCTGGTACTGTGGTCGCATGTCAATGGTTTTTTTGCCCCGCAGTCTTTCTTTCCTGAACTTTTCGAATTAGCCGACCGATTCGTTTTTGCCACAAAAGCATCTTTGCAGTCTCCAGTCGTCCAGGAACTCCCCTGCGAGCTTAGACGCAAATTGTGCGTCATTCGCAGTTGTGCAGGCATTCCGGCAGGCGCTTTTAAACCTTGTGTCAAGGATAGGCCGTTCCGGTTTGGCTATGTCGGAACTGTTGAATCCGCCAAGATGCATTCCGATTTCCTGGAACTTTGTGCGTCGGCAAAAATTCCAACTCAATGCATTGTCGCAGGAGGACCTGCTCATGATGAGCTGCGTTCTCAAGCCCAACATTTGGGGATTGGTAACCAATTCGACATTCTTGGACCCGTAGACGATCCCAAACCTGTATTTAGACGTTTGCACGCCTTTGCATACCCCTTAAATCCGGCACACTACGGTACAGGAGAACAGGTGCTGATCGAAGCGATGGCCTATGGTGCGGTACCGGTGGTTTTTGCCAACCCTCCTGAAAAAGCCCTTATTCGGCATGGAGAGACCGGACTCATCGCCAATACCGCCGAGGAATTTGCAAATGCGATTCGCTTCCTTGCTGAAAACTCCGCCAAACGAGAGAGACTTGCTATGGCCGGCCGACAATACGTCCTCGACGAGTGTGACATAAAAGTCAGCGTGAGTGATTTCCATGCGCTTTATGAAGAGATGCTCTCATTTCCAAAATGTTCGCACAGACTCAACCTCCCAAAATTCGACGGTATCGCAGATGGAAGCCCGTTTCATCTTTTTTTGGCATCTTGCCGGAGCGATGCAACTCGGAATTATTTTGAAAACACAGGCGACAAGTCCGGCATTTGTTCACTACCACCGGAATTTAGACCAATAACCCGTGGAACACCTCAGCACTATCTTCGTTTGCTTGGACACGATCCAAACCTTGAGCTTATATGCAACACTTGTCATAGCGAAAAAGGAGCAACACTATGAATGAGAAGTATCTATCCGAAAGGCCGTGCCCTGTTTGCCAAGGACGCCAAGGATATACACTTGCGCAATTACGCTATGCTCTTTTCGATGACTTGAAAATCTCCGGTCATAAAACAGTCGTTCAGTGCTGTAATTGCGGTATGCTTTATGATGAAGTCCGTTTTTCTGAAAACCAGTTGCAGGAATACTATCGTCGTAACGAACATTATGCAGCATCCAGCATGCGTGAATCTGAAAGTGTTTCCAAAGACAACAAAGCACGCTACGATAGAATCATTGAGCTATTGAAGCAGGGCTCTGGCGATGTGATTCTTGACTTTGGATGTGGACCGGGTGGTTTAATCTCACGATGCCTCGAACACGGATTAGAGGCGGTTGGGATAGAACTATCAGCTAAAAGTCGTGAGGTGGCAAAAAATGCAGGTCTTGATATATATGAATCTCTGGATGCATTCGTCAGTGAGAATCCATCATGTAAAATCCGGACAGTCGTATTATCACATCTCCTGGAACATTTGACGAATCCAATACATCTTATACGAATACTTGCAAAATATGCAAATAATGCTTTAGTATATATTGAAGTTCCTGACGCCGATTCATATCTGGCGCCAAATAATATCTGTTGGCATAATATATGTTTTGAACATCTCTCCCACTTCCGAAAACATAATATTACAGAACTCGCCGCAAACTCAGGTATCGAGATTATTAATGAGGGTGTGGCATCTTATACCCCTGCACGAAAGAATGAACAATGCATCTTTCTGCTTGGGCGCTTCCGTGACGTACCGGGCAATGATGCCAGTCGCACAGCAGTGGATACCCATGCGAAGTTTAACTGTTTTCCCGAAGTCCCGGGCAAAGAACTATTATTAGACGATCGACCGCTGGCGTTATGGGGGGTTTCTCAGTATGCCATGCTGCTGTTGGGAAGCAATCCGTGGAGCCGGCGTTTGATACGCCTGTTCGATTCGTCGCCTGCAAAAGCTGGCAGAAGTATCGGAGGTGTAAAAATTGAACATCCCGACGGAATTTCAACGCTATCCAAAGATACTATACTGATTCTGCCACAGTCTCTATCTTTTTCGCAAATGAAAAATATTCTTAAGAATGATATTGATTACACAGGTGATGTTTTAGAAATCTGATATGCCACGGGCAAGAGACACTATCTAAGCCGCTGTATAGGAAATGATGGACTTTGGGCAACTAACTCCATGTTCCTGTTCAAATCGGTCGCATGTTCCCCGAGAAGCTGCTTTAAGTCTATCTTGTGATTTTAGATGACAGCATGATATGGCGATAAGAGACTCATTAATCAAAACAGAAGTTAGAGTTGGGACTATGGAAACAAAAAGCAAACCAGAAATTGGAAGAAAGCTGAACTACCTGCTTGTCATGCCGCTGATTGCCTGTTCAGCCGGTACGGGCTACAGTCTGCCGCTGGGGAGTCTATGTGTCATCCAGCCTTAAGAAGGCCGGCTTCAGCGTATTCACCTTAAACCTGAACCATCATTTGGAGAACACCCGCGAAGCCCTGGAGGAAGCGATCAATGTAAACGATATTGATGTGGTGATGACCGGTGGGCTTTCAGCACAGTTCAACACCGTGAGACCTGTTCTGGAGATTGCGAAGAACTTCAAAGGTTCTGTGGCTACCGTCATAGGGGGCGGTATTGTGACGGCGGAACCTGAAATTGCCATGGAGGCGCTGGAGTTTGCCGACTTAGGTGTGATAGGCGAAGGGGAACTGACCGTCGTTGAGCTCTGCTCCGCCCTGGAGGGCGAGTATGATCTTTCAGGGGTAAACGGCTTGATTTTTAAGAAGGGTTGGAGTCGCATCGCAGGACAAGCCGAAGATGGCAAAGGCGGCGAGTACCAAATCACAGCGAAACGGAAAGAGATAGAGGACTTGGACAGTATCCCCTATCCGGATTACGAGGGGTTTGAACTTGAACAGCACTTGTCGGCCTCTTTCAGCGGAAATATCACAGTCGGCAAGAACGTGTTGGCAATGATAGCGAGCCGTTCCTGTCCTTACAATTGCACATTTTGCTTTCACCCTGTCGGCAGGAAGTATCGGCAAAGATCCCTGGACAACATTTTCGGTGAATTGGACTACCTGCTCTCAAAATATAAGATAGAAACCCTGTCATTAAATGATGAACTTTTTGCTCGCGATGTGCCGCGATTAAAAGACTTCTGCGCAAGGATTAAGAAGCGCAATGTCAAATGGTATTCAAGCTTCAGGGTTGATGACATGACCGAGGAGACCGCCAAACTGATCAAGGACAGCAATTGCGCAGTTGCCGGTCTCGGCCTGGAAAGCGCCGACGACCGGATACTGAAGAGCATGAAGAAATGCATCACGCTGGAGCAGATCGAAAAGGCGCTTGCGCTGATGAGCAAGGCCAAGATTCCCACCAACGGGAGTTTCATATTAGGCGACCTGGAGGAAACCCTGGAGACGGCGAACAAGACTCTTGACTGGTGGGACAAACACCGCCAATACAACATCAACCTGATGCCAATTGCTGCATACCCCGGGACGCACCTCTATAAATACGCCTGCAAAAAAGGGATAATCAAAGACAAGATCCAGTTCCTTAAGAATGGGTGCCCGCCCGTGAACGTCTCGAAGATGACCGACGAGGAGTTCACCACGGTTATGGAAAGGGCGATGGATCTCGCGATAAACAACACCAGGGAACTCAGCACCTTCTCCTTTTCCAACGTCAATGAGAAGGAAAGCTATATAGATATAGCGGGTGAGTGTAACGCCTGCGGCGAAAAGAACGAGTGGAAAGAGGTCAGGCTTTTCAGCGGCCTTTGCATCGTGACATGTCGCAACTGCAAACAGCAATACCGCCCGTCCCTTACTGCTGACGCCCGCGCAAACATTGAAGCAAACATGAAAAAGCTTCTGGAAAACTACGACAAGATAGCCGTCTGGGAGATGGTCTACCACGCAGTCGACATCTTCTGCAATTCGAAAGTACTTAAGTCGCCAGGGATATATGCTGTTGACATTTCCTCGTCCAAGATAGGCATGGAGTTGAACGGCAAGCGGATCAGCAATCCAGACATCATTGAGACGGAGAAAATCGGCCTGGTCATCATATCAGCGCTCAACCATTTTCCCATCATAGAACATCAGGTCCGAAACAATTATAAGAATGTTGAAAAGGTGATAAGCATAATATCGCTGTTGGGGGATGGTTCGGATTTGGATTGCCTGTCGTGATCCAAGGAACTGGAAGCGTTACATTTATGGATGCTTGCAATATTATTCCTTGCCGTCCCTCCATGATTTTCTTTGGCGCTATATGCTGATTTTTAGAGATTCCCACAAGTATTTACACGTAAGATGACGACGTAGAATTATGAAAGCATTGTTGATATCATCGTTTAGTCTTGGCACTGTGTCAAGGACTGACATTGCTCCTCCGCTGAACCTGCTGTATATCGCCGCAGTCCTGAGAGATCATGGCGTTACTCCGGTTCTGCTTGACATGAACCTCGTCTCCGTCTCGACGGACTCTGAGGCGGATGAGGAGCGTCTTGAGGCCATTCGCTCAAAACTGCTCGAAGAGGCGCCTGAGATCGTTGGGATTTCCTGCCTCACAACAGCCCATTTCCCCTTCATGCGTAAAGCCGCAGAAACAACGCGCAGGCTCCTTCCGAAGGCAAAAATCGTACTGGGTGGTGTCCATGCCACACTTTTTGCCAGGGAGATATTGGGTAACTGTATGGATTTCGATTATATCATTATTGGAGAAGGCGAGGAGCAGACTGCAGAGTTAGCGAAGGCCTTTCTCAAAGGAAGTGTGGAGGACCTCTCGCACATCCAATCTCTTGCCTGGAGGACGCCGTCCGGGCAGGTGATGATAAATCCGCGTAAGAATTACATAGAGAAACTCGATCTTCTCCCCATGCCCGCCTGGGAGATGATTGATTTTCCTCTTTACTATCGCGATCACAGCAACTGGTACAACCCCAAGGGACATGATATAAAGATGTCAATTCCCATACTGTCGACACGCAGTTGTCCTTATGATTGCAATTTCTGTTCTGCGCACAAAACAATGGGGCGCGGTTTCAGGAAACGTTCTCCTTTAAATGTGGTCGATGAAATCGAATACCATGTCAATCAATACGGGCATAATTATTTCGGTTTCGCGGATGATAATCTTACACTTGACAAAAAGCATGTGCTCGCAGTCTGCAATGAAATTTCCAGACGTGGTTTGGACATACAATTCGAGTCCTTCAACGGATACAATCTTGCTTCTCTCGATTCCGAAGTTGTCGATGCTCTCGCTTCGGCAGGCTGCATATATGCCATTCTCCCCATTGAGCACGGCTGTGACTGGATGCGAAATGAAATCATAGGAAAAACACTGCACAGAGAAAAGATATTTGAAGTAATGTCTCTTTACCGAAAACACAAAATACAGACACGCACCATGTTCATAATGGGCTTTCCGGAGGACACCCCGGAAACTCTTCAGGAAACCGTAAAGATGATTGAAGAGCTTGCCCCGGATATGACGGATATCTTCACCCTTATCCCGTTCCCGGGAACAAAAATCTTCAGACAGTCAATACAGGACAATCTCTTTATTCACAAGGTTGACGAAACCAGACTCTGGAACGGTTCTTTGCAGCTTGACACCAAAGGGTCGGAATTCTATATCAAACCTTATTCCATGTCTTTGGATAAGTTGACCGGATGGCGGCACACCTTCGATAATATCTCTTCTGCACTTCTTGCAAGGTGAAGAAATGATACACAATATTATGGAAGCCGAGGTTTTTTCCGCTCTTATAGGCGGCAGGAAACTGTATGTTTGGGGAAGTGGTCATTTCGGGACTTCCATATATTATGCCATGGCTCGGATCGGCATAGATGTTTCAGGCTTCGTGGATACCAATAAGGCCGGACATGAATTTCTTGGATTCAATGTCATGAAACCCGATGATATCCTGGCACAGGGCAAAGACAATATCTTTATAATAATATCAGCATTTTTTACTGATGAGATTTCTAAAATCTGCGAAGCAAATGGGTTTTGCCATTCAAATGATTACCTTACCCATGCCGATATCAACCCATATTACTTTGAAGTTGATGTCGCGGGCTGTTGCAACTTGCGATGCATAACCTGTCCGCGCGGCAACTCCCCGGCGGGACCGGAAGTCGGAATGATGTCGTTTGCAAGCTATGAAAAAGTTCTTGATAAGCTCTTGCGAGAAGTTCCGCTCCTTTCAGACATTCAGTTTTATTCATGGGGCGAACCGTTGCTAAACCCCAAACTGCCGCAAATGATTTCACACACTGTTTCAAAAGGTATAGCTGCTGCGGTATCAAGCAATCTCAGCCTTAAATGCAGCCTGGAAACTGTCGTCAAGGCATCTCCAACATGGTTCCGTGTATCTCTTTCAGGCGCCGACGACGATACTTATTCTGTGATTCACCGTTTAGGTGATCTCTCTCTTGTGATTGAAAACCTCAGGCAACTGTCCGTACTCAGAGCTAAGTTCGCACCTGAAATGTTTGTAGAAGTTAACTATCATCTTTACAAGCATAATCTCGGCGGTGTTGCAAACATGGCGAAACTCTGCAAGGATCTGGGATTTGTTTTCAGGACAAATTATGCATACACAGATCCGCTCGATGCGATTATTGATTATGCCGGGGGAATCCCTCTGCCTCCCAAAATGGAGGAAGGCCGGCAATATCTTCTTCTGGGTATTGATGAAGCCATAGAACTTTCACAGCAAAGCGGACTTCATGACTGCGTTTCTGAAAACAGGTTCGTGATACATAGTGATCTGTCACTTAGACGCTGCACCCATCTATACAATAACAAAAGCAGTATCCTTGCTGAAAATTTCCTGGAAATCCCTTTGGATGAGATCTTCTTCCGTGCGAACAACTGCGAAGTATGCCGGATATGCAGACGCCACGGCGTCCACCGGTTCCATTTTGCTTATGCCGACAAGGGGATCGAAGTCGGATCGGAGTTATAAGATTATGGAAATGAAATGGGCTTTGATAACAGGTTCATCACGCGGGCTGGGACTGGAGATAGCTTTGGAAATGGCGAGAGCCGGTTTCTCTACTGTGATCACAGGGCGAAACCAGAAGTCTTTGACTGCGGTTTTGTCCACGCTCAAGTCAATGAATTCAGGCGAACACCATGCAGTCTGTCTTGACCTTGCCGAAGAAGGCGCTCCGGCTGAACTTCATGCTCAACTAAAAACAATTAGCATTTCCCCCTCTATCGTTGTCAACAATCTGGGGGGCGGCGTGCCTGGAGACAAACGTAATATTCCGATAGAGATCTTGAGAGCATCCCTGCGACTTAATCTTGAGGTGGGAATAGAAATTAATAACCTCTTCTATGAGGACTTGAAGGCCAATGATGGAGTGATAGTTCACATCGGCTCTACGGCATCCCTGCACTTTGACGCCCCACCCGGTTATGTTATTAGCAAGACAGCTTTAAATGCCTATGTCAAGAATGCGGCTCTAACTTTTGCCAAAGATAATGTGTGTATATTTGCAGTCCTCCCGGGGATGTTGGAACACGAGGGAAGCTATATCAACAAGCTGCATCATTCTAACCCCCAACGATACGATCAATTCTTGTCACAATCTGTTTTTAGACGCTTCACTACCAGTTCAGAGACCGCCCGGTTTATTGTAAAGGTAGTTGAGGCTCGTACGCCAATGATAAATGGAGCCCTGATACAGTTTGATGGGGGTAAAGAATAGATTGCTGCGTTTGGGATTTGATTATTTCGTATTGAGTAAATCACATTTCAAACTCGAATCCACAGCGATCCCATAGATCAATGCTAAACATATTTACAATAGCGCAAACAATCTGAAATGTTATGGTGGAGTTAATATCATAAAGGAAAGGTAATCACCTTGAAAAAAACAAGTTATTTGGCTGAACGTGAAGAAGATAGTTTCAGGAGACATTGCAGGCTCTCGGAATTATTAATAGGTGAAGACCAACATGTCTTTGATGTTGGAGCAAACATTGGACAAAGCGTCGGTCGCTATCGAGACAGGTTTCCGAGCTGTTTTATTACCTCTTTCGAGCCGAACCCGCAAGCATTTTCCCTGCTCGAGAGGAGCTGGGGCGCGGTTCCAGGAGTAACACTAAATCAAATTGCGATTGCTAATTATATTGGACATGCTTCATTTTTTCGTACTCGCGTTTCGGCAGGAAGCTCTTTACTAAAACCAACGGAACGTATGATTGAGCTTAGCTCCGAGGGTAATTATGATTATGAAACTATCAATGTTCCGACTATGACACTTGACCATTACTGTCAAATATATAATGTAGGAAATATTGATATTCTAAAAATTGATGTTCAGGGTTCTGAGCTCGGCGTTTTGCAAGGTGCAGAAAAGTTGCTGCAAAAAGGAATGATTAAATTGATCTATTCCGAAGTTACTCTTGCTGAAACATACGAAAACCAGGCCCGTTTTATCGATATCATGTCTTATCTTAATAAGTTTAATTACGAAATCTGGGATATAGGTTCATTTCTTTATACTCGAAATGACAGAATCTGGGCGGCCAATTTAACATTTGTACACACATCTGCCGCCAATCTTCTTGAGGCGAAACCAAAATATAATTGTGAGATAGAACATGACAGTATTTGAACGAGAGGTTCAAGATCGAATCGCATCAAATGCCGAAGACGAAACGCTGAAGGCTAATGCTCAAGCGTTTACACGATTATCAATACCAAACAAGTACTCCTATAATTTTTTCTGGCTTGGACGTCCTATTATTCAATACCCCCAGGACATTATGGCCATGCAGGAGATCATCTGGCAGGTAAAACCGGACTTGATTATTGAAACCGGCATCGCCCATGGCGGGTCTTTGATATTCTCAGCTTCTATGCTGGAACTCATAGGAGGAGATGGCCGAGTGCTTGGGATCGACATTGATATCAGGGAGCATAATCGGGTGGAGATTGAAAAACATTCCATGTACAAACGGATTGACATGTTGGAGGGGTCGTCTATAGATGAAAAGATCACCGAACAGGTCTATGACTTTGCAAAGGGCAAAAAGCGGATCATGGTTTTTCTCGATTCCATGCACACTCACGATCATGTGCTGCGAGAACTGCAACTCTATTCCCCGCTGGTGACAAAAGCCGGTTACATGGTTGTCTTTGACACCATCATCGAAGACATGCCCGATGATTTCTTCTCCGATCGCCCCTGGGGCAAGGGAAACAACCCAAAGACTGCCGTGTATGAATATTTAAAAAGTACAGACCGTTTTGAAATTGATAAAGAGATGGAATGCAAACTACTGATTACTGTCTCACCGGACGGTTTTCTGAAATGTGTCAAGTAGTGATCTAAGCAAATGACGTGTCTGTATGTGCCCAAAGGAAGCGACGTACAAAGCCTGCCACCCAACATCGTAGCATTTGGTGAATATCCTGATATTTCTTGCAAAAGAACAAAAAAGAGTATTGCCGAGAGATATTCTATGGCTTGATTCAATTGAAAACTTGAAAGGTCTAATACTGTGAAAAAAACAACCCAACCGCTTCTGAGTATATGTATACTAACCTTTAACCGTGCCGAGATTCTGCGTAAAACACTTGCCCACTTGGCTGAGACCCTGGATACTTCAATGGAGATAGTGGTGTCCAATAACTGCTCTGGCGACCACACGTCCGATGTCCTGGAGGATTTCAGGGACAAATGGGAGAGATTCCGATATGTCCGACTTGATAAAGAGGTATCCATAGGGGAAAACGCTGTCGTAGCCGGGTCTATGGCCACGGGAAAATATTCGTATCTGTTTTGTGATGATGACAGAATTGCTATTGAGGGCATCAATAATGCTGTAAAGATGATGGAGGAGCGTGAAGATATAGTTGCAGTTTTTGGGTCACATGCGGAATGTAAACCAAAAAAAACAGAAGCTGTGGAAATATATAAGAAGACGGATGAAATTGTGATCTTGCCAAAAGGTATAGAATCAAAAAAGCAAGCTCTTTTAGAATTTGGACTTCTTTGGACTCCTGTAATCAGGACAGAGCTATGTCAGCGTTTTTATCTTGATTCTATCGACCGCCGTTCGTTTCCAAGTTGGCAGCTAATCAGTGAGATATTGGACCGCGGAGCAATCGCGGTAATCCCGGACGTTCTTTACTACCATGTACAGACTATACCAAGGGCTGAATATAATCTTACGGAGGGATGGT
>SDBV01009876.1_pt1 | contig 12597 bp, 8 predicted proteins | sample 2277081 | NCBI WGS metagenome assembly SDBV01 (sample SAMN10402039, study PRJNA504765) | marine sediment metagenome | isolation source: marine sediment core GS10_PC15, 223 cmbsf | place: Arctic Ocean: Southern Knipovich Ridge | collected 2010
GAACAGTACCACCTTCGGGTTCAGGACGTTGGTCCAGAAACCCTGCAGAAACAGTTGGCGCAAAGACTTCGGTGCGCCTGCCGCGAGTGGTTTTCCCGCGGCCGCGGCTGCGGCGTCGGCTTCAGCCGCCGGCTTGGCGAAAATCAGCCGCACACCCAGATAGACCAGGTAGAGCGCGCCGACAAACTTGATTACGGTAAACGCGGTTGCTGACGCGGCGAGCAGCGCGGTCAAACCGAACGCGCAGGCAAGCGAATGCACGCAGCAGCCAGCCGAAATACCCAGCGCTGACATCAGGCCCGCGCCGCGCCCTTGCGCGACGCTGCGGCCGACGATATACGCCGTATCCGGCCCAGGCGTCACGTTGAGCAGGAAAACAGCGACAACGAAAAATCCGAAATGGGTGATGCCGAACATCGAATCCTCTAAAAAAACACCGGAGCGCCGCGAGCTTTCTTACCGCATCAGGGTTTGGTGCAGCGCTAATGGTTTGGGAGCGCCCTGAAGCACAACACACAGCATGAGCGATTCTAGCGCGCCCTGGCATACGGCGTGAGTCGTCCAAACGGCCTATGGCGAGCAGGCCGTAACGCCGGTTATTGTGCTTCCGTCAAGGCGAAACGTTGGCCAGCGGCAAGCGTCGCGCCGGCCAGGAATTCGCGTACCGGCAAGCGTTTGCCGCCGGGTTTTTGCAGTTGCGTGAGACACAGCGCGCCTTCACCGCACGCCACAATCACGCCTTCTGGAGAAACGTCGACGATGGTGCCAGGTTCCCCTACCTTGCCCTGCGCTTCAACGGGCAGAGCAGACCAGATTTTCAACTGCGTGCCGTCGAGCGTCGCCACGCCGCCCGGAAACGGATCGAACGCACGCACCTGACGCGCCAGCACTGCCGCGGAACGCCGCCAGTCGAGCGCCGCTTCGTGCTTGCCGATTTTCTCGGCGTAGGTGAAGCCTTCCTCCGGCTGCGGAGTCGCGTCGAGCTTGCCGTTACGTTCAAGCTCCACCAGCGCCTCCACGATCAGGCGTGCGCCGGACTCTGCCAGACGGTCGTGCAGCGTCGCCGTAGTGTCGTTGGCGTGAATTGGCGTGCGGGCTTCGGAGATCATTGCGCCCGTGTCGAGCCCCACGTCCATCTGCATCAGCGTGATGCCGGTTTCCGTGTCGCCCGCTTCGATGGCGCGGTGAATTGGCGCGGCGCCACGCCAGCGCGGCAGCAACGAGGCGTGAATGTTGATGCAGCCATGCGGCGCGATATCGAGCACTTCCTGCGGCAGCAGCAGGCCATAGGCGGCAACCACCATGACGTCGTGCGGGGTGGCGCGCAGCAGGTCGATCGCGGCCGTCGCCTCGGCTGGGTATTTGCCGTTACGGCGCAGCGAAGGCGGCTGGGCGACGGTGAGGCCGTGCTCTTCGGCGTAACGCTTCACCGGACTGGCCTGCAGCTTCATGCCGCGCCCCGCCGGGCGATCGGGCTGCGTCAGCACGAGCGGCACCGGGAAGCCGGCCTGGTGAATAGCTGCGAGCGCTGCCGCGGCGAACTCCGGCGTACCGGCAAAGATGACGCGCAACGAATGACTCATGTACGGGGGCGGTAGTCGGAATGGACGCGCATCACATTGCGTGTGCGAGCTTCTTCATCTTGCTCTTGATGCGGGTCTGCTTGAGCGAAGACAGGTACTCGACGAACACGCGGCCCATCAGGTGATCCATCTCGTGCTGGATACACACCGCGAGCAGGCCTTCGCAGTCCAGTTCGAAGGTTTCGCCCTTTTCGTTGAGGGCGCGCACGCGCACCTTTTCGGCACGCTCGACGTTGTCGTAGATGCCGGGCACCGAGAGACATCCCTCTTCGTTGATCTTCCTTTCGTCGCTCGACCAGATGATCTCGGGGTTGATGAAGGCATGCAGTTCGTCGTGCGCGTCCGACACGTCGATCACTACAACGCGCTCATGCACGTCGACCTGGGTGGCCGCGAGGCCTACGCCGGGTGCCGCGTACATCGTCTCGGCCATGTCCGCGACCAGTTTGCGGATGCGGTCGTTGACCACTTCGACCGGTTTGGCGATCTTGTGCAGCCGTTTGTCCGGGTAGTTGAGGATATTCAGTAAAGCCATGATCTTGAAGTTGATTTTGGCGCCGCTCACGGGCGGAAGGTCGCGTATTGGCCATCCGGCCAGCTTGTCGGGCAGTCGCGTTGCGCAGAGGATAGGTGGTGTCGAACAGGTTCGATTCAACGCGCCGATTTTGCGCAAACAACGAGCCCGCGCGGGTGGGCGCGGCGCTGCAGTTATTTCGGATGATGAAAATTTTAGCATGGCGACCGCCTGCCCGCTGGCCGTGCTCAAGGATGGATACGCAATGCAGACCCTACCGACAACCGATAACGAACTTGCCGCCTGGCTGCGCCTTTCGATGGCGCCGGGGCTGAGGCCGGGCGCACTGCGTGCCATGCTCGGCGCATTCGGCCTGCCGGCCGCAATCCTCGAGCAGCCTTTTTCGCTCCTCGCAGCCGCTACTGATGAAGCCTCGGCCCGCGCGGCGCTCGCTCCGCCCGCTGGCGAGTTCGAGCGCTATCTGGACGCCGTGCTCGCGTGGCGCGAGCTGCCCGGCAACGCCATCGTGACGCTCGACGACCCGGTCTATCCGCCCGCCCTGCTGACCATTCCCGATCCACCCGCGCTCCTATATGTAAAGGGCAAGCTGGATCTGCTGCATGTCCAGGGGGTCGCCGTGGTCGGCAGCCGCAGCGCCACGCCACAGGGCATCGAGGATGCGGAACGATTCGCCCGGGCGCTCGCGGCGGCAGGGCTGGCGGTCGTCTCCGGGCTCGCCCTCGGCATCGACGGCGCGGCGCACCGCGGCGCGCTGAGCGGCCGCGGCGGCACCATCGCGGTGATCGGCACCGGTGCTGACCTCGTCTACCCAGCCGCCCATCAGCCGCTCGCACGGCAGATCGCGGCGGAAGGTGCGATCGTCTCGGAATGGCCGCTCGGCACCCCAGCGCGCGCAGCCAACTTTCCGCAGCGCAACCGGCTGATCGCGGGCCTGGTCGGCGGGGTGCTGATCGTCGAGGCGGCCATGCGCTCGGGTTCGCTTATCACTGCGCGCCTTGCCAACGAAATGGGGCGGGATGTATTCGCGCTGCCCGGCTCGATCCATGCGCCGCTGTCACGCGGCTGCCACAGGATGCTCAAGCAAGGGGCCAAGCTGGTCGAAACGCCGGAGGAGATACTGGAAGAGCTAGGCTTCGCGGCACCGCCGGCGACTAAAGGCGCTGAAGCTGCGTTGTGGAGTGGCGTGCCGCCACGCCCTAAGGCGGCGCCGGGACCTGTCGCCCGTGAGCGTAAGCACGAGCGTGAACACGAACACGAGCCGGGGCCGGAGTCGGAGCCAGAGCCGGCTCTTATAGCCGGTGAGCCCGAACCAGAGCTGGCCCCGGATGCGCAAAAACTGCTCGCCGCGCTCGGCCACGCTCCGGCGACGCTTGAAATTCTTGCCGCCCGGACCGACATGCCAGACACGGCGCTGCAAAGCACGCTGCTCCAGCTCGAACTGGCCGGTCATCTGACGGTTCTGCCCGGAGGCCGCTTTGCCCGCGTGAGCCATGGCTGAGCATGGTCAATCACCACACTCTGCGCGCCATGCTACATTCGCGCCAAAGCACCCGACACAGTACCTAAGGAACCCACATGCCCGCGCTGAACCTCGACACCGACCAGGACCGGATCGCCGAGCGCGTCAACGACCGCGACACCCTGTTCGTGGCCTGCCTGTGCGCGGAGTGGTGCGGAACCTGCCGGGAATATCGGGATGCGTTCAATCGCCTGGCGGACAAGCATCCGGAAATCTGTTTCGCCTGGATCGATATCGAGACCCATGCGGATCGCTTTGACGACCTCGACGTAGAAAATTTTCCTACGATCCTGATCGAAGACGGTGTAACCACCCGTTTTTTCGGCACCGTACTGCCGCAAGCGGCCATCGTCGACCGGATGCTGGCCGACCTGACCGCGCTGCCCGGCGTCACCGGTGCGCCCAAGCTAAGGCCGGCTCTGGCCGTCGCCTGAATCGCGTATTTTGGCCGGCAGGCAGGCGGCATGGGCGTTGCGCGTAGACCGCAGCGCGCCCGCCGCCGCTTGCTGCATATATAGACACGCAATTATGATGAGCCGCTTTTTATGGCACTTGACACGCCCCCACGGCGCCGTGTGCTATAAAGCGGTCGTTAATGGGTCGCAAACCTTGGGGTCGCAAGCCCAAGGCCTGAACCCGGATCTACCAACTCATATCCAGTCATGTCCAAAGCACTGATCATCGCCGAAAAGCCTTCCGTCGCGAACGACATCGCGCGGGCTTTGGGCGGTTTTACCAAGCATGACGAATACTACGAAAGTGACGATTACGTCCTTTCCTCGGCAGTCGGCCACTTGCTGGAAATCGCCGCGCCTGAAGAATACGAAGTCAAACGCGGCAAGTGGAGTTTCGCCAATCTGCCCGTCATTCCCCCGCATTTCGACCTGAATCCGATCGCAAAAAGCGAATCGCGTCTCAAGGTGCTGACCAAGCTGCTCAAGCGTAAAGACGTCGAGCGCCTGATCAACGCATGTGACGCGGGGCGCGAAGGCGAGCTGATTTTCCGCCTGATCGCGCAGCACGCAAAAGCCAAACAGCCGGTCCAGCGCCTGTGGCTGCAGTCGATGACGCCCGCCGCCATCCGCGACGGCTTTGCCCATCTACGCACCGACGAAGACATGCAGCCGCTCGCCGACGCCGCCCGCTGCCGCTCGGAGGCCGACTGGCTGGTCGGCATCAACGGCACGCGCGCCATGACGGCGTTCAACAGCAAGGGCGGCGGCTTCTTCCTGACCACGGTTGGCCGGGTGCAGACGCCGACGCTGTCGATCGTGGTGGAGCGCGAAGAAAAGATTCGCCGCTTCGTGCCGCGCGACTATTGGGAAGTGAAAGCGGAATTCGTCTGCGCAGCGGGCTTCTACGAAGGCCGCTGGTTCGACCCGAAATTCAAGCGCGACGAGTTCGACCCGGAAAAACGCGACTCGCGCCTGTGGGCCCTGCCGGCCGCCGAGACGATCGTCGCGGCGTGCCGCGGGCAGATCGGCACGGTCACGGAAGAATCCAAGCCCACAACGCAACTCTCGCCGGCGCTGTTCGACCTGACGAGCTTGCAGCGCGAGGCGAACGGCCGCTTCGGCTTCTCCGCGAAGAACACGCTGGGCCTCGCCCAGGCGCTGTACGAAAAGCACAAGGTGCTGACGTACCCGCGTACCGATGCGCGCGCGCTGCCGGAAGACTATATGGAGACGGTCAAGCAGACGCTTGGCATGCTCAAGGAAAGCAATAACTATCTGCCGTTCGCCAAGCAGGTGCTCGACAAGGGCTGGGTGAAACCGAACAAGCGCATCTTCGACAACTCGAAGATCAGCGACCACTTCGCAATCATCCCGACGCTGCAGGCGCCGAAGAACCTGTCCGAGCCGGAACAGAAGCTGTACGACCTGGTTGTCAAGCGCTTCCTGTCGGTGTTCTTCCCGGCCGCCGAATACCGGGTAACGACGCGGATCACCGAAGTGGTCGGCCATCACTTCAAGACCGAGGGCAAGGTGCTGGTTGAACCCGGCTGGCTGCAGGTCTATGGCCGCGAAATCAGCGGTGAAGACGCCAACCTGGTGCCGGTGCAGAAGGACGAGAAGGTCAAGACCGACAAGATCGCGGCCCAGCAACTGGTCACCAAGCCGCCGGCACGCTACAACGAAGCGACCTTGCTGTCGGCCATGGAAGGCGCGGGCAAGCTGGTCGAAGACGACGAACTGCGCGAGGCGATGGCCGCGAAGGGCCTCGGCACGCCGGCTACGCGCGCGGCGATCATCGAAGGGCTGCTTGGCGAAAAATACCTGATTCGCGAAGGCCGCGATCTGATTCCGACCGCCAAGGCGTTCCAGTTGATGACGCTCTTGCGTGGCCTCGACGTGAAGGAGCTGACCGCGCCTGAGCTGACCGGCGAGTGGGAATACAAGCTGTCGCAGATGGAGCGCGGCAACCTGCACCGAGACGCGTTCATGCAGGAAATCGCCCGCATGACGCAGACCATCGTCAAGCGCGCCAAGGAATACGACTCGGACACGATCCCCGGCGATTACGCGACGCTGCAAACGCCGTGTCCGAATTGCGGCGGTCAGGTGAAGGAAAACTATCGCCGCTTCGCATGCTGGAAGTGCGAGTTCTCGATCTCGAAGATTCCGGGCGGCCGGCAATTCGAAATCGAGGAAGTGGAAGAGTTGCTGAAGAACAAGACGATCGGGCCGCTGTCGGGCTTTCGCAGCAAGATGGGCCGGCCGTTCTCGGCGATCCTTAAGCTCTCGCTCGACGACGAGATCAAGAACTACAAGCTCGAATTCGACTTCGGTCAGGACTCGGGCGGCGAAGACGGCGAGGCGCCTGATTTCTCCGAGCAGCATCCGGTAGGCGCCTGTCCGAAGTGCAAGGCACGCGTGTACGAGCACGGCATGAGCTATGTCTGCGAGAACTCAGTTGCCAATCCGAAGACCTGCGACTTCCGCTCGGGCAAGGTGATTCTCCAGCAGGAAATCACGCGTGAGCAGATGGGCAAGCTGCTCGAAGAAGGACGCACGGATCTGCTGACCAACTTCAAGTCGTCGCGCACGGGTCGCAACTTCAAGGCCTTCCTCGTCAAGCAGAGCGACGGCAAGATCGGCTTCGAGTTCGAGAAGAAGGAACCGTCGGCGAAAACTGCGGCCAAGACGGCGGCGGCCAAAACTGCAACCAAAGCCGCGCCGGATACGGACGACGAAGACGGTGCTTCGGAAGAGGCTGTGCCGGCGAAGAAAGTCGCGGCGAAAAAGGTCGCAGCCAAGAAGGCTCCGGCTACGAAGACAGCGGCGGCCAAGAAGGCGCCAGCCAAGAAAGCCGCGGTACGCAAAACGGGTTCGTAGGCGATCGGGCTCCCAAGCGATCTCGCAAACAAGAAAGGGCGCAGCCATTTAATCTGGCTGCGCCCTTTTTGTATGGATCGCGTTTCGGTTAGGCGGGTCGAGCCGCCAACCAGTCACCTTCTCGCCTCACCCCATCACAGCGGCGACAGCGCCGCCGTCCGGCCCCGCGAAGACGGTGTCTTGGCCGGCAGCTTCGGCGAAAGCTCGCTGTCGAGCAGACGCGACAAGGGCTCGGCACCGTCGAATGCTTCCGGCGGCATGATCTCCGACGAATCCACATTCGACATCAAAGTGGGACGCCCTTGGCCGTCCTTGATCCACTGCTCGCCGAGCAGGCTATTCGGCGTCTGGTTGAAGTGCTCGACCAGATGGTCGATAAACGTACGCACCTTGGCCGGCAGGTGACGGCGGCTCGGATACGCAATGTTGATCTCGACTTGCGGCAAACGGTACTCGCCGAGGAGACGCACCAGACGGCCGCGCGTCATATCACGACCGATCAGGTAGCTCGGCAGGATCGCGATACCCATGCCGAGCAGCGCGAACTGACGCAGCATTTCCGTGTTATTGGCCACGATCACATTGGTCGGACGCACCCGCACTTCGCCTTCCGGACCCGTGAAGACCCGTTCGTCGCCCCAGTACTCGGAAGGCAACGAGAGGCACGGATGCTCAAGCAGATGCTCCGGACGCGTCGGCATGCCGTGCTTTTCCAGATAGGCCGGCGTCGCGCACACGGTCATGCAACCCGTGGTCAGACGCCGCGTCACGATGCTCGCGCTACGCATCTGCCGGGCAATCACCACGCCCACGTCGAAACCTTCTTCGACCAGATCGACCTGACGGTCAACCAGCGTGACATCGGGAATGACTTTCGGATAGCGCTCGGCGTAGGTCTGCAGCACCGGCGCAAGGTTGTGCAGCCCAAACACCACCGGCGCGACGATTCGCAAAGTGCCGACGGGTTCGTGATTGCGCGCCACCACCATCTGCTCGACGTCTTCCAGTTCGTCGAGAATCTGGCGTGCGCGTTCCAGATAAACCTGACCTGACTCCGTCAGCGAAAGGCTCCGGGTTGTACGATTGAGCAGACGGGTGCCCAGACGGCCTTCGAGATCGGCTACGTGGCGGGTGGCCACTGCGTTTGAAATATCCATTGCGCTGGCCGCGCGGGCAAAACTGCCGAGATCCGCCACTCTGACGAATACTCGCATCGACTGCAAATGATCCATAAGACAACTCCTGCCGTGTTACAGCTTCCTGACAAACCGGTTCGGCCAGTGAAGCGAACTGGGAATTCTCCTACGACTCGTTAATTCGTGCAGAAGTTGCTCAAGAATCCGGTTTTTTATTAAGTTTCGTATCACCGTACTCGCCAGTGCGGTATCCGGGAGTCAATTGTTCCTTTTCAGGAAACAATATGCTGCGCTGCAGCTTGCACTGTGTTTATTGTTCGAACAGCGGACACCCTGCGATAACGCACCCACGATAGACTGAAAGTCAGCCGCAAGCGGCGAAAATACAAAAAACCACAAAAAAACCGCCCGAAGGCGGTCTTTTATGCGGAGTGAGTACTCACATGATCAAGTTGTGAGCCGTTCCTCAAGCGCCGTTTTTGCATCGCGCAGGGCCGGAGGCAGGTTGTGCTGCAGCGTGTCGAACAACTCCGCATGCAGAGCAAGCTCCGCGCGCCAGGCTGCGTCGTCGACGGAGATCACCTGATCGAACTGGGCCTTGGTGAAGTCGAGACCGCTCCAGTCGATGTCCTCGTAATGCGGCGAGACGCCGAAAGCATGCTCTTCGCCCTGCGCCACACCTTCGATGCGGCCAACCATCCAGCTCAGCACGCGCATGTTTTCGCCGAAGCCCGGCCAGACGAACTTGCCGTCCGCGCCCTTGCGGAACCAGTTCACGCAGAAGATCTTCGGCAGCTTTGCGTTCAGTTGCGCGAGCCGTTCGCCCGTTTTCAGCCAGTGAGCAAAGTAGTCGCTCATGTTGTAGCCGCAGAAGGGCAGCATCGCGAACGGGTCGCGCCGCACCACGCCTTGCTGGCCAGCGGCCGCAGCAGTGGTTTCCGAGCCCATGGTCGCCGCCATGTAGACCCCTTCGACCCAGTTGCGCGCCTCGGTGACGAGGGGCACCGTGGTCGAGCGACGGCCGCCGAAGATGAATGCATCGAGCGGCACACCAGTTGGATTCTCCCAATCGGCATCAATCGAGGGACATTGCGACGCCGGCGCCGTAAAACGCGCGTTCGGATGGGCGGCCTTGCGCCCGGTCTCCTTGGCGATGGCCGGCGTCCAGTCCTTGCCTTGCCAGTCGGTCAGATGAGCGGGGACCTCATCAGTCATGCCTTCCCACCAGACGTCGCCGTCATCGGTCAGCGCCACGTTGGTGAAAATGACGTTTTCCTTGAGCGTGGCCATCGCATTGAAGTTCGTCTTCTCGCTGGTGCCCGGCGCAACGCCGAAGTAGCCAGCCTCCGGATTGATCGCGTAGAGGCGGCCGTCCTTGCCGGTCTTGATCCAGGCGATGTCATCGCCGATTGTCGAAATTTTCCAGCCGTTCAGGCCCTCCGGCGGAATCAGCATCGCAAAGTTGGTCTTGCCGCAAGCCGACGGAAACGCCGCCGCCACGTGATGCTTGCGCCCCTTCGGCGAGGTCACGCCAAGAATCAGCATGTGCTCGGCGAGCCAGCCTTCGGCGCGGCCCATGGTGGAAGCGATGCGCAGCGCGAAGCACTTCTTGCCGAGCAGCGCGTTGCCGCCGTAGCCTGAACCGTAGCTCCAGATTTCCCGCTGCTCGGGGAAATGGACGATGTATTTGGTGTCGTTGCATGGCCACGGGACGTCTTGCGCCCCCTCCGCAAGCGGCGCACCCACCGAATGCACGCACGGCACGAAGTCGCCGTCGGCGCCGAGCACGTCGTACACCTGGCGGCCCATGCGCGTCATGATGCGCATGTTGGTGACCACGTACGGGCTGTCGCTCAATTCGACGCCGATATGCGCGATCGGCGAACCGAGCGGCCCCATCGAGAACGGCACCACGTACATGGTGCGGCCGCGCATGGCACCCTCGAACAGGCCGTCAAGCGTGACACGCATCTCTGCGGGCGCGATCCAGTTGTTAGTGGGGCCAGCATCCTCGCGGCGCTGCGAACAGATGAAAGTCCGGTCTTCGACGCGGGCCACGTCCGACGGATCGGACCAGGCCAAGTAGGAATTGGGACGTTTGGCGGGATTGAGCTTTCTGAGCGTGCCTGCCGCGACCATCTGCGCGCACAGGCGGTCATATTCTTCCTGCGAGCCGTCGCACCAGACGATCCGATCAGGCTTGGTCAACGCAGCGACGCGTTCCACCCAGTCGATCAGTTTGCGGTTTTTGACCCAGTCAGGCGCCTCAATGACCGGGTTTCCTGCAAAGGCGGGATGATTCATCGAGCTGTCTCCGTTTCGTTTATGTAAGCAAAAAGAAAAACGGTACGAGCCCAACGACGCTGCTTGCGAGAGGCGTCAATCCAGTCGCGCCGGCCAGCCGGCGCACGATTGTGCAGGTCGTGATGGGCCATGCAGCCTGTTGCGCGGCGCCTTCCGCCAGCGGCCCTCTGCAACCGTCTGTAAAGCGGCTTGCATCGACACGCAACAAACTGTTAAAAACGTTCTCAACTCTTGCCTTTTCGTTGTCATGCCATCTATGCGGCACTTTCTACGATAAGGCATCCATCCAAACCAGCGTGTGATCTACCTCACATGATGGGACAGCCAGCTTAACACTCCGTTCCGCACCGTCATGGTGCGTCGCAAAACACCAAGACTATGAAGATTGCCATCCTCGACGATTACCAGGACGCCGTCCGCAAGCTCGACTGCTTTCAGTTGCTCGCCGACCATGACGTCAAGGTGTTCAACAACACTGTCCGCGGCCTCGGGCAACTCGCCAGCCGTCTGTCGGAAGTCGACGCGCTGGTGCTGATCCGCGAACGCACCCGCATCAACTCGCAACTGCTCGACAAACTCCCTCATCTGCGCATGATCAGCCAGACCGGCAAGGTGTCGAGCCATATCGATCTGGCCGCCTGTACCGAGCGCGGCATCGCCGTGCTGGAAGGCAGCGGCTCGCCGATCGCGCCGGCCGAACTGACCTGGTCCCTTATCATGGCGGCGCAGCGGCGCATTCCACAATACGTAGCAAACCTTAAGCAAGGGGCCTGGCAGCAGTCGGGATTGAAGACGTCTGCGCTGCCGCCGAACTTCGGCCTGGGTCAGGTCTTGCGTGGTCAGACCCTCGGCATCTGGGGCTACGGCAAGATCGGCCGCCTTGTCGCGGGATACGGCAAGGCGTTCGGCATGGATGTGCTGGTCTGGGGACGCGGTAGCACGCTCGAAGCAGCGCGCGCCGACGGTTACGGTGTAGCCGAAAGCCGTGAAGCACTGTTTGAGCAAAGCGACGTGCTGTCCCTGCACTTGAGGTTGCACGACGACACACGCGGCATCGTCAAGCAGGAGGATCTGCTGCGGATGAAGCCGACCGCGCTGCTCGTGAACACGAGCCGGGCCGAACTGCTGGAAGAGAATGCACTGGTGAATGCCTTGGCGCGTAACCGGCCAGGCATGGTCGCCATCGACGTCTACGAAAGCGAACCGATTCTGCAGGGCTACAGCCTGCTGCGGATGGAAAACGTGATTTGCACGCCGCACATCGGATATGTGGAGCGTGAGAGCTACGAGCTGTATTTCTCCGCGGCGTTCAGGAATATCCTGGCATTCGACAGCGGGGATACGACGAGCGTGGCGAATCCCGAGGCGTTGCAGGGCGGGCGGCGGAAGGCCTAGGCCTACTAGGCCTGAGGCTAGGGCGGCCCGCGAGGCCGCCACGCTTCAGGCTTTCCGTTTTGCTTCAGTCGTGCAGTGCGGTCTCGAGCAATTGCGGTATGTGCCGCAGGAACTGCTCACCGTCCGAGCGGCCGAGGTTGTAGGCGTGCTGCATCTGCGACGGGCTCGTGTAATCCCAGCTCGAAATGGGCACCTTGCGCGACGGCTGCACGTACAACCGTTGCTGCGCGCCGTGCGGCACGACGAACATCTGCGGGCGCGGATAAAGGCGCGTGACCATGACGAGGACGTTGCCGGGCGTTTCATCGAGCGCGCCGACCGGCACGTTGTCGACCATCCCGCCGTCGAGAACCGGCCGGCCGTTGCGCCGCAAGACCGGCGTGAAGGGCGGCGTCGAGGACGATTGCAGGATCAGGTCGGCAAGATCTTCGACACTCGCGCAATCCTGCGCGCGCACGAACTCGGGATGAAAGCCGAGCGTCTGGCCGAGCGTGGGATGCAGCGTCTTGCGCACGTACTTCTCGATGTTGTAAGCGATCAACCCCGCCGCGACCGCGCTGCGCGCGCCGAGCCAACGCGGCAAATGCGACACGCCGATGCGGATTTCCGGCGCCTGCGCGAGCGCAGCGAACTTCTCGCCATAGATGTCGAGCAGCGCCTTGCGGTAGATCCGATAGTGAGGAAACACCGATTCACCGCGCAGCAGGTTGCCCCAGTAGGCATTTCTGGTGTTGTGGCGCAGCGCATCTTCGTAATAGCGCATGACCCAGTCGGAATCGCGCGTGTAGAG
>SDBV01009877.1_pt1 | contig 12597 bp, 5 predicted proteins | sample 2277081 | NCBI WGS metagenome assembly SDBV01 (sample SAMN10402039, study PRJNA504765) | marine sediment metagenome | isolation source: marine sediment core GS10_PC15, 223 cmbsf | place: Arctic Ocean: Southern Knipovich Ridge | collected 2010
GCCCGCCGCCCCGCCGTCCAAGGATCGCCGGATGCAGCCGCTCGAGGAGATCCCTGAGCCGACGAAAGGATTGCGCGCGAAAGCTGCGGCGGAGAAGGCGAAGAAGGGCGTGCCGAGCTACGTGACCATCGGAGGAAAGAAGTTCTGGTCGAACGGGCAGCTCATGGTGCCGACGACGAAGATCCCGGAAGGCGTCACGGTGACGGACATGAGCGATCCGGTTCTGGCGCTCGTCCGTGACTCGGTTCGGACGGAGCCCCTCGGTTTCGAGAAGGGGCAGAAGGGCAGCGTGGGCGCAGTCTGGTTCGAGGGGAAGACCTACAACAAGCAGGGCAAGGCCAGCAAGCCCTTCTTCGCCGCCCTGGACCCCGACTACTACCGCACCCTGAACCAGATGGCCGGGAAGAACGAAGGGTCCCGGTGGCAGATCGCGCCACCGAAGAAGGGGAAGGTCCCGCCCGCCATCATCCTCATGGACCAGATGGGGACGAAGATCCTCGGCTTGGCGGCACCGCTGAACGAGGTGGGCCCGCCGCCGAAGCTCGTCAAGCCGCCGACGCCCCAGGTCCCGGCACCGGCGAAGTACGTCCTTCCCTCGTTCGTCACGGCGGGGATCAAGCCTGACGTGCCGGCCGGGATGCGCGCTGCTGCCGCCGAGCTCGAGGCCGAGCTCACGGAGGAACCACCGCCAACACCCGCACCCACGCCGACTATTGGTGCGGGGCGAGGCGCGACCCTCGACGACATCATTGCGTGGGCCGAAGGACCAGATGCCCAGGATCAAGGGTTCCGCGCGCCGGATCTCGCGGATCGTCTCGAGTCCATTGCGCTCGCCGTCGAGGAAAATCCGGAAGGATCAAAGTGGCCGGCGGCGGACATTTGGAAGGCACAGGAGCGAGTCCGTGAAAGGACTGCGGTCGAGGCCGAGCCCGCGCCCGTCGAGCCGCCCGTCAAGAAGGCGAAGATCATCCCGACCAGGGCCGAGGGCGGGGGGGTCGTCTACGTCGCCGAGCCCATCGTGGAGCCGCCCGACCAGATCGCCGAGCTCGAGACCGAGCAGGCAGCCCTGAAGACGCAGCGAACGGAGCAGCTCGCCACTGAGAACGCGAGGCTTCAGGCCGAATTGGAGGAGACCGATGCCAAGCAAGAGAGGGGAGCTAGACCGGCATCTGAGGAGATTCTTCCCAGAGCTGGTCTCGAAGCTGAAGGAGGAGGGGAAGTACGAGGAGCACCTCCGGAGCCTGCTGGAGAGGTGGACGGAGGTGTATATGCAGGCGGTCGAGAGGGGACTGGGCTACGACCAAGCGGCGGAGCTGGCGAGGGACGCGACGTTCCCGACACCGGAGCCGTTTCAGGAGCCGAGCCCAGCCTGACCACCGCCACCCCGGCGGGGGTCCCCATCCCGGAGGTTCGCGCGGACGGCGAGACCCGCACTGTGGAGCCGGCGAAGCCCCCCACCAAGGCCCCACGGAAAGAGGTCCGCACGTTCAAGTGGTCTGACGGCGAGCTCGAGAAGACGGAGCAGCGCAGCGTCAAGGCCAAGTCGAAGGACAACCTCAAAGCCATCGGACTCCTGAAGGAGCTCGAGGCGGCCGACCGGGTGCCGACCGCCGAGGAGCAGTCCAGCCTCGCGGCCTACGTCGGCTGGGGTGGGATGCCGCGCGTCTTCAAGGACTTCGACTACGGCAAGGACTCTGACTTCTGGGAGGAGCGGCACAAGGAGCTCGTCGAGGCGCTGACCCCGGAGGAGTACGAGACGGCCAAGGCGTCGGTGACGAACGCCCACTACACGCGCGAGGCTGTCATCCGGGAGATGTGGAAGCCGCTCGCCGCCTGGGGCGGGGGCCGGATGATGCGGGCCCTCGAGCCCTCGATGGGCGTCGGCAACTTCATCTCCGCCATGCCGGACGAGTTCCGGCCCGCGCACTTCACCGGGATCGAGCTCGACCCGATCACCGGACGGATCGCCAAGAGGCTGTTTCCCCAGGCGAACATCCACGTCGCCGCCTTCGAGTCGACCCCCGTCCCGGACAACTACTTCGACGTCGCGATCTCGAACGTCCCGTTCGGGCCCTTCGGCGTCTCCGATCCGCGGTTCCGGGATCAGTCGTTCCTCACGCAGCGGATCCACAACTACTTCTTCGCCAAGGCTCTCGACAAGGTTCGCCCGGGTGGCGTCCTTGCGTTCATCACCAGCCACGGCACGCTCGACGCAAAGGACTCCGCCTTCCGGGACTACATGGCTGAGAAGTCTTACCTCATCGGTGCGGTCCGGCTTCCGCGGACGACCTTCGAGCGCAACGCAAACACGGGCGTCACGACCGATGTGATCTTCATGCAGAAGAAGATCCCAGGTCGGGAGCGTCCCGCCTATGCCGCCGACGATTCGTGGACCGAGACGGTCACGAGAGAGGAGAAGGGAGACTACGGCAACATCGTCGAGGCCCGCCTGAGCCGGTACTTCGAGGACAACCCCGCCAACGTCCTCGGCGAGCTCGCGATCGGCGATGGCACTGCCGGCCCCAACGAGCTCACCGTGAAGGGCGACTTCGACGCGCGGAGCATGGCCGTCGCGCTCGGGCAACTCGGCGCTCCCGGGCTCCTCGAGCGGCCGGTCGCCGCGGCGCCGCCTCCGCCGGTCGCCACCCACGAGGAGATCCGGCGGATGAAGCGGGGCAGCTACGCCGTCCGAGAAGGGAAGGTCTGGGAGTACCGGGAAGACGGCACGTTCAAGCCGGCCGACTTCAAGGGCAAGGGGGTGAAGACCGCGAAGGACTGGGTCCCCCTGCGTGACGCGGCGCGCGAGGTGATCGCTACTCAGCTCGAGCGCGGCACCGACGCCGAGCTCCGGGCCGCCCAGAAGAAGCTCAACAAGACCTACGACACCTACCTCCGCCGTCACGGGCCCCTGCACGTTCTCTCGACGACGGCGAAGGCCCTCCGCCTGGATCCCGACTTCCCCTTGACGCTTGCGCTCGAGGACTGGACTCCGCCCCAGAGGAAGGGGCGGAAGCTCGTCAAAGCTGGTTCCGCGAAGAAGCGGGGCATCTTCACGAAGCGGACCGTCACTGGGTACGATCGCCCGAAGACGTCCGACAGCCCCGCCGCCGCCTACGGGGTCGCCCTGGCCGAGACGGGGCACACCGACGTCGATCGGATCGCCGGCCTCCTGAGCACATCCCCCTCCGAGGCCCTCGGGCAGCTTCTCGGTGAAGGGTTGGCCTACGAGGACCCCTCCGCCGGCAACAACCTTGAGACGGCCGAGCAGTACCTCTCGGGAAACGTCGTCCAGAAGCTCGAGCAGGCCACAGCCGCGGTCGAGACGGAGGCGACGAGGTACGGGCGGAACGTCACGGCGCTCGAGGCCGTCCAGCCGGAGCCGCTGCGTCCCGACGAGATCAGCGTCCAGCTCGGAGCGCCCTGGGTTCCGACGGACGTCTACGAGAAGTTCGCCGCGGTCGTGCTCGGCGGAGCGAGCGAGAAGTATTGGTCTCCGGGCGAGCCGGTCAGGATCCGGCATTCCGAGGCCCTGGGGCTCTACAAGATCACGTGGGACTACTCAGTCAACAACTCGGCCGCCGCCACGAGCACCTACGGCAGCTCCGCCATGAACGCCCTCGAGCTGTTCGACAAGGGGATGAACCTCCGTACTGTGGTCGTCCGGACCGGGTCCGGGGACGATCGGCACGTCGACCCTGAAGCGACGGCGCTCGCCCAGGACAAGCTCGAGCAGATCAAGGAACGCTTCGGGACGTGGGTCTGGGAGGACCCCACCCGCTCCGAGCAGCTCCTCGAAATCTACAACCGCGAGTTCAACAACCAGAGGCTCCGCACCCCGGACGGCTCCCACCTGAAGTTCCCCGGGATGAACCGCTCTGTCCTACGCGGGGGGGATCTCGCTCCGCACCAGAAGAACGACGTCTGGCGGATCCTCACGCAGCCCAACACCCTGATCGCAGAGCCGGTCGGGAGCGGCAAGACGTGGACGCTGGTCGCGGCCCTCATGGAAGCGCGCCGCACCGGGCAGGTTCGCAAGCCTGTCCTGGCCGTGCCCAACGCCGTGTTCGAGCAATGGTCGGCGGACTGGTCGGCGCTGTACCCCCAGGCGAAGCTCCTGATCGTTCAGCCGAAGGAGCTCACGGGGAAGGATCGCGCGGAGACCATGAGTCGGATCGCGACCGAGGAGTGGGATGGGGTCCTCATCACGCACGAGGCCCTCAAGTCGCTTCCCGTTTCTGCGAAGGCCCTTGAGGCTGTGGTGCGGGAGGAGGTGTCCCTACTCGATCAGACAATCCGTGAGCTCGCCTCCGACCTGGGCGAAGGCCAGGACATCGGGGACTTCATCACCTCGGCGACCAAGAAGGGACGCCGCGAGTACGGGGAAGCGCGGGTCTCGAAAGCCGACACCCGTCTCGTCAAGGACATCGAGAAGCAGAAGGCCGCCCTCAACGCCAAGCTGAAGAAGATGTACGAGAACGCGAAGCGCGACAAGACCATCGCCTTCGACGAGCTCGGCGTCGACATGCTCCTCGTGGACGAGGCGCACGGCTTCAACAACCTCTACTTCCCGACCAAACTGGGCAGGGTGAAGGGGATCTCCAACGAGAACGCCGATCGGGCCTTCGATCTCTACATCAAGATCAGGACTCTCCAGGCCCAGCAGAACGGGCGCGGCGTCGTCTTCGCCACGGCAACCCCCGTCCGCAACACGCTCGCCGAAATCTACACGCTGTTCCGCTACCTCAATCCGGCCTTCCTGAAGGAGCGCGGGCTGCGCCACTTCGACGACTGGGTGCGCGCCTTCGCCGAGCCCCGGCAAACCCTGGCCCTCAAGCCGACGGGGTCTGGCTACCGGAGCGAGACACGGTTCTCCGCCTTCGTGAACGTGCCGGAGCTCCTGACGGCCTTCCGAAACTTCACGGCTGTTCTGACCCAGGAGGATCTCAAACTGCCCGTTCCGGAGGTGGCCCTCAACTCGAAGGGCGAGCGCCGGGCCAACTTCATCGAAGTCGAGCCGACGGACGATCTCCGGGGGTACGTCGAGGAGCTGAACGCGCGGTCCGATGCGGTGAAGAACAGGCTCGTCGAACCGGAAGACGACAACTCGCTTCTCATCAGCACGGACGGGCGCAAGGCCGCGCTCGACCTGACGATGGTCGGCCGCGCCACCGAGCCGGTCGCCGGGCAGAAGCTCGACATCGTTCGCCAGAAGGTCTACGACATCTGGAAGGACACAACCTCGACGCGCGGAGTGCAAGCCATCTTCCTCGACCTCTCCACCCCGGACGCGCAGCCGTTCTCTGCCTACCGCTGGCTGAAGGACGCCTGGGTTGGGATGGGGGTCCCCGCTGAGGAGGTCGACTTCATCCACAACTACGACCGCAAGAGCAGGACGATTCTGCTCGAGAAGCTGAACAAGTCTGAGGTTCGCATCGTGATCGGCTCGTCGAAGAAGCTGGGCGTCGGAGCCAACTTCCAGAAGAACCTCGTCGCGCTCCATCACGTTGACGTGCCCTACACGCCCGACGCGATCGAGCAGCGCAACGGTCGTGGGATCCGCCAGGGCAACATGAACCCCGAGGTGCAGATCCACAGCTACGTGACCAAGGGCACCTACGACGCTTATATGTGGCAACTGATCTCCGGGAAGGCCGGCTTCATCGGCCAGATCATGACGGGCAAGGCGACGGCCAGGACGATGGAGGACGTCTCGCTCACGTACCTCACAGCCCAGGAGGCCCTGGCCGCCACGTCCGAGAACCCCCTCGTGGTGAAGAAGATCATGCTCGAGGCGGATCTGCGGAAGTACGAGCGGCTCCTCGGCGCCCACAACCTCGAGACCTACGAGAACGCCTCGCGCGTGGCGAAGTGGAAGAACGAGGTGCAGTTCCACAAGGATCGGGCGCGCGTCATCCTCCAAGCCGCGAGCGAGATCAAGCCGGGGCACACGCTCGAGCTCTACGCCGCGCCCGGGCAGAAGCCTATGGCGAAGGCGGTCGACACGTTCGAGAAGCGGACGGACGAGGCCGGCGAGAAGCTCAAGGGCCTGATCGAAGGCATCGAGCCAGGGCCCGGCGAATACTACATTGGCCGCTACCGGGGGTTCCCGATCCGGGTTGCCCGCCGGGGGGGGGCCATCCTCGGGAAAGACCTCGTCTCGACGACAGTAATCCTCCCGAGCCCTTCGTCCGTGGCCGAGCTCACCCCGGACGAGCTCGGCACCGAGACCGCATGGCGGGCGATGTACCAGCGAACCGGAACCGGGCTCCTTCAGAGCATGGACACGAGGGCCCCCACTGCCGAGGAAGCCAAGAGCCACACGAACAAGGCGACGGGGCGAGAGACCGAGATCGCCAAGCTGGTTGTCCCGCAGTTCCGCTACACCGAGAAGCTCGACGAGGCGAAGAAGGATCTCGAGAAGATCAACAAGGAGCTCGCGACAGACGAGAACGACGCCGGAGCCGTCGCGACGGACGAGGCCGGCGGAGACGACGGGGGGGACTTTGCCGAAGATGCGGACTACGAGGCCGGGGAGACAGGCGTGGCCTCTCCGGAGAACGTGGCGCCGGACGAGGTTCCGCCGGCCGCTGGCGGCGCCGGGAAGAAGCCCCCTCCGGGAAACTCGACGCCGGACGGCCTACCGAGCGATGGCCCCCAGCCAGGAGAGGACGGCTGGCAGCGCAGAGTCGACGAAGCGAAGGCCCGGAACCGGAAGCGGGGACGCGGCGGGCAGATGAACGCCGGTGTCGACCCGATGCACATGGCCGACATGGCTGTCGAGGGAGCCGATCTCGTCAACAGGGGAGTTCGACGCTTCGGCGCGTGGTCCAGCGCGATGATGAAGGCGCTCGGCTCGATCGTCCCTGGCCTGCGGAACATGCTCCGCGGCCTATGGAATTGGATTCGCCAGATGTTCCGCTCCAGCGGCAGGGGCCCCAACCCCGGGGAGACCCGCCGTCAGCAGCGCCGTCCAGGCTTCGAGGAGTACCGGACGGAGTACGAGAAGGCGACCGCCGGCCAGAAGGGCGCCGGCCGACGTCGCTACCCGTGGGAGGAGCGAGAGATTCCCCCGGAGGAGGTCCGTCAAGCCGCCGAAGAAGGTGCGCGAGTCGGGGAGGAACCCCCGCCAAAGTACGGGAAGCCGCCGAAGGGGGACATCAACTTCGATCGGATCGGAGGAGAGCCGGACATCCGGGAGTGGCAGGCCCGGGTCATCGAGTCGCTCAAGCCCCGCTGGGGCAAGATCCGGAACTACCGGAGCTGGGGCGAGGCGCGGGAGGCTGCCGTCAAGGCGGGCCTGACCGAAAAGGACTTCATCCGGCTCGTGAAGGAGCGCGGCGTCGTCACGGACATCGAGCTCGAGGCCGGGCGGATGATGCGCCAGGAGGCCGGCGAGCAGTCCTTCGCCAAGCTGAACCGTCTGAAGGAGCTCCAAGAGCAGCGCCGCAAGGCGACGGACGAGCTGACGAAGCGACGTCTGGACGAGGAGATCCTCGAAGCCGACCGGGAGTACCGGGACGCCCTGGCCCGCTTCGCGGCCACCACAGCCGCCACCGTCGAGGCCGGCGCCGAGCTCGGGCGCGCCCTCAACATGCACAAGAAGATGGCCCAGGCGATCAGCCCAGAGGAGTCGTTCTTCCGCCAGCTTCTCCGGAAGCACCCAGGCATGACCGACAAGATGCAGAACGCGCTCGCCGACGCGGTCATGCAGAAGGACGCGGCCAAGCTGCGCGAGCTCTCCCGCAAGCTCTACAAGCCCGGCCCGCTGGACTACGTCACGGAATGGTTCGTCAACTCGCTCCTCTCTGGCCTGACGACGCTCGAGGTCAACGTCCAGGGCAACCTCGTCTGGGAGGCGCTGGTGCGAACACCGGAGCGGGCGATCTCCGCGGGGGTGGAGGCGATCGGAGCTCGGCAGTGGGTGGAGCGCGTCTTCGGGCGGGACGCCCTGCCCCGGGAACGCTTCGGTCGCGAGTTCGAGGAGGCCCTTCGCACTCACACGAAAAACAACTTCGGGATGGTGCGCGCGCTCAAGTACGCATGGCAGTATCTCTCCACCGAGCCCGCCAACCTCCATGTCAGGGGCGAGTACCGTCCCAAGGCATTCCAGGGGGCTCTCGGCGTGGTGATCCGCACGCCGTCCCGGATGATGTACGCGCTCGACCTCGGCTCGAGGTGGGCAGCGATGGAGGCCGAGCTCTCCGTCCAGACCGTGCGTCGGGCGATCACGGAAGCCCGCAAGGCCGGCGGCTGGACGAGGGCCCAGGTCAACACCCGCATGCGTGAGTTCCAAGAGGGCTTCCGCCGCTACACCGATCTGGAGGCGCGGCGCCAGGGCGGAGACGTGCTCTCACGCGAGGACTACCAGTTCCTCCAGCGCAACCCCGTGTACGGCCGGTGGAAGGCGAAGATCCGGCAGGCCGGAGCGGAGGCCACGTGGACGGACAGTGTCGATCGCTTCACGGCCGGGCTGATGCAGATGCGCGAGGCCCACCCGTGGATGACGCTGTTCCTCCCGTTCATCAAGACCCCGTCCCGGATCCTTGCCTCGGCCCTGAACCGCAGCCCCTACGCCGCCTACGACGTCTTCCGCAAGGCGAAGGGGGGCGAGCTCCGCGGGGGCGAGCTCTCCGACGCGATGGCCCGGGTCGTCTACGGGAACATCATCGGAGCGAGCCTCTACATAATGGCTCGGCAGGGGCTCATCTCCGGCTCTGGGCCCACGGACCCGCGCGAGCGCGCCATCAAGCGCAAGACGGGCTGGGTCCCCTACGGAGCGAAGATCGGAGACACGTGGGTCTCGATGGCCCGCCTCGAGCCTCTCGCCACGCACCTGGGGTGGGCGGCCGACCTCGCCGAAGCGAAGGACGCTCGAGGCGCAGCCGAAATCTACGACAAGCTCATCCAAAGCATCTCCCTGAACATCGTCAACAAGACCTACCTCCAGGGCCCGATCGGGCTGGCGGAAGCTCTCGGCGATCCTGAGCGATACGGGGCACACTTGGGCCGAAAGACCCTCGGTGCCTTCGTGCCCAATCTGCTAGCGCAGGCTGCTCGGGCCATCGACCCCAACGTGAGAGAGACCGACACGGTTGCCGGCACCCTTCTCTCGCGCATCCCGATCCTCTCCAAGTCGCTCCCGCCCAGGCGCACGGGTATGGGCGAGCTCATGACGCGCGAGGAGCACCCGCTCTCCCGGTGGCTGAGCCCCTACCGCTACTCGACGGAGAAGGGCCCCGAGGCCAACCTCGAGCGGATCTTCCTCGACGTGGGGTACATTCCCTCGAACGCTCCGAAGACGCTCACCGTCCCGGGGACCGGGGGGAGGAAGGTGGCCCTCACCAGCGCAGAGCGCCAGCTCTACGGGGACTTCAAGGCCCGGGCCACACGCTTCGCCCGGGGCATGGCCCAGAACGAGGACTTCCTCGCGCTCCAGCCCTGGCAGCAGGAGGAGTTCCTCAAGCGGATCTATCGCTTCGCGCACGACGCTGCACACAAGGCGATGGTCGCGAGCGTCATGCAGCGTTCGGGCTCGGTCGAATGGGTGAAGTAGCGTGGCGGGCAAGCTCAAGAGAATCCTCAAGCGGTTCGCCATCTCGGCCCCCCAGCTATCGGGTAGGGACTGGGAGGACGTCCGCCCCTTCCTCCAGAGGTGGGCGGAGTACGTCACCAACATCCTCGATGCCGGCGGGACAGAGGAGCCGTTCGACTCCCACCAAAACCTCGAAGACCTCCAGGGCGGGACGGAGGACGAGCGGTTTCATTTCACCCTGGCCCAGCACTCCTACCTCGCGCCCCACCAGATCGCGGGCGATCCACACCCCCTCTATCAGCTTCGGATCGAGAAGGCCGCTGCGGACGGCTACGCCGCCCTTGATCCCACAGTGCGGGTCCCGGTGGCTCAACTCGGGAGTGGGCCCCCAGATGGCACGAAGTTTCTGCGGGACGACCGGGTCTGGTCCGTCGTCCCCACGCCGCTCTTGGGGATCAAGGCGATCACCTTCGCTGACACGCCCTATACTGTCCTGGCTGCGGACGATCTGATCGTCGTCGACGCAACGAGCGGTGCCGTGACACTCACGCTGCCGGCCGTCGCCTCGAGCAACGGACGCCAGATCCGGGCGAAGAAGACCGACGCGAGCGCCAATGTCGTGAAGGTCGACGGAAACGGGGCGGAGACCGTCGACGGGGCGGCAGACCTTGATCTCCTCCTTCAGCATGAGGTGGCCGCGGTGGTGTGTGACGGAACAGAATGGTGGGTATATTAGGAATGACCGAGCTCAGGAAGAACATCCTCTTCGATCGCTACGGACACGAGTCCGAGTTCAACCTTAGTCAAGAGCTACGGACCGCCGACGCGCTACGACTCGTCGGTGCGGAGTTCCATGGAACGACCGTCGATGCGAACTTCTGGGCAGAAACGGTCAGTGGGGCCGCCGCAGCCATCGCTCAGATCGAGCATGACGTGACGCTCTCCAGCGGGACGGGCAACGATGGCTATGCCCATCTCGAGAGTGTCCAGAGGGCCCGCTTCGTGTTCGCTCACCCGATGCTCTACCGGGGTGCGATCAGAATCACGGACGATACAGTTGCGGGGAACGACCGCCTGTGGGGAGCATTCAACGTCAGTGGTTCTGCGCCACAAAACGGATTCTTCTTCGCGCTGGACGAGACCGGAGCACTGAGCATCAACTCGGCCGTCGGAGGCTCCGTCACCAGCGTCGCCTCCGCGAACTGGAACGGGAGCATCACGGCCTATACCGTGGACGCCGACCTCCACGCCTACGAGATCCACTACCTCATTTTGAGCGTGGAGTTCTACATCGACCACGTGCTAGTGCACACGGTCACAGCCGGCGCGGCCAACATCTCGGGGGAGTTCGATCTTCCGATCGGTGCTCTGAGCCGCAACTCGGCGAGCGGTGTCGCCAGCGCCGATCTCGACGTGCACGCCTCCATCATCCTGCGCTCCGGTCGGCTCTCGACGTCTCCGGTCCACCTCCACCACCCCGTCGGGACGACCGCCGCAACCATCGCCAAGAGGGGGCTCGGGGCTCTTCACAGGATTATTGTGGCAGCCGTCACGAACAACGCCCGGGTCATCATCTACGACAATATCGCGGCGAGCGGAACGATCATCTTCGATTCCGGGGCGATGGGAGCGCAGACGCAACCGTTCTTCATCGAGATCGGGGCGGTGCCGTTCTTCATCGGCCTGACGTTCTCGGTCAGTGGAGCAAACTGCTCCTTGACGCTGGTCTACGAGTAGCGGCATCGCTACTCGAGCACGGTCCCCTTCTCGTCGATCAAGTCGGCTCGATAGGAGTCAAGCTCCGCCAGGAGGTCTCGCTCACGCTCCTCCAGCTCCGCGATTCGCTCGGCGCGGTCCTTCAGGCTGGCCTCGGCTTGCCTCAGATCGTGCTGCGCCACGTCAAGGGCTTCCGAGAGATTGCCCGGTCCACGGTTGGCCCGTAGCTGCTTGTTCTCCTTCAGCAAAGCGACAGCGTCACCAACCCCAATGCAGCACGGGTGGTCTGCGTTGATGTGCTCGCGGATCTCGTGCGGAGTCCTGACCGGACGATCCCTGTCTGCGGCGTGGTGGTCGCTCATGGCTTCTCTCCTCGAAGAGTCTTGAGCAGCTTCGGCAAGAGCCATGGTGTCCCACCGGAGGTTTCCGGGTTGTACCAGATCAGGTCGGTGGCGCCTTCTGGCGGAGGCGTCAGCAGAGCCACCGTCGCGTCAATGCTGGTTTTGTGTTCACAGCCCTCCAGCACTTCCTTGAGCCCGCTCACGCATTCAAGGTCTGAAACCCTTTCCTCTAGCCGCTCGCTCTCCTCCAGCGCACGCCGATACTCAGAAGCTACAGCCGCACAGGCCCGCAGGCAGACGTGGTCGCCGTCACCGCACGACTCCCCATCTTCACCGTAGTTCTCGTGATCTTCGATGGCACAACCGCAGAGACAGAACCGCCGGTCTTCTGCTAGTTCAGCCTTCAGTCGCTCGATTTCGCACGCGACACAAGCGGGAGCCCAAGGCCCTCCTCCGTGCCGATGATGCACAACGGCGATTGCCGTGAAAGGGGTCTGTGGGTGAATCTCTACGGGGCCCGCCTCCGCTTCCGCTTCTGCCGCTGTTAGGGGATTTATCCCCAGCTTCTCGTCGCTCATGGCTTCTCTCCTTGAATGGCAGCCTCAACCAACTTCAGCGCCAGCCACACATTTTCCTCGGCGTTGACCGGCGTTCTCTTTCGGATCTGTCTGATCTCCGCCAGCGCCGCGTCGATGCGGACCATGAGATCCTTCGGGCCGACGATCTTGGCCGAAAGCAACGCTGCCTTATCAGCCCGCAGCCGCTTGATCTCCTCCAGCAAGATGGGTCGAGCACATGCGTTGCATAGGCCATCCTGAATCTGACTCGGCTCGCCCGGTTCGTTCTCAAACCCGACACCACAGTCGCCACACTCCAGCGTCTTGACGGGGTCGCTCATGGCTTCTCCCCCAGCAGCCCAGCCTTGCGGGCCTCATCTTTCAGTGCCTTGCGAACAATCGCACGTTGGTGCCGGGTCCTCCCGGTCGGTTCCGGGAAACACTCTCTCGC
>SDBV01009878.1_pt1 | contig 12595 bp, 15 predicted proteins | sample 2277081 | NCBI WGS metagenome assembly SDBV01 (sample SAMN10402039, study PRJNA504765) | marine sediment metagenome | isolation source: marine sediment core GS10_PC15, 223 cmbsf | place: Arctic Ocean: Southern Knipovich Ridge | collected 2010
TTCCAATAGCTCATTCACGACGAGGTCAATCTGTGGGGCGAATGCCTCACCGATAGCCGCCGCCGCATTTACGAAACGATTCCGGACAGTCTTCATCCGTTCAGACAACGCGCCGACGCAAATCCCAGCTTCTTCGGCGCACGCCGTGCCTTCGGCAAAGGCCGAGTTTCCCAGGGAGAGTGAAGCACTCAAGGTATCGCTGGCCAATGCCAAACCCAAAATCGCCTGCTGAGTTCGAATCTCCTGCAACCCCAAGTCTTCCAACACTTTGAAGACGTCGCCGCCTGCCCTCCGTGTACCCTCCAAGCCCTTAATGAAAAGCTCGAACGCCCCGGCCGCGTCTTCCCGGAACAAGGTGGAGAATTCCTCGACGCTCACGCCCGCGGTTCTGGCGAATTGCTCTAGCTCTTTACCGCCCTGATTCACCGACTTGTTGATCTTGATGAAAGCCTTCGAGATCGCGGTACCGCCGGCCTGCGCGTTGACACCGACCGACGCCAAGGCAGACGAGAAGCCGAAGACTTCGCCCGCGGTCAAGCCAACGACCTTACCGGCCTTCGCGATTCGCAGCGACATCTGAATGATTTCGGGTTCGTTCGCCGCGAAGGAGTTACCCAGGGCAACCATCGACGAGGCCAAGTTTCTTGTCTGCGACGTTGGGATCTGCATGATAGTCGCGAGCCGCGCGAGAGCGAAGGCCGCGTCTTCAGTGGACACTTCCGTGGCCACGCCGAACTCGGCGATCACCCTTGTGAATTCACCGATACCCTCGACACCGACACCCAACTGACCGGCGATCTGCCCGATTCTTCCCAACTCCACCGCCGAGGTGGAGATGTTATTGCTCATCTCAATGAACTCTTCCCCCAACGCTTGCAACTGTTCAGGGGTGGCGTCGACGGTTTTCTGGACGCCCTTCATCGCGAGATCGAAATTGGCGAAGGCTTTGACGGAGATAGCGACGGCCGCGGCGATCGGCACCCCGATCGAAAAAGCGATATTCGTGCCGGCTTCGCGGATGGCGGCCCCGGCCGCCTTGATCCGACGGCTGGCTCTGCCCGCAGCCTCGCCCAGCTTCCGGAACTTGCGGGCGAGACTGCTCAAGCCCTTTCCGGCTTTGTTGCTAGCCCCGCCTAAGCTCTTCAGTTGGGCGCCGAACTTGCGTATTACGGCTCCCGCCTGATTCTTGAACTTGAGCGTGAAAATGATATCGCGGTTCGGCACGGACCCCCTCCGGCAGTTACCCGCTCAACGTAGCATGTCTGTGGGAAATTTCAGCTTTAACCGCCCCAGTGCCGGGAGGGGTGTTTCTTCGCCCCGCCGCCGCCGCGGCCCCGCTTGTCTTGCGCGTCCATTTGGGCCCGCTTGGCGTCACGTGTCTTGGTTTCTTCGGAGTCGGCGTCGGCCTTTGCCTTGTCGATCACAGCGCAGATTGAAACGAAACGCTGATCCTGATCGCGCCACGTCCCCGGGTTGGGAAGGAACCCCTTCTCCCGCCATCCGTAGAATTCAAGCAAGCGGTTGTACCATCCGGGATCGTCGAGGTAGGGCTTCCGCGGACAGCGAAGCGTGTGCTCACCGTCGAATTGGATCGGCATAGGCGGCACGGCGTCAACCACGCAGCCCCACCGAATGCGGTCTGCTTCAGGGCAATCCGTGCATTCCCGCTCGGGCAGGAGCCGCATCGCAAGAACTACCCGTCGGAGTTTTTTGCTTCTGCCTCGGACAGTTCGTTCCGCTTTTGCAGCTCTTCTGCCAGCTCCATGATCACAGCCTTCGGAATCACGTTGACGATCGAGGACTTCACGGCGCGCACGTCCATGCCATGCACGTTCTGGCGCTGCGTCTCGAACTCGACGTTCTTCCCTTCGGAATCCTGAAGGTTCTTCACGCCGCGCATACCGTAGCGGACGACTTCGATCGCGAGCGAGGCATTCATGATGCTCGCTTCTACGTTCTCTTCGTTCGTGCCCTTGAACGTCGTGGCTTTGTCTTGCAGGTAGGACAGCAGCCGGTTGGACAATGTGCCCAGGGTGAACACCGTAGCGTTCTCGCTGTCACGGTCCGGATCGAACTTCGACTTGTAGTCCCATTCAGCATCAAGGTTGAGCGTTTGAATTGCCATCTTGGCAGTCTCCTCGGGGTGGGGGGAGTGCGCGTAGTGCCCACGCCGTGCGGTGGAATCCCCCCCAGTAATTCCAGCCACAGCAGCATGGTCCAGAACTCTAGGCTCTGGCCGTCCACGATAGCGCACCCACAGGAACTAGCAAAAGATGATACGCAACTCGTCGTCACCGGCGTCTGTGGAGGCCGCCAGCCGCAAAGTCATGTCGTTCGCCCGGATATTGGCCCGGTCCGAGTATGAGATCCCGGTGTACTGCGCGAAGAGCCCGTGAAACTGAACCACGTTTCCCTGATTCACTCCGACTCTCACGGCGAAGAAAATCCGGTTCGCGTTCTCCAGGATCGTCCAGAACGGGTGAGCCGCCACCAGCTCCGACTCAGGGTTGAACGTCGCCGATGCCGAACGGTCTGTAATCACGGCACCCTCCAGCGAATTCGCCCCGTTGATGCACTCTCGCGGCTGAACGTCGTTTCCGATATCGAAACCGAACGCCTGCGCGCATAGTGCGAATTCGGTCGGGAGCGCGGCGGTCAAGTCCGTGACGATCGGGAAGTCCACGCCGCCCAGTGCCGCGACGTTGGCCAACTCGACCTGCTGCGGAACCTGCGTCTCGAACACCTGATCGGAAGGCAACGCTTCGTCAGTCGGCGTCACAAAGTCGCCCGTGAACGTCCAGCTGAATGTACCGAAGGCCCCGGCCTCGCCCTCTGCGGTGAAGGTACCGCGGGCGCCCGTCATCGAATGCTTCAAACCGGCGAAGAACATCTCCAGCGAGAGCGATTCAACGCCAGTCGACACTGGCAGGTAGAAGTGACCGGCCGGCGCGACGTTAATCACGTAGGTGTCTCCTACTGCGAAGTCCACCCCGATGGTCGGCGTGATCGAAGCGGACTCGGCCAGAATGAAAGTGCCGGGATCGTCCGTCATGACGACACCAGAGGTCAGCACCCCGGCCTGATTTCCGACGGGCGGGCTGTAGACCGTGAATGCAGCGACACCCGTGCCGCCGCCAGTGGTGCAGCGAAGCACTACCACGCGCGGGCGCGTGCCCCCGTATCCCACGCCCTTCACGTATGTGAATGTGCCAGTCGGATCATTGATCGGAATCGCGACATCGTCGATGATCGTCTCGACTTCGTTTCCGGTCTCGCCGAATTTGGTCTGAGCCATACCGCAGCCACGGAGCAGCACGCCCGTGGCGGGCGCCAAAACCGCGTCCGTCGTTCCGTTGCTTCGGATCTCCGTCTGAAAGGTCATGACGCCGAGCTTCCGGCCAGTGGATCCAGCGACTTCCGAGAGATGCGAGGCCACGACGTCACGATCAAGAATCGTGATATCCGGGCTGTAGTCCGGATCGATCACGAGGAAAGCGTCCGACTGCTGCTTCGTCAGTGTGAACGTACCGACCGCGACGGTGAGGTCAATTGCTGTGCCCGCCAACGCGAACGCGCGAGTAGTGGCCAACTGAAAATCATCGTCATTGACTCTGATCACCCAGTAATCGGTGAGAACCAACAGGGGATCCGGCAGTGCGCCTGTCAAAATAGTCAACTGCACCGGGCCGGTTCCGGTCGTATAACCGTGAGCGACAAACGTGATCTCCTCAAGGGCGGCGTCGACGTCGGCCGTCGCGTCAATGGGCGTGAGAATCTGGAGAGTCTGATTCGGCTCGGAGTCAGTTCGGAACACCCCCTCTAGCTTGGCGTTCACGAGCGTCAGATTTGTCAGCAACGGCATTGCAGCGATCCCCCTACGACTGAGTCAGTTTCCCGTCTCGCGTGATGTATTCTCCGCCCACGCCTCGCGGGGCCGGCTTCACTTCGGGGGGTGCTACGGGCGCCGCTTCCGGCACCTGCTCCACTTCGACTTCTTCGACGCCCTCATCCTCGAACACGTCAATGTCGATATCAGTGCTCCGCTTTCTACGCGGCATGAGCCTCCCCTCTGCTACCCAGACTGTAGCCCTTCTTCTGTCCTACGCGCTAACTATTGGATCTGCTCGCGGGGATCGGCGACTCCGTGCTTGTACAGCACACGGACGAACATGACGCCCTCGATCCGCCGGTCTGTGTCATTGTCGGCGTTCCACTCGTTCCCGATAGTCCACGCCCTCAGGGCGAGCTGCTGCCCCGCATTCGTGCCACCGGCGAATACATCGGGGTTTTCGTTCAGCCGGCGCTCCAGCGACAGGATGATTTCGTTGGCCCGGATGGACGGTTCATCGTCCCGCCCCATGAGGGAACTCCATTCGAGATCGATCTCCAAGGTGGCGTGCTGCGTCCCGATCTGAATTTCCTTCAGCTCGCCCCGGTCAATGACCGCCAGCTCGTAATTTTTCCGGCGGTGGCCATCCAGCAATGGCGCCCGAATCACGGTCTCCCAGGCGAACGTGTAGGAATTCACGTTCTTGAGCTGAGAGTCGAAGAGCCGACACAGTTCCCTGAGGATCCGCTCCCGGACCGAATCTGCTGTAGCGACGAAAGCGGGCATGGCTACATTTCCTTCGTGAGGGCCCGTACGGCCTTCTCAAACACCCGTTCGATATAGACCGGGGCGGCTTTTTCCAGTGTAACACCCACGCCCAGCCGGCGCGGTATCCGTACCTTGTCTTTCAGCACGTACAGCGGGACGATCTTGCCGCCCGGTTTCTTCTGAAAAATCAGTAGGTTGCCCTTCTTGCTCCTGGCTACGAACGTGTTCCGCCATGAGCGCGGGCCCCGGCGCTTCGGAACGCCCCGACTATCGAGCGCCGCCTTAAGTGGGATCGCGAGCAACTTGCCCCGGGCGCGGATGACAGCCCCCGTTTCGTGGACGCTCAGGGGGAACGGGACGACGATAGAACCCGCAATGTCGTCTATCTTCCCCCGAATTTTGGGCTTGAGGCTTCGCAGGGCGTTCCCTGAGCGCTTAGCTAGTTGTCCCCGGGCATCTCCCTCCGGAAGTCGTCTTCCCCACCGCCAGCGCGTACTGTGGCGTTGCCGCAATGCAGCAACCACCGTGTCGAGAATATCGACCATCTCGCGGCGGGCGATCGGCGACAGGTTGAGAACCGCTGCCTCAGAACGCAGGGCAAGAAACTGTAGCCCCAACGCCGCGTTCTCGAAGCGTTTTCCCCCGACGGACATATTGAATCTGAATTCGGTGTCAGCCATGCAAGCGCTTTCGCCTCCCTAAATGACTGAGGCGGTTTCCACGCTGTGGATCGGCTTCTCCGCGGTGGGCATGTAGCGGGCGTGCTTCAGCAAGATGTTAGAAAGCCGCGACTCCAGGCGATCTTGCTCATCTTTCTCGACTTTGTCCCGCCCGAACACGGAATCGGAATTCACAAGGATCCGGGTCTCCAAGTCGCCAGCCCGTATCAGCCATTCCGGCGTGCTCTGGAATACGGCCGGCGTGGCGCCGTCGTCCAAGAATCCCGCGCGGTAGGCCACCCGGACGTAGACGCTATCCAAGCCAAAGTCCATGATCTTCAGAACGCCGCGCTCGTTTTCGATCAGCGTGTGATCGACCGAGGATACGGATTCCAAATCCGAGCGTAGCGAGGAATCGTCCAACGCGTCTTCGGTCCCGGCAGCGAAGGCTGTGAAGCCCGCCGCCGAATCCACGAAACCCCGGCTCAAAAGCAGCGGCGTCACCGAAGCGCCCGCGATCGCGATGCCCGTGTTTCTGGACGTCGCGGGCCGTTTCCGGCCGCCAGTCCCGATCGGCGAACGCAATGAAAACCTCACGAAAAACGTATCGATCACGTCCACTCGTGTGATTTCACTACGGATTCGATCGGAGATCGTTTCGACAGCGATTTCTAGGTGTGATTCGATAGCCGCGTCCCGGTCAGCCTCTATGCCGTAGCCGAGACGTTCACGCGTACTGTCTACGCTTCGGAGCAACGGCATCGGCTAGACTCCTTCGGCTCCCTCCGTGTCGGGCTGCGCGACTCCCGTATCCGCGAGGGCGGGTACCCCTTGCGAATGGATCCGAGAACGTCGTCCCCGGCTCCGCCTCACCCGCGCCTTCGGGATAATCGCCCGTCCCCGCGCGTCCAGCTTCACCTTTCGGAAAAAGCCAGTGTCTTCGATGAGGTATTCCGAGGTCTCTTCGTCGACGATCCTCGGAACATTTCGGTAGTAGGTAATGCCCTTGTGGCGATACCTGCGCCCGCGCTTCAGCATCACTGCTTCTCGTTCTCGTACTTTGGTTGCCATCTTGGCAATCCTCCATGGGAGTCGTGTCTCAATAAAAAGGCGATCCCACTCCCTGAGAGATCGCCTTCAAATCATTTCACACTGCTACCTCGGGCCTACTAGACTCCCAAGTTTGTGTGGATCACGGCGCCGGCCGCATCTTCGACCTGTACGGCAACCCGCGCCGACAGAACGATGAGCAACACGCGCTCGCGAATCAGCTTGTCCCACTCCAGCAGCATCTTCCGCTGCAAGCCCCAAATGACGTTCTGAGGGTTCGTGAAGAGCCCTTCGTCGTCGGGGATCGTGGCGTTGGCCACAACCGAGGAACCGAAGGCGCGCAGCGGGGCATCGCCCTGCAAGGTCGCGTCACCGAAGCCAGTCGCGCGATCCGCAACCGTGTCCCGGTATTCCGTCTCCTGGTCGTGCGAGATGTAGTGCCTCATGGAATTGATGTTCCGGAGGTACTGATCCGGCATGGCTTTCTTGCCATTCTTGAAAGTGGTCTTCGAGACGAGGGCTCCAGCCTCATCGTTGACGTTTCCGTTGTCCCGAACGATCTCCAGAACGCCGTCCGCCATATCGAGGTACGGGTCCGCGGTGCCCAGGTCGACGTCGCCGAGCAAAAGCAGCTCTTCGAGGTCGAGCGCCGCGCGCTCCGCCATCAGCTCCAGCACGGTGTCGATGAACCCGCCGCCTGCGGGGGCTCCACCTGTGTCGCGCATCTCGCCGATGTTTCCCAACTCGACGTTGTCTTCGATCACGTCGTAGGGAAGATCGACTTCCGCGATGACTTCGTTCGTGTTCAACACGACTTGCGAGGTCTCAGGCTTCGCTCTACGCGTTGCCTCGCCGGTGGTCGAAGCGTCGAACGCTGTGGCCGAAATTTCGGCCTCGGTATCGAGTGCCGTGGCGCTCGTACCTTCACGCAAGATCCGCTTGTTGAATTGGAGTCGGTTGATGTTCCGCGTGGGAGAATCCATCTCTACCGAACGGACGTCGCGGAGCATTGTGGGCTCGTTGATCAACCGGCGGAAGAATCGATTCGCCTGCTCCGGGTTGACTAGACCGGCTGTGGTCAGGTCAGCTGTTGCGAAGTCAGCTTTTTCGACGAGTTGTCTGTTTGAAGCCATCGTACGTTCCCCCCTCCGGAAACTATTCTGCCGGTTTCCCAGCGTCTATGCGAAGCGTAGCCTCGCTCCTCTAGTTCGCGCCACCTCTTGCATGGACCCGTTGCATGCCCGTATCCATGAGGGGCGGGATTCCCTTTTGTACCCGCTCTTCTGCACGCCGGCTATCCGGCGCCGCGGTAGTGGACACTCGACCGGTCACGGCCGCGTCCGTCTCATTCGCCGCTTTCTCTGCGGCGGTTGCAGTCTCTTTCGCCTCTTCGGCTTTGGCGGCCACCTCTTCGAGCTGCTCTTTCAGCTTGCCCTGAGATTCGCCCTGCGTGGCGACGGTTTCGGAGAGCGCCTCGATTGCCTTGAGAACCTGATCCAGTTCGGACGGCGTGTCCTTCGCCTTGGGCTTCTTGGCTTTCTTGCCCTTCGCGTCCTCTTCGGGATCGTGCTCGGCCTTGGCGGCCAGCGCCTCAGCGTCGGCTTTTTCCTTGGCTTCCTTTTCGGCAGCCTCGGTCTCCTTGGAAACGGTCACCTTCTCATCGGCGCCCTCTTCCTTGCCTTCGCCTTCGGCAGTCGCCTCATCGGCGCCCTCTTCCTTGGCAGCGAGCGACTCCGTGCCTTCGCCCTCAGCCTTGGCTTCGTCAGCCTTCAGCGTCTTGATCAGCTCGGCCATCTTGAAAGTGTTTTTCGGCAGCGCCTTCGTCAGCAACGCCAGGAGCGAAACCAACTCGTCGCCCGACTTCTGGATCTTCGTCGACGCCTCTCCAGGAGACTCCGCCGAATCCAGAATGTGCCATGCCACGTCGTGGAACACGTCCAAGGCATTGTGCAGCTGCGGGAAAAAGCCCTGCGCCTTGATCGCTTCAGCGAAAGACGTGGAGCCGTTGAAAGGAATGAACTGCTTCTCGACGCGGCAGACAGCGGTCAGCTCTTCGTCGAGTTGAATCTGGATCTGAGCCGGATCCTCGGTATTCACGCGATCCGACTTCCGCGTGAGCAGCAGAGTAGTCGTGCCGTCGTCGCCCTCTACTTCGCGCTCATCTTGGATCTCGATGTCGCAGGCTTTGGCGATCGCCTTCGCAGCATCGACATCGCCTTCCGGCGAAACGGCCAGCGCAATCAGTCGCGGTGCCTGTGTGGCTTTCGCCTTGAGTTGTTCGGCTTTGAACACGTCGATGCCCCCCTCGGTCTCTTCTGATTTCAAGCGCTTGAACGGCGCGGCGTTGGCACCTGTCTCAACCAACGAGATCAATTGTACACTGCCATCGTGCATCTCCGCCAACTCTTTCTCGACCCTCATGCGCTCATTCCCCCGGCCACTTCCTCTTCAGTGCGACCCGCCAGCTTGTCCAGTAACGTATAGCGGTGGAAATGCCCGTCTGCCAATTCCTTCCCTACGGGATCCTCTGACATTCCTGTGATCGATCGGCGCCGAATCACGTGCCTGTGCCCATTCACGACGTTCGACTTGCCACCCACGAAATCTCCGTTTGCATCGAACCGGACGATGTATTCATGGCGGTGGCCGTCCCCGTCCGAGGCGATTTGCGTGAGCCCTTCGACCTCTTCCGGGATCTCCAGCATGACGGTACGATCGGTGACGAAAACCGAGGCTTGCATGGAAAAGCCGTTCAACTTCCCGCTCTTAACGTCTTCCCACAGATCGTCGTCACAGATCTTGACAGCAACCACCCAGGCGCCCTCAATGAATTCGGGGTCATTCTTGCGCGCGATAAAGCTCTCGACGACGTAGCAGTTTCGGATTTCGCCATCGTGCTGGACGTCGACCGCCCCAACCGCGAGCCCGTCCATGAGGAACTTGTGAGCCATTTTCTCAATTTCTGAGGCGATCATGAACTCATCTTGCGTATCGGGAATGTCGGGGATGTAGACCTCGCCCCATACCACGCGCATCTCCTCGTCGGCTTTCTTCACCCACGTGGCTTGGCGCTCTTCAGGTAGGAAGGGTAGGGCGACGAGCGCTTCGATGATCCCCTCTTCCGGGATCCCGTCGATGATTTCCTCGAACTCCCCTTGGGAAGACCACGCCTCTTCGGAGTCGAACTTGGCGCGCTGAGCGAATATGGCCCTACCTACAGCGGTGGCTTTCGCCTTGGCGCCGCTGCCAGTAAAGCATTTTCCTGAGTCGCCCCATTTGAAACCGGGCATCCCGTCGCGTTGACATTCTTTTACGGGCACCAGCTAGCCCCCCTCACGGGAGTCTAGCCCGGTGCAAACGCAGGCGCTTGCACTTGCGAGCTACTCGCCTTCAGGATCATCCGGGTCCGGCGGCCATATTTCATCAATCACGCCGTGGGTTTTCATCCCCTTCGCGTCCAACCAGAACTCCGGCTCAGTCTGGATCTTCTTCAACCAGAATTGGGCAGTCTTCTTGCGGCCCGACGCGCGGCCCATGAGCTTCGCCCACTTCTCTTCGAGTAATTCCTTCTGCTCCAAATGGACCCTCTGAAGCTGGGTACCGCGGGTGCTGATCCCGTCTTGGAATTCGTGGGCCATGAAAACGGCGTTCGGGGTAGCGTATCGAAGGTCTTTCGTCCCACCCGCCAGGATCAGGCCCCCCGCAGAGGCGATCTGCCCGTGCCCGATCGTCACGACGTCGTTTTCGCAGGCCTGTATCACGTCGTAGATGGCGAACATATCATCGACGTCCCCGCCCGGCGTGTTGATCCACAACTCAATTTCGCCCTCGGTCTTGTCTAGGAATAGCAAGCCACGGACTACCAGCTCCGCGATGTTCTGTCCGGGATTCGCGTGCTCCTCGATCCCGCATTGAAGGAATACCCGCCGCCTAGCCATGTCGATACCGTACTCGAACATAGCGCTGAGCAGGTCTGCTACGGCGTGGCGTCCCATTTTTGGCTCCTAAGTATCGTGGGGATTTTCAGTGCGTCTTCAATGACCCGACGGGCGAACCGCTGCATCTGCGCCCCCGTCAGCAGAACGCCGTAGGCGGGCACCGGCCCGTAGGCTATCCGCGCGGTCTCCCGCGCATCCTCTTCCGTCCACTCACAGCCCGGGCAACTCATGCGCGGCATCTCCCGTTAATGATGGGCACCAGCTGGCGTTTGCCGTTCGGCTGAATGATGCAATTACAGGGGAGCCATGAGGACGGCGACCCACGCGCGTAGCCAAGCGTGCCAGTCAACACGCCCACTTGATAGCAGCCCTTCTCGATTCCCGGTGTGTGGGTGTGCCCGATGACCGGCCTCACACCCATCTTGGACAGATTCACTAGACTGCCGCGGGCGCCGTTCGGTCCCTTGTCGCCATGCAGGGAAATGATAATCCCCATAATCGTCTCGACGTCGTCCCGCATCAAGAAACGCGTATTGGATTTCATGCGCTTGGACGCCCACAGCGCGAAGGGGCTCTCCGGATCCTTGACCCCGTAGGTCGGATCCCAGTCCGCCTGCTCCAACACGTCGGCCCACAGTTCGTGGTAGATCCGGGCGTTGGCTAGATCGTTCCGCCACTCCACCTCATTCATCCACCGCCACACGTGGTCATCATGATTCGAGGCGACGATCAGATTTTGAGTGTTCGGCGGCGTGGTCTCATCGACGTGCTTGTAGGTCAGCTCCATCTCCTGCGTGAGCGAGTCAAATCCCTTCAGGCTTTTCACGTAGCGGGTCAGCACGTTGTGCTTGTGCCAGTGCGACACCGCGTAGGAATCCAGAATGTCGTGCCGGACGATCACCTTGGGGCGCCCGAATGCGACCATGCTATCCTTGTTCGTGTAGGTAGCCGCCTTCATCAAAGGGTCGGCGAACAGCGCGTGTTCGTCCCCGGTGATCAATGCAGGCCATCGGCCCGTGGGTTTCACCCCATACGGGGAGTACCACTTGTCGAGGTCGCAGATCGTCCCCTTGGAATCGGCGACGCAGCTCCGCATGTGGAACACGCCCTTGTCTTGGATCTCGACCACGACGCAGCCAGCGCTGTGGTGGAACTCAGCCTTCACGCCCGCCTTCGTCGACGAGTAGTTCTTCTGGCTCACGCTTCCCGACGTGAGCATCATCTTCGGTAGGGAGCGTTGCGGCGTTGCGATGATACGCATCTGAATTTGCGCGTGCCCCACAATACCAGACTGTGCGTGGCTGATTCCCTCCAGCCCCGCCAGCGGATTCGTAGCCGTCGCTTGAATGCGTACGTGCCCCAAGATCCGCAAGTGCTGGTGCAACGATATGTCGCCCTCAACCAAATAAGGCAATACTTCCGCGGGGTACCACACCCCGTCGTCTTCAGCTTGCGGGTCGAGTCGGCTTGTCGGATTTTTGTAAAGGGTCGGGAGCACGTACAGCGAGGCGCCCATCGCCTCTTTCATTTGAAGGACGGTCCGCCACACATTTTTATCGAGCGGTGTGTTGTTCTGAGCGGACGTGATCAGGTGGTACTTTTTCTTCGTGAGTTTCGCGATCAGTTTCTTCGTCGGTGTGAAGTCGAGATCGTCGGCGCCGATCTCGGGGGCGGCGTACGTGGGATTCTTCAGGCAGCCGTTGCAGTGAACGCGTAACCGCCCGTTTCTTATACCTCTTCGCTGTGTGTCTGTGGACCCGCAGTATTCGCAGCGCAGACCAGCACCCATGCGGGGTCTCCTCGGGAAATGAACAAAGGGATATTAGCGCCGTGGTGCGACGGGTGCAACCGATCGGGAGTCTACTTGGGGTCGGAGGGGTGGGTCTTACACCATCGACGATGGCAGATCCGACACACGACCGCGACGGCGGCAACCACTAGCGGTACCTCGTGCGTGAGCACGTGCGCAATCGCCAATCCTACTAGGACTTCGCCAGCCACCACACGCTCCTTATCGGCTCGGGCATCATTCGGTTAGACGACCGCGACGCCGTCGCCTTGATCAGGTTAGCGCGCGACACGTCGGCCCGCTGCCCAGCTGTGAGCAGTACGCGCGGTGGCTTCACGGGCTTCCGTGCCTTCAGCTGTGCCGGCTTCCGCAGCCGCCGTTCTCTATTGGCGTCGCGCAAGCGCGTGCGAAGAGCGATCTGCCGTTCCGTCATCCCACTAAAACCCACATAATCATGGAGCCCAGCAGCAGCCCAGTTAAAACGCCCGTTGAGTAGTAATACATTATCGACTTACCTCTCTCATAGTTTCGGTCCACCCTCAGGGGGATCGGCCATCTTCCG
>SDBV01009879.1_pt1 | contig 12593 bp, 9 predicted proteins | sample 2277081 | NCBI WGS metagenome assembly SDBV01 (sample SAMN10402039, study PRJNA504765) | marine sediment metagenome | isolation source: marine sediment core GS10_PC15, 223 cmbsf | place: Arctic Ocean: Southern Knipovich Ridge | collected 2010
AGACCCCCGCTGCGTGGGGCGAAGGCCGCCCCAGAGGGGCTTCGCCGACCTCGCCAAGGCCCGAGAGCTTTGGCAGATCAAGTCGATTGACTGACTTCGGTTCGTGGGGCTTCGGTGGCACTAAAGTCAGCCGCGCCCCTTCTTCTTCCATCCCTGTGGCCTCGTTCTGCTAGTCGATGCTGCGCAGTCGCCGTGTTATTCACAGGTTCGCCTCGCTGGGGTTCTGATCCATCAGCCAAGCGGGCACAATCGAGAGGACTTTCGGCGCATGGCTATACGCGTAATGCGCATGTCGAACTTGCGCGAAATGCGTAGATCCGCATCGTACCGGAACCCGATAAGGGCGAGCCGCCCCAGGTAAGAGGGGTCGGATACCTGGGAAGCAAATAGCGACGTCCACCCGGCGATGGCCACACCGGCGGCTATGCCGTCGCGATGAGCCTTCTTGCGGACGATTCCCTTCGCTCGATACAATCCCCGCATCGCGCTCACACGGAGCGGAGCGAAAGGAGCAACAATATGGCCGGTCCGCTGGCGGGCATCAAGGTGGTGGAGATGGGCCTCTGGGTTGCCGGGCCGTCCTGCGCCGCTATCCTCGGCGACTGGGGCGCCGACGTGATCAAGATCGAGCCGCCGACGGGCGATCCGTTCCGCGGCCTCTTCGCCTCGCTGATGGGCACGCCGGCAGAACTCAACCCACCATTCGAGCTGGACAACCGGGGCAAGCGTAGCGTCGTTCTCGACCTGCAAAAGGAGGAGGCGCGCGAGATCGCCTATAAGCTCATCGCCAACGCCGACGTCTTCATCACCAACAACCGGCCCCGCGTGCTCGACGAGTACGGCATGGACTACGAGACGCTGCACGTGCGCTTTCCGCGCCTCGTCTACGGCCAGGTGACCGGCTACGGCCCGCAGACCGAGTCGCGCGACACGGCCGCCTACGACATCGGAGCGTTCTGGGCGCAGGCCGGCGTCGCCATGTCGCTCACCGCACCCGGCGCCGCCATCCCGCAGCAGCGCGGCGGCATGGGCGACCACATGACCGGCCAGATGTGCGCCGGAGCCGTCTGCGCCGCGCTCTGGAACCGCGAGAAGACCGGGAAGGGCCAGCTCGTATCGGTTCCGCTCGTTCGCGTAGGCGTCTACATGGTCGGCTGGGACGTGATGCTGTCGACGCGCCTCGGCATGCCCGTCCCACCGTACGACCGGGAACACGCCGTCAACCCGATCCTCACCTGCTACAAGGCCGGCGACGAAAGGTGGTTCTGGCTGCTTCTCCTCCAGGCAGACCGGCACTGGCCGGACCTCTGCCGGGCCGTCCGCCGGGAGGACCTACTGACGGACGAGCGCTTCTCGAACATCGAAGCGCGGCGGGCCAACGGCCCCCAGCTCGTCGAGGAACTCGACGCGGTGTTCGGGACGAAGCCGATGGCTGAGTGGGCAGCGGCGTTCAAGGAGCACGACGTCTGGTGGGCGCCCGTTAACCACATCCACGAACTGGCGACCGACGAGATGGTCCGTGCGTCTGGCGCCTTCGTCCAGGTACCCGGACCGGACGGACCGGTCGAGATGGTCGCCACACCGGCTGACTTCTCGGTCACGCGCTGGGAGCCGAAGGGCATCGCCCCGGAACTGGGCCAGCACACGGAAGAGGTGCTGCTGGAGCTGGGCTACGACTGGGAGCAGATCATCCCGCTCAAGGAGCGGGGCGTCATCCCCTGAGGGCGGCTACTCGTAGCGCAACGCCTCGGCCGTGGGAACGCTCGCGGCCTGGCGCGACGGAATGATCGTCATCAGCACCGAAGCAAAGATAGTCACGCCGCCGATGAACACGATCTGCAGCCACGGCACGTAGAAGTTATTGCCGTCACCGGGAAAATCATCGCTCGTCACCAGGAAGTAGGCCAACCAGAGGCCGAGGGCGGTGCCGGAGAGCACGCCGAGGACAGTGACGAACGACGACTCCATCATGAAGCTCAGCGACACCATACTCTTCTTGTAGCCGATCGCCCGCAGCATACCGATCTGCTGCCGCCGTTCGACCACCGTGCGGAAGGCGATCACGCCGATTCCGGCGACACCGACGACGAGGCCGAGGCCCATGAACGCCTGCATCAGATAGAGGAAGTTACGCGACAGGGCGTTGTTCTCTTCCGCGATCTCCTCGAGCGAATCTGCCTGCGCGCCCGTCGTCACCAGCGCCGCCTCGATATCACGAGCCACGTCCCGTGAGTCGTCAGGGTTGGTGAGCGCGACAAAGTGAATCGATAGCTCGGGCGGCCCGAAAACACCCTCGAACGTCTCCGCTCCTGTGTAGATGCCCATGAAGTTCGCACTGGCCCCGAACGCGATGACGCCGATCACGCGGACGCCCCGCGAAACGCCTGAGGTCGAATCGCGAACGGTGATGAATTGCTGCTCGAACGTATCTTCCTGCGTGTCGATGCCGCTAATCGAGAACTCGTTGGGGCCAAAGCCGCCCTGGATCACGAACCCGTCGATGATCGCGGCGTCCGGCTCGGTCAGAAGCGCCTCCCAGACGGCGTCAGCGTCCGCATAGCCGTTGGCGATCTTGTCGATGGGCACACTTCCATTCTCGATAAAGCTGCTCGTAAGTCCGTTGACCGGATAGTCGTCGAAGTCCCCCGCGCCCTGGCGAACCTCAGTCGTGTCAAAGCCGGCGATCTGGATCGCGCCCTCGACCCTTATCTGGTCGGCGATCGGATCGCCCGCCAGTAGCAGCGCATCGCGGACCGTCGTCATCGGGTTGTTCGGGTTCTCGACGACCTGAACGTCCCAGCCGCCCCGCGATTCGTCCTGCAAGAACAGCTTGTCGTAGTTCAGGTTCATCGCCGACATCGTCGTCAGCGAGAAGACGACCAGCGAGATCATCGCCAGAGTCATGCCAGTACGGAAGCGGTTCGCCATCGGGTAGGCGATAGCGGTCCGCAGCGACGGCAAGATAGACCCGAATGAGCCCCCGACCCGCGACAGGAACGCCAGCAGGATGTCCAGGTTGTAGATGATGAAGAACGTCGAGGCTGTCACCATCGCAACGCCGCTCAGGAAGAACATTTCGATGTCGCCGTCCAGCGTTCCGAAGATCCACTCCAGACGGTTCCCGGCGGTGAAGCCCCAGAACAGGAGCAGGAATACCGACATCGCAGTGTAAGCAGGGCGGGCCGGAGCCCCGAAGTACGTTGCGTGGACGGCAGCGCCCACCGTGATCAGCGTAACGCCGAGCGCGAACGGGAAAGCGGAGTCGCCCTGAAGCCCCAGCACGACGAGGAAGACGCTGCTAATCATCAGCGGAGCCCAGACACCCATACTCCAATTCACACGTCCGCGCGGGTTCTGGAGCCCAACGGCAATCATGCCGACTGGAAACGGAATGACCACTCCGGGAATTATCAGCCACCATGGCGGATCTGCTGGCCGACGATCGCGCGTAAATCGGTATACAACCACGGCAACGAAGTAGGTCAGTGCGATGTAAACACCGGCGATCCCCGCGACTGCTGCCAGGCCGGAAAGAAACGAAGGCAGGCCCAATACGCTGCTTGCGCCGACAAGGACAACACCCGATAGGAACAGAGCAGACGGCCAGACTGGGATCGGGCGGCGCTCAGCCAGCAGGTTGTTCAACTGATAGATCGGGAATCCGAGCACGCCAGCCGGCAACGGGAACATCGAAGCTTTGGGTTGCGGCACGCGACGTTCCCTGGAGGCAGCAAACATCTCGCCCTTGAGAAGCAACATGAATAGGCCGATGCTGGTCATCAGCACTGCGACGTTCAAAACGGCCCGCACCAAACCCCTCACGGTTCCGGTTTCAGGATCGGCGGCGCGACCTTCCGGCGTGTCGCGGATGGCCGAGACGATATTCAGAGTCGACACGCGCCAGGAAGAGAAGGTCACGGTGAGGAAAGTCAGCACGACACCGAGGCAGTATGAGATCACGATCGTCCGCAGCGTCACGTGCGGCGTAAACGTGAAGCCGAGCGACGAAAATATCGCAGATGCCGCCGTCGTTAACGCGAAGGCGACTGCGACCCCGATCCCAACGCCCACGACCGCCGAGGCCAGATTGTAGCCAGTGCCCTCGGCCACGAACATCTCGACGAGGTGCAGGCGCTTCATGCCCACGGCGCGCGCCATGCCCATCTCAGGCTTTCGCTCGGCCGCCAGCATGACGAAGATCATCACGATCAGCAGGACGCCTGCGCCGATGGAGAAGAGCCCGAGCAGCAGGAAGAACGTCGTCATGAAGTTGCCGACCTCCTCCGCGTCATCTACTGACTCCGCCTTCGTGACCTCGATCTGCAGCAGGATGTCCGCAGCCCCCACAAGATTGCGGATCTGTCTCTCGGCCTCTGGCAACGCCTCAAGAGTATCGCGGACCCCGCCGTTTACTGAGATGGCGATGAACGACACGCCATCGCTGCCGAACAGCTCGTGCACAGCATCCAGGCTCGCCACCATACCTTCCGGCGACGCGGGATCCAGTGCCCCGGTCACCGCCGTGTCTTCGACGATCGCCCGTACCGTGAAATCGCGTGGCTCGTTGGAGACGAAAACGGAAAGCGCCGAACCCGGCACCGCCCTCAGCTCATCCGCAGCACTCTCGTTGAGGTAGACCTCGTTCGCACCGAGGTCGGTAACCAATAGCGAATCGCCTGTTTCGACATCGATGACGTCGGGAAAGGCGCCGATACGCTCCACGTCGACCCCCGTGAACAGGACATCGGGCTCACTCAGCCCCGTTTCTGGGTTGATGACCGGCACTGGCTCAAAGAGCAGGCCCATGTAGCCGTCCACGTCCTTCAGATCTGCTGCGTCTGCGGCGACGAGGAACGCCTCGTAAGCTTCGCCCGATATCTGGTCGCTGCCCCGGGCTGCCTCATCGCCGCGGCCAGTGTCGCTGTCAAGAATGATATCCGCGTGGCCGAAGAGATCGTATGTCGCCTTCGTAATGCTGTAGTCGACGGTGTCCCCGAAGGCGAATGCGGCGGTGATAATCACAGTGCTCAACATGAGCCCGATCACGATCAGCGTGCTCTGCGCGACGCGACGCGGGATGTTGCGCAGGCCCATCAGGAAAACGATCCGATTGCGAATGAAGATGATCAGGATCGCACCCAGCGTGATCGCAAGCAGCCCCAGCAGGACGAACATGATCAGGTTCATCGAGAGGCCGAACATTGAATCCATGGTCCGCTCCTCCGCTAGGACGCAGCCTGCGCCTGGGCAGTCGCCTCGTCGCTCGTTATCTGTCCGTCCTGCATACGGATGATCCGCTGCGTCCGCCGCGCGACCTCGTCGGCGTGCGTCACGAGAACGAACGTCTGGCCGTGCTCCTGGTTCAGCCTGACCATCAGGTCCATGATCTCCCTGGCGTTGGTGCTGTCCAGATCGCCCGTCGGCTCGTCGCCCCAGACAATTGCCGGGTTGTTGACCAGCGCCCGCGCGATCGTCACGCGCTGTCGCTGGCCACCCGACAACTCAGCCGGCTTGTGAGTCGCCCAATCGGCGAGCTTGACGACCTCGAGTGCGTCCATCGCCTTGCGCCGCGCTTCCTTGGCGGACGTGCCGGAGACGAGCAGCGGCAGTTCGACGTTTTCGACAGCCGAGAGCACCGGCAGCAGGTTGTAGAACTGGAAGATGAATCCCATCCGCTCGGCGCGGTGCTCCGTCTTCGCGTTGTCGGACATCGTGTTCAGGTCGACGCTCTCGACGATAACCTGCCCGCTGTCGATCACATCCAGGCCGGAAAGGCAGTTGAGCAGCGTCGTCTTGCCGCAACCGGAGGGTCCCATGATCGCCACCATCTCGCCGGGACTGATCTGCAGATTGATGCCACGGAGCGCGTTCACCTTCACGCGCCCAGTGTCGTACGTCTTGACGACGTCGATCGCCTTGATGATCGACTCGCCGCGAGGCTCAGTGGGCTCCTGCACGTCGGTCCCCTCTTTCAACTCCGCTGTCACGAACGAAACTCCTCCCGGCACCGGGTCGCGCTGATCGCGTTCGGATCGCAAGCCCAATCATTCTGTGCATACCTTATACATCATGTGATTAACGTCACAAGCGCCGGGAAGGTTCCGTCCCCCCAGACTACAGCCCGTCAGAGCGTTGGCATAGTCTGGCCGGGCAGCGCCGATGGTCTGCTTTCCCGAAAGTCTCGCCCCAGAACTTCCCCCAGCGCCTGCCTCAGCGCATCGGCCACGTCCTCCAGACGCGGCCTCCGGCCGGTCAGCGATTCGATCGACGCCACGCCGCGGTCGCTGATCCCACACGGCACGATGCGCCCGAACCACTCCAGGTCAACCGTGACGTTAAGCGCGACGCCATGCGTGGTCACCCATCCGCCTGATGCGCCGGCCGGCTTGCCAACCCTCACCCCGATCGCCGCGATCTTCTCGGCCGACGAGCCCGTGTCGCCCACCCAAACGCCCGTCAGGCCACACTCAGTGTGCGCTTCGATTCCGTACACTCGCACAGTCCGAACCACCGCCTCCTCAAGCGCCCGCACGTAGGCCACGACGGATAGTCCGGCTGCACGCAGGTCGACGATCGGATAGGCGATCAGCTGGCCGGGGCCGTGAAACGTTATGTCGCCTCCGCGGTCCGTCTCGATCAGCGGCGCACCGAGAGCTTCCTCCGGCAACCGCAGATTCGCTCCCGGCCCGCGGCGGCCGGTCGTGAACACGGGCGAGTGCTCGAGCAGCAGAATCGTATCGGGGATCTCGTCCCGCGCCCGGCGTCGCGCCAGCTCTCGCTGGTACTCCCACGCTTCGAGGTAGTCGACCCGTCCCAGCCACGCGTAGTCGCAGGCCGCTGCGCCGCCCATCAGTCGAGGTCCGAGCCCGGCCCGAACGCCTCCAGGCGCGACTTCACGTCGCCTAGAAACGCACCCGCCTGGTGGCCATCGAGGATGCGGTGGTCGAACGACAGGCAGAGGTTCACGACGTCGCGCACCGCGATCGCGTCGTCTTCCACGACGACCGGCCGTCTGGTGATCGCCTCCAGGCTGATGATCGCGGCCTGACCCAGGTTGACGATAGGCATTGAAACAACCGAGCCGAAGGCGCCGGTGTTGTCCAGCGTGAACGTCCCGCCCTGCACGTCGTCGAGTTGCAACTTGTTGTCGCGGGCCTTCCCGCCCAGCTCCGACATCGCCAGCGCCAGGTCGGCCGCGCTCAGCCGGTCGGCGTCCTTGACCACCGGCACGAGGAGACCGCGGTCGGTCGCCACCGCCACTCCGAGGTTCACGCGCTTCTTGAGCATGATTCGGTCCTCTGCCCAGGAGGCGTTGAGGTACGAGTGATCGGGTAACGCCTGCGACACAGCGTGCGCCGCGAACGGAAGGTACGTCAGGTCGACTCCGGTTCGCTCACGGAACGCCTCCCGCTCGGCTGCGCGCAGCTTCACGAGTTCGGTGACGTCCGCTTCGACGACCAGCCAGGCGTGCGGCGCCGTGAACGCCGACTCCGACATGCGCCTGGCTATCGTCCGCCGAATGCCCGAGACGGGGATCGCCTCTTCGTCTGGGCCCGCTTCGGCGACGGCGGCTGCTGCGCCCTCCGCGAACGCCCGCACGTCATCTTCGAGGATGCGGCCGCCCGGGCCCGAGCCCTCGACGCGCGCCAGGTCGACGCCAAGCTCCTCGGCGACTCTGCGCACGCGCGGTGTCGCGCGGGCGGGTCCGCCGTGATCAGCGCGGTCTCGCGGCGCCGCAGCGACCGCCTCCTTCGCCGGCTTCGGCTCTTCGGACGGCGCGGCTGGTGCGATCTCGGCCGGCGTTTCGCCCGGCAAAGCATCAATCGTGCACAGCTCGGCGCCGATCGGGACCGTCTCACCCTCCGCCACAAGTATCTCAACGACCGTTCCGGACACCGGCGACGGCAGCTCGACGTTCACCTTGTCCGTGTTGACCTCGACGATCGGCTCGTACTTCGCCACCTTGTCTCCCGGCGCCTTGAGCCACTTCTCGATCGTGCCTTCGGTCACCGTCTCGCCAACTTCGGGCAGCGTGAGCGTATAGGTCAACCGGCGCCTCCGCTGGGTGATTTCCTGCGAGCACGACTCTTGAAACGCTGCACCCGCCAGAGATCGTCGCCCAGCAGAAAGTCTTCGAAGTCGCCCCCGGTATACGAGGCTACGACCGGGAGCCAGAATTCGTGGGCGGCATGGTTTGTCGCCTCCTGGCGCACCTGCCAATCGCTCTTGAACATGTCAAAGAGCTCTTGGGCAGCGATCGAGCCCACTCCTCGCCGTCTGTGACTTCGCATGACAAAGAACTCTGCCATGTTCGCTGTGCCTTCGTCATCGAAGCGGACGAATGCGAAGCCCGCCAGCGAGCCATCCACCCGGATCAAGAACGGGTAGTGACCGTCCTCTGTCCAGTAGCACTCGAAGTCGTCGTACTGATAGAGGCCCTGGGAATCGACAGGCCTTGGCATGAACTCGCTCAGATCGTGAAAGTAGAGTTGCAGTAGGTTGCGGAGAATGCTTCTCGCGCCCTTTGGGGCTCTTTCCAGCTCGACTCGCATCAGACTTCTAGTATGCCGCCAGCTTGCGAATACCGTCGGCGATCTTCTCCGGATTCGGCAGGATGTGCTCCTCCAGCACCCCGGAGTACGGCGCGAGCGGCACGTCCGGCGATGCGATGCGCGTCACCGGCCCGTCGAGGAAATCGAACGCCTCCTGTGCGATCGTCGCCGCTACTTCCGCGCCGAAGCCGCCAGTGAGGTTGTCCTCGTAGACGATCAGCGCCTTGCCCGTCTTGCGCACGGACTCCAGCACACGCTCCTTGTCCCACGGCGACACCGTGCGCAGGTCGATCACCTCGACCGAGATGCCATCATCGCCCTGCACTGCTTCCGCCGCTTCAAGCGAGTAACGCGTCATCAGACCGTATGTGACGAGCGTCATGCTATCCCCTTCGCGCTTCGTCGCGGCGACACCGATCGGGATCGTGTAATCCTCGTCCGGCACCTCCTCCCGGAAAAGCCGGTAGGCTTTCTTGTGCTCGAGAAACATTACGGGGTTCGGATCGCGGATCGCCGACTTCAGCAGGCCCTTCGCGTCATACGGGCTGGCGACGCAGATCACCTTCAGCCCCGGCACGTGCGCGTAAAACGCCTCGATCGACTGCGAGTGGTATGGCCCGCCATGGACGCCGGCGCCGTACGGTGTGCGCACCGTGATCGGACAGCTCCAGGCGCCGTTCGAGCGATAGTGCAGCCGCGCCGCCTCGCTCACGATCTGATCGAACGCCGGGTGGATAAAGTCCGCGAACTGGATTTCGGCGACCGGCAGAAGCCCGTTGATCGAGGCGCCGATCGAGGCGCCGACGATCGTCGCCTCGGCCAGCGGCGTGTCCATGCAGCGGTCCTCGCCGAACTCGTCGCGGAGCCCTTCGGTCGCGCGGAAAACGCCGCCATTGCCGACGTCCTCGCCGAGCACGAAGACCCGTTCGTCGCGCTTCATCTCCTCGGACAGCGCGTCGCGGACCGCTTCGACCATCGTCTTCTCAGCCACGGCTACTCCTCCTCCACGAACACGTGCCGCATCGCCGACGCCGGATCGGGCGCCGCTGCGGCCTCCGCGTACTCCGTCGCCGCATCGATCTCGGCCATCGCTTTCGCTTCGATCTCGTCGATCTCGTTCATCGAGACGACGCCGCTCCCGTCCAGCCAGGCCCGGAAGCGAACGAGAGGCCCCTTCTTCGCCCACTCCTCCACCTCCTCGCGGCTGCGGTAACGGCGGTCGTCGTCGTCGCTGGTGTGCGGCACGAGACGGTACGTCTTCGCCTCGATGAACGTCGGGCCGTCGCCGTGACGGGCCCGCTCGACAGCCTCTTTCGCGGCACTATACACCGCCAGCACATCGTTCCCGTCGACCGTCACGCCGGGGAAGCCATAGCCTTGCGCGCGAATCGAAAGGTCCGCGACGGCCGCCTGCTTGCTCGCCGGGACGGAGATCGCGTACTGGTTGTTTTCGCAGACGAAGATCACCGCCAGCTTGTGGATGCCGGCGAAGTTCATCGACTCGTGCACGTCACCGACACTGGCGCCGCCGTCGCCGAAGTACACCACCGCCACCTCGTCCAGACCGCGCAGCTTGCTCGCCAGCGCGATCCCGACGGCGTGAGGCACCTGCGTCGCAACGGGCGCTGAGCCCGAGACGATGCGCAGGTCGACATTGCTGAAGTGCGACGGCATGTTGCGCCCGCCGCTTTCAATCGACTCCGCCCGCGCCAGGTGTGCGAGCAGCAGGTCCCGCGGCGTCATGCCCAGCGTCAGCGCCACGCCGATGTCGCGGTAGTACGTCAGCGCCCAGTCCTTGCCGGGCGTCATTGCGTAGGCAGTCCCGACCTGCGCGGCCTCGTGACCTTCACCGGTGACCGCGAACGGCCCCTTTCCCATGCGGTTCAGCATCCGTTCGCGCTCTCCGACAGAGCGTGCGAGGAACATCTTGTAGTAGAGCTCGCGGAGCTGGTCCTTGCTCAGCCCCTGCGCGCCTGGAACGTCGCTTACGGAGACCATGTCTCTCGCCTCCTCCTCACCAGTAGATGCTGATCCCCGCCGATAGCTGAGCCGCCTCGCCCAGCACCTCGCTCAGCGACGGGTGCGGGTGGATGCTCGTGCCCATCTCCCAGGCCGAAGCCTGCAAGAAGCGGCCCAGCGCTGCCTCCGAGACGATGTCGGCGACGTGCGCGCCCACGAGGTGCACACCCAACAGATCGCCGCCGTCCTGGTCGAAAACGACCTTGGCGAAGCCGTCCGTCTCGTCCTGGATCAGCGCCATCGCATTGTACTTGAGCGAGAAGCGCTTCGACTTCGCGTTCAGGCCGCGCTCCTTCGCCTCGTCGAGCGTCAGGCCGACGGCGGCCACCTGCGGGTTGCTGTACGTCACCCGCGGGACCCGGTCGTAGTCCAGCTTCTTGGCTTCCTTGCCCGCGATCGCCTCGGCAGCGATAAACCCCTCGGCGCCGGCGACGTGCGCGAGCAGCAGCCCGCCGATCGCGTCGCCGATCGCGTATACGCTGGGCTCGGCGGTCCGGTATGTCTCGTCGACCTTGACCCAGCCGTCCTCTATCTCGACCTTCGTGTTTTCGAGGCCCAGGCCATCGGTCACCGCCTCGCGGCCCACCGCAAGGAGCAACGTCTCGGCTTGCAACTGCTTCTCCGCGCCCTCGTGCTCCACCGTCACTTCGACCACGCTGTCGTACGAGCGAGTCCGGTCCGTCAGCAACTTCGCCGACGTCAGTACGTTGACGCCGCGCGCAACGAACGCTTTCGCCACCGCCTTGCCCGCGTCACCGTCTTCGAGCGGCACCAGCGTCGGCAGCGCCTCGATCAGCGTCACCTCACTGCCGATGTCGGCGAAGAACGACGCGAACTCGCAGCCGATCGCGCCGCCGCCGATGATCGCGATCGACTTCGGCGCCTCCTCGCGCTCCAGGAGTTCGTCACTGGTCACGACGCGGTCGCCGTCAGGCTCGAGGCCGGGCAACCCCTTCGGGCGCGAGCCCGTGGCGACGACGATGTGCTTCGCCTGAATCCGCCGGTCGCCGACAGCGACTTCGTTGGGCGACATGACCGTGCCGCGGCCTTCGATGATCTCGATCTTGTGCTTGCCGATAACCGAGCGAATGCTCTTGTGCAGGGTGTCGACGACGGCCTGCTGGCGTGCGCGCATCGCCGGGTAGTCGAGCGATGGTTCGCCAGTCTGGACGCCGAACGTTGCGGCGTTGCGGGTCCGGGTGAGGATCTCTGCGCTGTGGAGCCAGGTCTTGGTGGGGATGCAGCCGCGGTGGAGGCAGGTGCCGCCCACCTTATCCGCCTCAACGATGGCGACCGAGAGGCCAAGCTGCGCGGCCCTGATCGCGGCCGTGTAGCCGCCGGTGCCGCCGCCGATGACCAGGAGGTCGATCTCTTCCAACTACTCGCCTTCGTCTACTCTCGTGGGCCGGACCCCTCCCTGGGCGATTCCTCGCTTCCTTACCATTATCCCATACGCTGCGAGACGGCGGGTATAATCGGGGTCGCTATGGACTTTCGTCTCACCCCGCACGAAGAAGCGCTGCGCCAGGAAGCGCACGAATGGCTAACCGCCGAGCTGGGCACCGACCACGACTCCGATCCGCGACCGATGCCACCCGGCTACATGCCGGCGCGCGACTTCGAGCGAAAGCTCGGCGCGAAGGGCTGGCTGGCGCTGTCCTGGCCCGTTGAGTACGGCGGCGGCGGCCGGCCGATCAAGGAGCAGTTCCTCGTCGAAAAGGAGGTCGCACTCCACGGCGGACCGGCCAGCGACGCGATGTCACGCGTCATCGTCGCGCCGCTGCTCATGCACGCCGCGAACGAAGAACAGAAGCGGCGCTACCTGCCAGAGATGGCGCGCGGCGAGGCCACGTTCTGCCTCGGCTATTCGGAGCCCGGTTCCGGGTCCGACCTGGCGTCGCTCGAAACGAAGGCCCTCCGCGACGGCGACGACTACGTGATCAACGGCCGCAAGATCTGGACCAGCGGCGCGGAATCCAGCGACTACTGCTGGCTCGCCGCTCGCACCGACCCCGAAAGCTC
>SDBV01009880.1_pt1 | contig 12593 bp, 11 predicted proteins | sample 2277081 | NCBI WGS metagenome assembly SDBV01 (sample SAMN10402039, study PRJNA504765) | marine sediment metagenome | isolation source: marine sediment core GS10_PC15, 223 cmbsf | place: Arctic Ocean: Southern Knipovich Ridge | collected 2010
GAACAGAACGGTGTCTCCAACTCAACGGCGGGCAAGCCCGCCCGCTAAACGCTGATGGAAACCCCGGTGACTTCGCAACACGTTGCTGTCGTTCGAGTTACGTGGAATCGTCGCGCAAACATATCGCTGTAGTACTAGCGTGGCAGGCAAATTAGGGAAGGGAGTTATTCTGCCGCTAAACGCTATTGCGGCCGGTTCCTCAAGCGGCTAGTATCTGCCGGCGCTTGTGTCCCGACGGATTGTGCCCGCCCCCCGTGATCCCGCACGCTGCGCCCGATGGCCGGACCCCACGCCGGGCACGTCAGAATTCAGACGGAAGGCTTCCCCGTGAGTCAGAGTGAAACCGCCCGGCAGCCGGCTTCCTGCTCCTTCTTCGTTCACCCCAGCAGCGTGGTCGACCAGGGGGCCCAAATCGGCGAGGGCACCAAGATCTGGCATTTCTGCCACGTATCGAAGGGTGCCGTGATCGGCCGAAACTGCATTCTCGGGCAGGGATGCTTCGTGGGCTCGACCGCCGTAATCGGAGATCGGGTCAAGGTCCAAAACGGCATCCATGTCTTCAGCGGCGTGATCCTTGAAGACGGCGTCTTTTGCGGTCCCCAGATGGCCTTCACCAACGTCATCAATCCTCGCGCCCTGATCGAACGCAAGGACCAGTTCCGCCCCACGCGCGTCTGTATGGGCGCGACTATCGGGGCCGCAGCAGTGGTCGTGTGTGGACACACGATCGGCCGCTATGCGCTGATCGGGGCCGGGGCCGTGGTCACCCGCGACGTGCCGCCCTTCGGGCTGGTCTACGGCAGTCCGGCCCGACAACACGGCTGGGTCGGGAAGTGTGGCACCAAGCTGGTCTTCGACGAGTCGGGCCGGGCAACCGGCGAAGACGGCACCGTCTACTTTCTGCGCGATGGAAACGTAACTCCGGAGGATGAAGCATGAGCGTGCCACTCTTGGATCTCAAGCGCCAATACGTCGAACTCCAGGAGGAGCTCGAGGCCGCGCTGTTGGAAGTGGCTCAGAGCACGCGGTATATCGGCGGCCCCAAGGTCGAGCAACTCGAATCGGCGATCGCCGGCTACTTGGGCGCCAAAGAGGCGGTGGGCGTTTCCTCCGGCAGCGACGCCCTGCTCGTCTCGCTGATGGCCCTGGGAATCGGGCCGGGCGACGAAGTGGTGACCACGCCCTATTCCTTTTTCGCCACGGTGGGGGCGATTCTGCGAGTGGGAGCCACGCCGGTCTTCTGCGACATCGAGCTGGAAACCTACAACATCGACCCGGCGGGCCTGGAAGCCGTCCTCGGTCCCAAAACCAAGGCTATCATTCCCGTACACCTCTACGGCCAATGTGCCGAGATGGATCCGATCCTCGAGATCGCCGACTCCCGCGGTATTGCCGTGGTGGAGGACGCTGCCCAGGCCATCGGCTCCGAGTATTTCGGCCGCCGGGCAGGCACGATGGGTCGGCTGGGGTGTTTTTCCTTCTTCCCCAGCAAGAATCTGGGTGCCATGGGCGACGGCGGGATGGTGGTGACGAACGAGCCACAACTGGCCGAGCGGCTCCGCCAGCTCCGCAATCACGGCGCTAAACCCAAGTACCATCATCCCCTGGTGGGAGGCAACTTCCGGCTGGATCCCATCCAGGCGGCCGTGTTGCTGGTCAAGCTGCCGCACCTCGACTCGTGGACCGAAACCCGTCAGAAGAACGCCGCAGCCTACGCCGAACTTTTCAAACGTCGGGCACTTGCCCCCGGCCGGATTGAGTTGCCGGCCGCCAGGGCCGGCTGCCGGCATATTTATAACCAGTTCGTGGTCCGCACACCGCGGCGCGACGCGGTGATGCAGCATCTGACGCAGCAGGGCGTGGGCTGCGAAATCTACTACCCCCTGGCGTTTCACCAGCAGAAGTGTCTGGCCGGATCCGCTTACCGGCAGGGCGACTTCCCCAACGCCGAGACGGCCGCCCGGGAAACCCTCGCAATCCCGATCTTCCCGGGGCTGCGCCCGCACGAGCAGGCGGAAGTGATCGCCGGGATTGCCGGGTTCTTCTCGGCGACCCACGCGGCGGGTGAAGAACGGCGCCCGGCCGCGTAGGCGGCCGCGCAAGGTGCGACGTGTCCCGGCGCGAGTTCCGAATTCCCTCCGCCCACACCCCTTGCGAAGGCAAGTCCGCCAGTTCCGGGCAGGGCACCCGCTTGCGGGGCCGCCCGGGGAGGACGGGATTCATCCTCGTCGGGCACATCACCCCCTTGCCGTTTCACCCCTTCTTCGGTTGCCCTCGCCCGGCGACAACCTTCCCACCAGCCGCCCCCCAAGCTGGCGCGCGAAGGACACGCGGAAAGGTAGACACGATGCTTTCCGCCGCCGGCGAGCACGTCGAGGGCGCGAAGAAGACCAGGTGCGAGCGTCGCGATCTTCGGCCAACTCGGCGCCGATCTTCACGGTCAAGTTGTTCAGATGTCGGCTCGAAATCGAAATCCCGCCCAACTCGTCAAGTAACTTCGAGCCGATCGAATACGAACGAACATGCGCGCTGGCGACGACGGCTTTCGTCAGAACTTGCGGACTGTACGACCCGCCGTCAATCGCAAGTGCGCTCCGCTGAGGGGGAAGAATCCCGATCGCATCTGGGGCAGTGGAAGGCCGGCTCGGCAAGGGGGATCTTTCCGTCCTGCGTTTGCAGCGGACGTGTCTTCTTCTCCGCCGCGTCCGATTCGCCGGACGCACCACACGTCGGGCAAGACGCCTCCTGAAAATGCTCGGCATGCTGGTGCGTCAGATGTTTGTCGAGCGAGCGGCCGAGCATTCGGCCAGCTTGATGACCGAACAGTTCGATCTCGGCAAACGTCGTGTCTATTGGCGGACCGTTGGGGCCGTACCTTTCCTCCGCGAGCAGGGCCACCAGTTCGTCAAACTTCTGCCGTGCTTCCGCCGACAGCATTGATTTCTGCATCTCGTTTCGGGAGTCCATTCCCATGGTGAATTCCTTTCCAGAAATGCCAGATTGCCCAAATCGTCATGAATTCTACCACCCGAACCCAGAATCTCCGGTCCCAACCCAGCCGACCCGAGATCCGAAGGAAGTGCGTTCCTGCACCCGACAAGTGTAGAAGGAAAGTATTGGTATTGGCCGATTCCCGTGAAATCGGTATGTTATGCGGCCACGACAATTCAATCGCGACACGCCACTAAGAGGGGGAGACGGAGCATGGATCTTACTGGCAAGAGGATTATGGTGATCGGCGGCGCCGGGTTGATCGGCAGCCATGTAGTGGACGAACTCCTGAAGACAGACGTCGCGGAAGTGGTCGTCTACGACAACTTCTTCCGCGGCAGCACGGATAACCTGAAGGATGCGATGTCCGATCCACGGACATCCATTTCTCCACACGGTGGCGACGTCCTTCACAAGGATGTTCTCGAGAGTGCGATGGCCGGCGTCGACGGGGTGTTCCACCTGGCGGCCCTTTGGATCCTGCAATGTCACGAGTACCCCGAGACCGCCTTCGAGGTGAACGTCCGAGGCACGCTCAACGTAATCATGGCTGCCATCAAGCAGGGAGTGAAACGGGTGGTCTACTCCAGTTCGGCCTCCGTGTATGGGGACGCCTTGCAGATACCCATGACTGAAGATCACCCCTACAACAACAACACTTTTTACGGTGCGTCGAAAATCGCCGGTGAGCACTTCTTCAAGAGCCTCGGTCATCGCTACGGCCTGGATTGGGTCGGATTGCGATACATGAACGTGTACGGACCGCGCCAGGACTACAAAGGCGCCTACATCGCCGTGATGCACAAGATCCTCGACCGTATCCAGCAAGGCCAACGGCCGCTGGTCTACGGCGACGGGAGCCAGCAATACGACTTCGTTCACGTGGTGGACGTGGCACGGGCGAATCTGCTGGCCATGCAGGCCAGGGCCAGCGGCGAGAACTACAACGTCGGGCGCGGCATCGGCACCACGATCAAAGAGTTGACCGAATTGCTGTTGCGCCTGAGCGACAGCGACCTCTCCATCCAGTACGAGCCCGCCGGGCTGACCTTCGTCACGAACCGCGTCGGGTGCCCGAAGAAGGCCGAGCAGGATCTCGGCTTCCGGTGGACGATCGACCTGGAGGAGGGAATGCAAAGCTTGATCGATTGGCGCAGGGCGGACAGCGAGGCACTCCAGCGGAAGCGGATGATGATCGGCGGATTGCAGGCTCTCTGAGCTGAAGGCAATCGAAGGTGCCGAGTCTGCGGCAATTGTACCGTGATAGTCCAACAGAGCGAAGACAATGTGCGGTATCGCTGGAATCGTGAGCCTCGATCAACGCCCCGTCGATCCGAGCGCCATCAAACGCATGTGCGACGTGCTCGCGCATCGGGGGCCCGACGACGCCGGGTACGCGTTTTTTCGCATCGGCGAAGGCCGGGCGAGGGAAGGCGGCTACTGGTGCGGATTCAGCGATCCTGAGTTTCCCCATCTCAACGAGCATCTGCCCGTCTTCGGCGGCGACTACTGTCGCGAGGAATTGGGCAGGAATCTCTTCTCGGTTGCCCTGGGACACCGGCGGCTGTCGATCATCGACCTGACCGCCTACGGCCACCAGCCGATGTCCAACTCGGACCGGCGCCTGTGGGTGGTCTACAACGGAGAGATCTACAACTTTCCGCAGCTTCGGGACGATCTTTGCGCACGCGGCCATGTCTTCCGCACCCGTAGCGACACGGAGGTGCTGCTGCATCTGTGGGAAGAGAACGGCAGCGAGAGTCTTTCGATGCTGGACGGGATGTTCGCCTTCGCGATTTACGATCGCAGCGCGAACGTAATCACGCTGGCCCGCGACCGCTTTGGCGTCAAGCCGCTGTACTACGTCGTCAACGACGGGTTCCTGGTTTTCGCCAGCGAGATCAAGGGGATCCTCGCCAGCGGCCTGCTCAAACCCCGGATCGACCCCGGCGCGCTGGCCGAATACTTCACGTTCCAGAATACGTACTCCCGGCAGACGCTGTTCAAGAACGTGGAAATGCTCCAGCCCGGCGAGTACCTGCAACTCTCTCCGAGGTCTTCCAGCCCGCCCTTGCTCGGACGGTACCACAAGGGATTCCCCACGGTCGATTTGTCGATTCGGGATCAGCAGCAGGCGGCCGAGATGGTGGCCGAGGCGTTCTCCCGGGCGGTGAAGCGCCAATTGATCAGCGACGTGGAGATCGGCTCGTATCTGTCCGGCGGCATGGACAGCGGGTCGATCGTGTCGGTAGCCGGTCGCTCGATTCCGCGGCTGCTCACGTTCACCGGCGGATTCGATCTGACGAACGTCAACGGGATCGAACAGGGGTGCGACGAGCGCAAGCTCGCCGAAAAGCTCTCCTATATCCTGCAAACCGAGCATTACGACGTGGTGCTGCACGCGGGCGACATGCCGGCGGCCATGGACCGAATCGCCTGGCACATGGACGATCCCCGGGTCGGCATGTGCCACCAGAACTGGTACGTGGCGAAGCTGGCCAGCCGGTTCGTCAAGGTATGTCTGTCCGGTGCGGGTGGCGACGAGCTGTTCGGCGGCTACCCCTGGCGATATCGGCACGGGCTGGCGGCGGCAACGCCGGAAGAGTTCGACGAGCAGTACTTCGAGTACTGGCACCGGTTGCTCCCCCCCAAAGACCTGTCTCGGATGTTCGTGCCGGAACTGTGGAAGCACAATACAGCGCCCCGCGAGGCCTTCGACAAGATCCTGGACGGTGCGCCGCCGTACTGCCAAGAGTTGAGCCACGTGGAGAATCTTCTGCAGCGCGCGTTCTATTTCGAGTTGAAGACGTTTCTTCACGGCTTCCTGGTCACGGAAGACCATATCAGCATGGCCCACGGTCTGGAGACGCGCGTGCCGTTCTTGGACAACGAGCTGGCCGACCTGGCCTGGCGGATTCCGCCCGGCATGAAGGTCAACTTCCGGCAACTGGCCAATAGCGGCAACGGACATATCGAATCGGTTGACGGGAAGCAGATCCTCCGCCAGGCGATGTGCGAATACCTTCCGAAGGAGTTTACCCGCCAGCACAAGCAAGGGTTTTCCCCGCCGGACGAGAACTGGTATCGCGGGATGTCGATGGATTACCTGAAGTCGATTCTGTTCGACAAGCGGACGCTGGAGCGTCCGTGGTTCGAGCAGGATTTTGTGCAGCAGAAGCTGAACGAACACTTCGAGGGAACGTGCAATCATCGCTTGCTGATCTGGTCGTTGTTGAGTTTCGAGTTGCTGCAACGGCATTTTATCGACCAGTCGGTGCAGACCATGGAAGGACGTGATGTCTCTGCTGCGCGCCCAGTCGCACTTTCGTGCGTTTCGTGAACTGTTGGGGCTGCTGACCCGCCACCGCCAGCTCACCTGGGAAATGACCCGGCGCCAGATCGTGTCCCTGGATACGGCGACTTTATGTTTGTCTTTGATGACGGCATGCGAACGTCCCACCGTCCACAGATCGGTTTCATAACCGAACTCGGAAGCCGGTTTGAGGATCAGAGCTTTGAATTCCTGCCCAGCGAATTCCTCCAGCAAATGCGGCTGGCCGCTGCCGGGCTTGCGAAAGAGGCCGTCTTCACACTCTTGTTCATATCGCGTCATCCATCGAAGAGTGGTTGCGCGATGCGTGTCATATGCTTCCGCGACGTGGCCAACCGGCAAGCCGCGGAGAATCGCTCTTACCGCACGAATGCGAACTTCGTAACTGGAATATCGCTCCTCGTCCATCGCGAGGGGCTTATCTACTTCTTCTCATTTCCCGTCAACGCTGATGTTGGAGATGTATTTCGATGAGCCATACTGCCCTTAAGAAACAGCGGCTGATACTGAAAGTTCTTGTCGCGGCCACGGTTGTGTCCACTGTAGGATTCGGTTTTGCTACGTGGAAGGCCGTGGTTTATCGAGCGAGGTACAGGCATTACCGCGCAGAGCTTCGTGGGGAACATTATCGACCGCAACATTCGGTGGACCTTGATCGGACGCCACCAACTCCGATTCCCTTCGGGAAAAGGTACCACTATAGCCTTCAGAAGATCATCGCTGCGGCGTCTCCGCCGAAGTTGACTTTGCAGAAGAGACGCACTTTTGTTCCAGAATGTAGATGGCAGCAGGACGTTGCCCTGCTCAAGATCCCGGGACTGTCGGAAGGGGAATATACGACCGGCTATTTGCTCAACTTGACGGTGGCGCGGATACCACCGGGAATCCAGCCAGGAATCTTGAAGATTCGTTGCCGAGCAAACTTCGCAGGGAACAGAAAGGACTTTGTGAGCGCCTCAGTGAACGGCCGTCAGAAGCGGGTTTGCTACTTCCCCACCAAACCTGGCGAGCACGAGTTCCGTTTCTTCCTGGGTCCGGTCGTGCCCGACGACCGGATCACGATAGCGCTCTTGGGACAGCACGCCGGGGGGCGCCGCGACACCGTTGCCGAGTTGACGATTACCGACGTGATGCTGGACGTTGTCGACAGCGTGGCGAAGACGAACGACTACGTCTCGAAGCTTGACCTTCAAGCACTACGCTTGCGAGGATCTGACTATGCAAACGAGAGGTTTTCGTTGGCCCGCGTTGAAAAGGATTTCAACAGTTCCTACAGCTATGATTTCGCCGCACTGGCGGAACTCGAGGAGGGATTGCAGGGTATCGATCGGCCGACCGTTCTTCGGAAGATATTCAAGGACTTGACGGAGGGTGCAAAGACCAATATAGAGAAACACCTTCGGGTTTTGAGCTTTGTTCACCAGAACAGTTTTCACAACAAGATACAACCGATGTATCCCGACGGAAGGGCCGTGTACGATCCGTTGCTTCTTTTGGAACTCGCGGAGTATCGATGTGGGCATGGTGCCCGACTGTTGTGTGATCTCTTTGAGTCCGTCGGATTCGAAACGCGACTGGTTCAGGTCGTCGCTCACGTGAGCGCCGAAGTCTATTACGACGGCGGCTGGCACCTTCTGGAGGGGAGCTTCTTTGCCAACGGGAGCACGCCGCGACTGCCCAGCGGCAAGATTCCAAGTGTCCTCGAATTGAGGGAGAATCCCGCCTTGCTGGATCGCCTGCCGAGTTCAGTGGAACCTCTATACGGGGTTCCATGGCTTCTTGGCAGTGCTTACTTTTCCTGGTTCTTCGTGGCCGAAGAAGCCTATCGGGGCCGGCCGACAGTGAAGTTTGGCTACTACATCAAGAATCCCACGGAGAATGGCACTTGGGACAGGTATTTCGGCTGGCACAATTATCGGTCAGTGGTAGACCCCAGGATGATCCCGCTGGACGTTCCGCATCACCACCTGCTGCCACCTCCCATAGTGCAATCGATCTCCATTGGTTCCCCGGTCGGAAATCGCCGAGAAGTCACCCTCACCTGGGACACGTTCGGTTCGGGGAGAAAGGATGACGCCGACAGCCTGGAAAGTTACCGTGTATTCGTTTCCGAGGAAAGCCGCGGCTGGAACTTCCAGGACTATAAGGGCCCGGAGGATATGCGGCCTTTCCTGTCCCATCCCGAAGGGTGGCAACCTGCCATGTACGATCACTTGAATTCGCTCCCGAAGAGCGAGATCGCATGCCTGGATACCAAGGAGAAAACGGCCTCATTCTCGATTCCGGAGGACAAGGTCGTTTTTGTCAACTTGATGGCGCGCGACAAGTATGGGATATCCATAGGGCGGGAGATATTCTGCTTCGCGTACGAGTACGTTATCCAGCCGGGGACCGCGAAAGAGGTCGATGAAGTCGCTTCGCGGCGTCGGTGAGCCGCGGAGCGGAGCGGGTGTCCCACGGCAACCGGGCCTGCCCGGAATGGCACAACGGCGGAAGGGGCCGACGGCCGGGTGAAGTGCTGATCGACAAGCGGACCTGGCTCGGGTTAAGAGAGGCTCTACCTGCAAGGTGTTCATGACCGTCGGAGGCCACGCAGCCGTGCAGTCGGTCCAGGAGCACTTGGCCGTACACCAGCCAGATTGATTGCACTGCTAGCGGTTGAGCAGGTCTGCTTGCTGCCGGGGTAATGTGATGTTCGCTGCCGTGACGGCCCACCGCTGTGGCAAAAACCCGGCAAAGCCGCGATTCGACGGGTTTTCGGTATTGCCCGCATTCCGGCAGATCCACTATGCTATGCAACCGTTGACCTCACTTCAGTTGCTGTCGCGCGATCCTATCGCCTGGGAGGAGTAGGCGTCCAGGGAATGGGTTGGGAGCTATCCCTACCGGACGAGAGCGTAGGAATCTGGCGCTGCCAGGTGCCGGCCCGTGTCGAGACGGCGGCTGTGTCTTGCGGAACAATGTGATCCAGATCACAGAACCTTGACCTCAAGTCAAGGGTTGAACCCTCCAGATACGGGGCCGCAAGCAGCCGGGCGCCCGTGGTTCGAGCAAGACTTTGTGCGGGAGAAGCTGAACGAACACTTCGAGGGAAGGTGCAATCATCGCTTGCTGATCTGGTCGTTGTTGAGTTTCGAGTTGCGGCAACGGCATTTTATCGACCAGTCGGTGCAGACCATGGAAGGACGTGATGTCTCTGTTGAGCGCCCATGCGCACTTTCGTGCGTTTCGTGAACTGTTGGGGCTGCTGACCCGCCACCGGCAGCTCACCTGGGAAATGACCCGGCGCGAGATTTCGGACCGCTACGCGGGTCAGATTCTGGGTACGTCTTGGGCGGTAGGGCATCCCCTGGCGCTGATGCTGGTCTACGTATTCATTTTTGCGTTCGTGTTTCGAATCAAAATCGGCGGGACGGTGGATCTGCCCAGAGATTACACGGTGTTTCTGCTCTCGGGGCTCATTCCCTGGTTTGCCTTCCAAGAAGCGATGAACAAGGGAGTCGGCGTCATTGTGGGGAACTCCAGCCTCGTGAAACAAGTTGTCTTTCCCATCGAAGTGCTGCCGGTCAAAGTGGTCATCTCCTCGCTCTGCACGCAGTTCATCGCCACCGTGTTGCTGTCCGTGTACCTGCTGCTAAGATACGGGAGCGTGCCCTGGACCTACGCCCTCTTGCCGATCCTATTCGTTTTCCAGTCGCTGGCCATGATCGGCGTGGCCTACGTTTTCGCGTCAGTGGGCGTGTACTTCCGGGACCTCAAGGATTTTGTTCAGGTGTTTTGCATCGCCGGCATGTATATCATGCCGATCTTCTACTTGCCCACAATGGTCCCCGAGATCTTTCGGCCGTTGCTGTACTGCAATCCGTTCAGCTACTTAGCGTGGTGCTACCAGGACGTCTGCTATTTTGGGCGTTTCGAGCACCCTTGGGCCTGGCTGATTTTCCTGGGGGGATCCGTTGGCGTGTTCTACGCGGGTTACCGGGTTTTCCGCAAGCTAAAGGTCTGTTTTGGAAGTGCGCTGTAGGTGGCACGGGAAGGAACCATAAGATGTCCAGCTCAGATGTTGCCATCCGGGTCACTGATCTGTCGAAGATGTATAAGGTCTATAATCGGCCGTCAGACATGTTTTGGGAATTGGTCACGCGCAAGCCTCGATACCAGGAGTTCTGGGCACTGAAGGACGTCTCCTTCGAGGTGTCGCGAGGTGACGTGGTCGGCGTGATTGGCCGCAACGGAGCAGGAAAGAGCACGCTCCTGAAGATCCTTGCCGGCACCCTGGACAAGACGGACGGTGAGGGGAAAGTCAACGGCAAGGTCTCGGCAATCCTCGAACTCGGTACGGGTTTTCACCCAGAATACACGGGCCGGGAGAATATCCACATGGGCGGGATATGTCTGGGGATGACCCGGGAGACAGTCCGCCGAAAAATGGACTCGATCATCGATTTCAGCGAGCTGCGTGAGGTGATCGACCAGCCTTTCAAGACCTACTCCAGCGGCATGCAGGCGCGGTTGACTTTCAGCACTGCCATCAGCGTGGAACCCGACATCCTGATCATCGACGAAGCGCTGAGCGCCGGGGACATGCTTTTTGCGGAGAAGTGCTACCAGCGTATACGCGAGATCGCGTCCAGCGGTGCTACCGTGTTGTTCGTCACCCATGCACTCCCTACGATCTACGAACTCTGCTCGTCGGCGGTCCTGCTGCATCACGGCCGGATTGTGATGCAGGGCGTCCCGAGGAAAGTGGGGTACGAGTACGAGAGAATCCTCAACGAGGAGAGGGAGCAGAGTCAGTCCATCCGCTCCGAAGAGGGGAAGGACGAATCTCCGCCGCCCAGCGGCGCCGAAGACTTTCGTGGTGAGGAGGCCCGCATCGAGGAGCTGTTCATCACCGATTCAAACGGCCGGCGCTGCACCACGATGGACTACGGCCAAGATTACACGGTGGTGGCGCGGTGCAGGTTCTTTCAGAAGTGTACCGGACTGAACCTGGGGTTTCGGATCCAAAGTGCCTGCGGCACGGTGATCACGGGTGACAATACGCTCTTTCACAAACTCTTCTTCTCCGGAGACGCCGGCGACGTCGTGGACGTCAGGTTCGACGTTCGCTGCAATCTGTCGAACGGTAGCTACCTGATCGGCGGCGGAATCGGCCAAATGTTGCCGGGAGGAGGAACCGCCGACCAGTTTCAACTGCTGCACGTCTGCCGCGACAAAGTCGCCTTCGACGTCGTCGGCAATCCCGTCAACCTGGGTTACTTCACCCTTCAGAGCAAGGTTTCATTGCCCCCCAAGGCGGCCGCCTAAATGACTGTGCGTGATTTCGAGAAAAAGGTGACGAGCACCTTTTGCCTGAAAGACCCAGGGTGCTTCGCACAAAAGGTGCCCGTCACCTTTTCCCTCCCTGGGGACTGTCCCCTTCCCGAATGGGGAAGTTATTCTTCGGTCGCTCCTTATCCTTTAGAAGGATCATTCGCCATGGGTAACAGCAGTACCGTACCTATGGCTACGAGGTTTGACGATACCGAATCCGCAATGCCCTTGATAGGCCAGCCAGTGAATTCCCTGTTCCCATGCACCTGTGTCCAGGGAGGATAAGGGAAAAGCTCATGGGCAGTTCGTTCTTTATCCTCTGTTGCGCTCGGTCGGGTTCAACGTCCCTGGCGCGGATTCTGGACACGGCCACAAACGCTACCTGCGCAGTCGAGCCAACGCCCAACCTGAACCGGGAAACGCGGGACATGATCGAAGGGCGTATCCAGGATCCCCGAGCCGTCATCAATGCCACAGTCGTCCCCCGGGTGCAGGAGAACCTTGAAGAGCATGAGGTGTACGGCGAAAAGAGCGTGACCTATGGTCCGTTTATCCCTTATCTTTACGATGCACTCGAATGTAAGTTCGTGCTCCTGAAGCGGGACGGACGGGACGTGGTACGCTCACTCGTGGATTGGCACGAACAGAAATTCGGAACCGTCTACCGTGAGTGCAAGAATGCCGGAGATCTGTCCGGCATTGCCGTCCAGAATGCTGCCAACTTACCCACGCACCTCGACACCTGTGATTATTCTCGCCCGCGCCCTCGGAAAGATTCCCCCCTTTATTATGAGTGGGAAAGTTTTTCCCGTGAAGAGATGTGCGCATACTATTGGGCGCGCATCTACCAGCTCTACGTAGAACAGCTCAAGCGACTTCCGGAAGACGCCTGGATGGAGCTCGATTACACCAGGGTTACGCCGGAGGACGTTCAGCGCGTGGCATCTTTTTGCGG